>Ga0181529_10006234_pt1 | contig 12168 bp, 8 predicted proteins | sample PEATcosm2014_Bin_36_FD_119763 | JGI IMG/M metagenome (GOLD analysis project Ga0181529, IMG submission 119763) | Peatland microbial communities from MTU Mesocosm Facility, Houghton, MI, USA - PEATcosm2014_Bin10_30_metaG | ecosystem: Environmental > Terrestrial > Soil > Wetlands > Peat | place... | reverse complement strand
GTCGGTACCGCGATGGATCCGGGGCCGGATTTTGTGACTGCCTTTCAGAAACAACTCGGATTCAGACTGGAAAAGAAAAAACTCCCGATCGACGTGCTGGTGATTGACCACGTGGACCGCACGCCGGTCGAGAACTAGGGGCAAGTTCCCCAGGGGGGACAGCCGGGATCGCCGACCCCACAAACTGTGTTAATCTGTATGCCATCTGCGACTGCGACAATCCCACTTTATAACCCCCCTGGAGGATGGATGAGTCCGCAAGAAGTATTGGAATTTGCTAAGAAAAACGATGCCAAGCAGCTCGACTTGCGTTTCACCGACATACCGAGCTTGCAGCATCACGTGTCCTACCCCATGAGCGAGGTGGACGAAAGCAGCTTCGAAGAAGGTTTCGGGATGGATGGATCGAGTATCCGCGGCTGGGCGGCGATCCACGAAAGCGACATGCTGCTGATCCCCGATCCCAACACTGCGATTATGGACCCGTTCGCCGAAACGCCCACGTTGGTGATGGTCGGCGACGTCAAAGACCCGATCACCAAACAGCGCTATGAGCGCGACCCCCGGTGGATCGCTCAAAAGGCGGAACTTTACCTGAAGAATACCGGTCTCGCGGACACCGCATTTGTCGGCGCCGAAGCCGAGTTCTTCATTTTCGACAACATCAGCTTCGACCAGAACCAGCATTGCGGGTTCTACTTCATCGACGCCGAAGAAGGCCGCTGGAATTCGGGCCGCCGCGAGAACAACCTCGGCTACCGCCCCCGGTACAAGGAAGGCTACTTCCCGGTGCCGCCCACCGACCACTACCAGGATCTGCGCAGCGAAATGGTGCAGGTCATGCTCAAGTGCGGATTGAACATCGAGTGCCATCATCATGAAGTGGCCACCGGCGGCCAGGCGGAAATCGATCAGCGTTTCGATACGCTGGTGAAATCGGCCGACAACATGATGCTGTACAAGTACATCATCCGCAACGTGGCCAACCAGTACGGCAAGACGGTGACGTTCATGCCCAAGCCGCTATTTGCCGACAACGGCAGCGGCATGCACACTCACCAGAGCCTGTGGAAGGACGGCAAGCCGCTATTCGCGGGCGATCTGTATGCCGGTTTCAGTCAGATGGGGCTGTATTACATCGGCGGCCTGCTGAAGCACGCGCGCGCCCTTTCCGCCATCATCGCTCCTACAACCAATAGCTACAAGCGCCTGGTGCCGGGATACGAAGCTCCGGTCAACCTGGCATACTCGCGCCGCAACCGCTCGGCCGCCTGCCGCATCCCCATGTACTCGGCCAATCCCAAGGCCAAACGCGTGGAATTCCGGCCGCCGGACCCCGCCGCCAATCCGTACCTCGCATTCGCCGCCATGCTGATGGCAGGCCTGGATGGCGTGCTCAACAAGATCAACCCCGGCGAGCCGCTCGACAAGGACATCTACGATCTTTCACCGGAAGAGATGAAGAGCGTACCGTCCATGCCGGGATCGCTGGACGAAGCGCTGAGCTGCCTGGAAGACGATCATGCCTTCCTGCTGCGCGGCGACGTCTTCACCGAAGAACTGATCGAGACCTTCATCGATTACAAGCGCAAGAACGAAGCCGAAGCCGTACGCCTGCGTCCGCATCCGTACGAATTCCAGTTGTACTACGACATCTAGAGTTGGGAGTGGCGCACGCACGCCGGCCATCGACACGAGCGTCGATGCGGCACATATGAGTGCGTGCGCCACAGATGTTTCATGCAGGGCACCATTCTACAGGTCAACGTTTCACCCGGAGGCCTCCCCAAGCACGCTATAGCGGGAGGCCTCATTACGTTTTCGGGCATTGAAGGCGACGGCCATGCCCATCCTCAAATCCACGGCGGCCCGGAAAAAGCTATCCTGTTGATCGCCATGGAGGTCATCGAGGAGTTGAAGGCTCGCGGGTATCCTCTGTTTCCCGGCGCCATGGGCGAGAACCTCACCACCGGCGGTATCGATGTGCGCGCTCTGTGTATTGGCGACCGTCTTCGGGCCGGCGCGGCCGAGTTGGAAATCACGCGTCCTCGCGGCCCCTGTAGCCAACTCGACAGTTACGGCGAGACGCTCGGCCGCGAAGTCTACGACAAGTTGGTGAAGGCCCTCAATCCCGCTACGCCGCGCTGGGGTATGAGCGGGTTCTACGCTAGCGTGGTCTCGCCAGGCGAGGTGCGGCCGGGCGATATAATTGCAGTCGTGGCCAAGCCCGTCTGATCGAGCCCAAAGGCTAACCATCAATTGGAGGAATCCGCTACAGTGGGAGGCGTGAAGCATCGATGCGCGGAAGAGATGGTGGGGCCGGAGTGGGCCGCGTGGTACGCACTGAGCCCCGGTGAGCGCTTCCTGGAATCCGCAAGGCTATGGGAGACCTATTTCGCGCTTGGAGGATCACTTGACCCAGAGCCCGATACTCAAAGCCCTTTCTTCGATCCAGAGGAGTGGCGCGAGAACGCTTCTCATGGGCGGCCAAGCGTGCATATTCTACGGCGCGGCGGAATTTAGCCGCGACCTGGACCTCCTGATTCTCGCCGATGCGTCTAACCTGCCAAACCTGACGCGAGCGCTCGACGCTCTTGACGCCGAAGTGATCGCCGTTCCCCCTTTCGAAGAGCGGTATCTGTCTCACGGGCACGCGGTGCATTTCCGCTGCCGGCGGGAAGATATCGTAGGGCTGCGGATCGACCTGATGTCTGCCTTGCGCGGGGTCGCGAGCTTCGAGGAGCTGTGGGCCCGCCGGACCACCATCGAAGTTGCCGGTGAACCCATCGACTTGCTGGCGATGGAAGACCTGGTGCGTGCAAAAAAGACCCAGCGCGATAAGGACTGGCCGATGATCCGGCGCCTGGTCGAGCAGAGCTACTTCGGACGCTCCACAAATGCGACCCAGGAGTTGATGCGGTTCTGGCTGCGCGAGCTGCGGACCCCGGAATTGCTGGTGGAAGTGGCAGCCTCGCACCCCGAGTTGGCACGTGCCGAGGCCGGTTTGCGCCCGGCCATTCAAGCCGCACTGTCGGAGCGGCCGGATGCTGTGAGTGAGGCGCTGGAGGCCGAAGAACGGGAGGAACGCCGCAAGGATCGGGAATACTGGGCTCCCCTTAAGCGGGAACTGGAGGAGTTTCGTTTGGGCCGAAGGAGGAAATAGGAAGATGCCGCCTCGAAGCCGAGTTCGGTGCGGCCGGGCGATATAATTGCAGTCGTGGCCAAGCCCGTCTGATCCATGCCCAACTCGCTCGACGAAATCCGTCCGGGTTCGGGTCTTCCAGACCGCACAGCGGAGCGCATTCAGGCGTCTCTAGCCTCGGTTCCCGATGCCGATACCGCCTCCTTGTACCTCGGCAGGCTGCGGTCTGAGATGCCCGCGGCTTTCGAGCGCATCGTCAATTCCCCGGCGGCGCTGCAGTGCGCGGTACACGTTTTTTCGTATAGCCGGTTTCTCTCCGACGCGGTGCTGCGACGGCCCGAGTCCATCCTGGAAGTCGCAAATTCGGGCAGTTTCTACCGCGTTCTCACGATGGATGGGTACGAGGAGCGGCTGTTCGATTTCCTCGGCAAGGACCATTTAGGCGTGCCCACCGGCGTGGAACTGGCTCGCTTCCGGCGGCGCCAGATCCTGCGCATCGCACTGCGCGACGTGCTGGGGGTGGCCACGCTTTCCGATGTTACCGAGGAACTCTCCAGCCTGGCCGACGCCATCCTCGATGTCACCTGCGCGCGCATCCGCGCCGAGTTTGTAGCCCGCCACGGGGAACCTCGCCTGTTAGACGGAAGTCCCTGCGGTTTTTCCGTAATTGCGCTGGGCAAACTGGGCGGGCAGGAGCTGAATTACAGTTCCGATATCGACCTGATGTTTCTCTATGCCGGCCCGGGCGAGACCGCTGGATCGGCTCCGATCAGCAACAAGGAGTTCTACAAAAAGGTCGCCAACCAGTACATCGATCTGCTTTCCACTTACACGGCCGACGGCCAATGCTACCGCGTAGATCTGCGCCTGCGTCCCGACGGCACCCTCGGCGAGATCGCCATTTCGGTGGAGGGCGCCAAGGCATATTACAGCCAGCGCGCCCGCGATTGGGAAAAGCAGATGCTCATCAAGGCGCGCGTGTCGGCCGGCGATCCGGAGCCCGGCGCGGAGTTGTTGGAGTTCGTGGAGCCGCTTATCTATCAAAGCTCGCTGGATTTCCGCGCCGTGGAAGCGGTCTCGGAAACGCGCCAGCGCATCAGCGAGAAGATGGCTGCCAAGCGCGGCCTCACCGGAGGACTCGACATCAAGCTGACGCCCGGCGGCATTCGCGATATCGAGTTCCTGGCGCAGTGCCTGCAGCGTCTGCACGGCGGGCGTGAACCGTGGGTGCGCCACGGCGGCACCGCCCTGGCCCTGTTCCGCCTGCGCGACAAGGGGCTGCTCTCGGGCGCCGAATATCCGCGTCTGGCGGCCGCCTATCAGTTCCTGCGCTACCTGGAACATCGGTTGCAAATGGAGGAGGACCGGCAGACTCACACCCTGCCGGCCGACGCCGACGCGCTGGAACAACTCGCCGCCCGGATGCCGTGCGACGCCACCGGGCAGAGGCTCACACGCGCCACGTTGCAAGCCACGCTGGACGAGCACCTGGCCGCGGTCCGTGAAACCTATGAGCGCGTGGTCCACGCGCAAAAGCCCATGTACTACACACCTCCGGTTGGGAACCTGCCGGCCGGCGAGGTGGATTCCGACGCGGAGGAAGACGCCGAGTTGCGCGCTCCCTCCACCAGCCTGACGCGCCTGCTGGAACAGCGTGCGCCGCAACTGGCCGAGATTGTGGCGTCCAGCGGATTGCGCCGCGGCCTGGAACGCTTCGAGCACTTTTTCGAAAAGCACCAGACCGGGTCCGACATTCTGGACCGTCTCAACGGCGACGCCAAGCTGGCGGCCCACGTGATCGACATTTTCGAGCACAGCCCTTACTTCGCCGACAACCTTCTGCGCTATCCCGAACTGTTGGACGAGATCGGCGAGCCGTTTCAGTTGGAAGGCGGCGCACTGTCGGATGGCGCCGAATTGCGCCGTTTCTACCGCCGCCAGATGTTGCGCATCCAGAGCGCCAACATGCTGGAAGCCACGCCGATTTTCGCCACGCTGGCGAAAACTTCGGTGCTGGCCGATAGCGTCATCGCCGCGGCGTACCGCATCGCCCTGGCGGAAGCGCCGCCGCCCGCCGACAAGTCCTACATGCCTAGCGATCAGATGATGGTGGTCGCTCTGGGCCGCCTGGGGATGCGCGAATTCGACCTGGGCTCGGATGCCGACCTGGTCTTCGTGATCCCCGACGCCGATTCCTCGGAGCACGCCTACTGGACCAGCGTGGCCGAGCGCATCATCCAGACGCTGAGCGCGTACACCGGCGAGGGCGTGATGTTCGCCGTGGATACGCGCCTCCGCCCCAACGGCCGGGAAGGCGATCTGGTGCAGTCGGAAGGCTCGTACAAGACGTATTTCGCCAGACACGCGGAGGCTTGGGAGGGCATCACCTACATGAAGTCGCGCGCCGTGGCCGGCAACCTGGAACGCGCCACCGAGTTTCTGCATGAGCTCCAAGTGGTCGATTGGCGCCGCTATGGCCAGGGTATGCGCTCCCGCAAGGAACTGGCCGAGATGCGCGCGCGTCTGGAACGCGAGCAGGGCCCGCGCAATCCGCTCAAGGCCGGAGCGGGCGGCTACTACGATATCGACTTCGCGCTGATGTACCTCCGGCTGCGCGGCGCCGGTATCTTCTATAAGGTGCTCAACACGCCGGAACGCATCGACGTGATCGAGAAAATGGGCCATCTGGATCTCGAGGACGCCGATTTTCTGCGCGAGGCCGCCACCTTCTATCGCGCCGTGGACCATGGCCAGCGCGTCTCCGCCGGCCACGCCGAAGGCAGCCTGCCGACCGCGCAGGCGCAGTTCGAAGTGCTCACCAACCTGGTCAAACGTTGGACACCTGAGCACTTGCATCGACAACGGATCGACACCACACTGCGCGAAATTCGCCAGCGCACCCGCGAGTTTTTCAACCGCCTCTTCGGACACCCATGAGACCGGCCATCAGGTCACAACGCCCCTGGCGTTTTGCAGCTTCCATCGGGAGCGTGGGTGTGGTTGTGGCCTTGTACAGCACTCTGCTGCACGTCAACAGCACCACGGTTGCCCTTTCGCTGCTGCTGGTGATTCTCGGTGTATCGGCGCGATGGGGACTGGCCGAGGCCACCGTGGCGTCCGTGGTCGCGGTCCTCGGATTCAACTACTACTTTCTCGAACCGATCGGCCGGTTCACCATCGAAGATCCGCAGAATTGGGTGGCCTTCGGCGCGTTTCTGGTGACCGCGGTCACCGCCAGCCAACTCTCCGCCTATGCTCGCCGCCGCACCGCCGAAGCCGAGGCACGGCGTCTCGAAATCGAAAAGCTCTACGCTCTGTTGCAGGCCATGACCCTCACCGGGAATGCCCGTCGGACGGTGCGCGAATTTGTCCACCGGGCAGTGCAAATTTTCGAGTGCGGCGCGGCGGCGTTCTATTACAGCCCCACCGGCGACATCGTTCGCTCCGGGCCGGAGAGCGCGCCGGTGAGCGACCACGCGCTGATGGCCGCCGCCGAGATCGAAGAGCCATCGCTCGATCCGGGCCACACGACCTTCACCGCGCCGGTCCGCCTGGGAGGACGCAGTTTGGGAAGCATGGCGATGCTCGGGCCGCTTCCCGCCGAAGCCACCCTGCGCGCCCTGGTCAACCTGGTGGCCCTGACGCTGGAAAAGGCCCGCGCCATCGAAGACGCCAGCCACGCCGAGGCCACGCATCAGAGCGAGGTGCTGAAATCCGCGCTTCTCGACTCGCTGGCGCACGACATCAAAACGCCGCTCACCTCCATCAAGGCCGCCGTCACCAGCCTGCTCGGCAGCGCGCCGGAGACCGAACAGGAACTGCTGACGATTATCAATGAAGAGGCCGACCGGCTGAATCGCCTCTCTGCCGAAGTGATTGCCATGGCGCGCGTGGACGCCGGTAAGCTGCACCTCGAGAAGCGGAAGGTACACGTCGGCGAGCTCATCGCTAGCGCGCTATCGGAACTGGCGGCGGCGCTCAAAGGCCGTCCGGTAACCCTCGACGCCGCTCCGGACCTGCCACCGGTCGAGGCCGACCCGGAGCTGATGCAGCAGGTGGTGAAGCACTGCATCGAAAACGCCATCAAGTACTCCCCGGAGCAGTCGCCCATCGGCATATCGGCTACTCTGAAAAAGGAAAAGATTGTGATCGGGATTGCCGACCGCGGCCCCGGTATTGAAGAAAACGAGCGGATGCGCATCTTCGACCGCTTCTTCCGCGGACGGCAGCACCGCTTCGCTACGAAGGGAACCGGCATGGGTTTGGCGATCGCCAAAGGCATCGTGGAAGCGCACGGCGAGCGGATCTGGGTGGAGAGTGAGCGCGGGCAGGGTTCGACGTTCTACTTTTCGCTGCCGCTCGGCGGAGCGCGCCCGTGAGCGCCGGAAAAGTGCTGGTGGTGGACGACGATCCGCAGATCCGCCGCGTCATGAAGGTGACCCTGGTGGGGCACGGTTACGAGGTGATCGAGGCCCGCACCGGCGAAGAGGCTCTCGAAAAGATGCCCGCCGAGATGCCCAACCTGGTGCTGCTCGACATGAACATGCCAGGGATGGGCGGGCTGGAAACCTGCCGGGCCTTACGCGGCGGCTCGGACATCCCGGTCATCATTCTCTCGGTTCGCAACACAGAGAAAGACAAAGTCGCCGCGCTCGACGCGGGTGCCGACGACTACGTCACCAAGCCCTTCAGCATTGAAGAACTCCTGGCGCGCATTCGTGCCGCCATGCGGCGTTCGTCGCCGGAGAGCGGTCCGCACGCCTTTTCGTCGCCGCAACTGGAGATCGATTTCGAAACCCGGCGCGTGCGCGCTCGCGGCGCCGATATTCGTCTGACTCCCAAGGAATTCGAACTGCTCCGCTACCTGGTGGCGCATGCCGGCAAACCGGTCACGCACCGCGAGTTGCTACAGGCCGTCTGGGGTCCCGATTACGGCGACGAGCCGGAGTATCTGCGCGTCTTCATCAACCAGGTGCGCAAGAAGATCGAGCCCGATCCCGCCAAGCCCCGGTTCATCCTCACGGAGCCGTGGGTGGGCTATAAGTTCGTCGCACCGTGATGTGGGGCGGCCCGGCGCAAGAGCGAACGGGCACTAATTCGCCGTCGGCTTTCGATCCAGGTGATCGACGACCAGAAACTCCATCCGCGCTTTGTCCTTCTTCAACTCCAACCCAAGTAGCTCGCGGACGGCGGTGAAAATACCCGGCCGATCTTCGACGTCCGCCGGGAGCGGACCCGATTCCGGCGCCCATTTCAGCGAAACGTTATACCACCCCTCAATGCCGGTCTTGTCCACGACCGGCCGGTCCAGATCGCGCGCCAACGCACTCGCCAATCCCTGCATCGACACACGGGTACTGCTCCAAAAGCCGGGACCGGAGCTCAGCCTGGAGCGGGAATCGGTGGCCGGCTCGGCCGCCTGGAGTCTGACTCCCTTCTCGCTGGCCACCAGCGCGTAAACCTGCACTTCCTTCTCTTCGCGATGAACCTTCAGATGAAACCGCTCATCCAGGAGATTCCGGAGCATCGGCGGAACCTGCTCCTTCGTCGTGCCCGGCGCCATCCTGGCTTCGATCTGATAGTATTCCGCGCTCATGTCTAGCGAGTCTGATCCCGAAATCTGCTCCTTCTTGACGGAGAACGCCCAGGTAACCAGGGTCTCCAGATTGCAGTAGTCGCAGGCAAACAGCCCGTGCGCATAGTCTATTCTCTGGCCAAACCCAAACCTTCCCGTTGTCGGGAGCTCGGTAGGCTTGACGGATGCGACCTCGAAGGCGAGTGCAGTCTGGGCGTGCGCGGCCAGGGTAACCATTCCGAACATCAGTATCCCTACGGCTGTCGCGCCGAAAACACGACACTGCGGCGCACTCTCGCGCTCCCGTTCCGTGACTGTGCCACTCGATCGCCTCATACTAATTAATTAGTATATCTGCGACCCGATGTCAAGAGACCGCCGCCCGGGGAAACGGCGCCCTCATTACCCAATCCTGATCCTTTCCTTACGACTTCCTTATGTGCTGCCTCGTACCCTGTTCACTGGGAGGGCACTATGCACACATCAGGGAAACTCCGGATCGACCCCGGAACTCTTGAATCCATCGCCCCCGGTGCGGACATCGAAATCGTTGTGCCATACACCGAGTGGTCGCTGGCAGAAGCGGTTCTCAAGCGCGCAGCGGTTCTGACGGCCGGCCTCAATGTCACCATCCGGCTGATTGCGGTTCACGTTCTGCCCTACCCCTTGCCGTTCCGTTGCCCCGCGTCGGTGCACGCCCACCTGGTCGAGCAACTGGTTGACCTGGCCAGCCAGAGCCCGGTGGCCATTGAGCCCCAGGTGGTGTTGGCGCGTTACCAGGACGAAGGCTTCCGCCACGTTCTGAAACCTGGCTCGACGGTGCTGATCGGCGCCCACAGGCACTTTTGGCGTTCCCGCGAGGAGAAATTGGCGCATACCCTCGCCGACGCGGGACACGAAGTAGCCCTGCTTCATGTAGACTAGGTGAACTTATGATGGATCTCTTCTTCGTGCTCGTCACCCTGGCGTTTTTCGCGGCCGCCTGGGCCTTCGTGAAAGGATGCGACCGGCTGTAAGGCGCCGCGCGCCCGGTTCGGGAGATTACTTATGGACTACGTACTTTCGTTGTTAGTCGCCGTCGGAGTGGGCGTGTATCTGTTCTACGCGCTGCTCCGTCCGGAGCGTTTCTGAGGCCCGTATGACCACCAATGGAATCCTGCAGATTGTCCTGTTCACCGCGGTCGTGATCGCGCTCGCCAAGCCCCTGGGGGCTTACATGGCGAAGGTCTTCTCGGGAGAACGCACCTGGCTGCACCGCCTGTTGCGCCCGCTCGAAGTCGTCATTTACAAACTCTGCGGCATCGACGAAACCGCGGAGCAGCATTGGACCCGCTACGCCGGCGGCGTCCTCATCTTCAGCCTGGCCACGCTGCTGCTCACCTATCTTGTCCAGCGCATCCAACAATGGCTGCCGCTGAATCCGGCCAAACTGGGTAACATAGGCACCGACCTTTCGTTTAACACCGCCGCCAGTTTCACCACTAACACCAACTGGCAATCCTATGTCCCCGAGACCACCGTCAGCTACTTCACCCAGATGCTGGCCCTGGCCACCCACAACTTCTTCTCCGCGGCGGTGGGAATCGCCGTCGCCATCGCTTTCGTGCGCGGCTTTTCGCGGCAATCCGCCAAGACGCTGGGCAATTTCTGGGTAGACATGACGCGCGCCACGGTGTACGTTCTGCTGCCGCTCGCCGTGGTCGGAGCGTTGCTGCTGTGCTCGCAAGGCGTGATCCAGAACTTCGATTCCTACGCCAAGGGCACGACTCTCGAAGGCGCGGTGCAGACCATTCCGCAAGGGCCGGTGGCATCGCAGGAAGCCATCAAGATGATCGGGACCAATGGCGGCGGCTTCTTCAACGCCAATTCCGCGCACCCTTACGAGAACCCCACGCCTTTCGCCAATTTCCTGCAGATGGTCTTCATCTTCCTGATCCCCGCAGGCTTGGCCTACACCTTCGGCAAAATGGTCAAGGACACGCGGCAGGGGTGGGCGCTCATGGCTGCCATGACCATCCTGTTCCTGGCGGGCGTCTTCGTGACCTACCCCGCCGAGCAGGCCGGTAACCCCAATCTGGCTAAGTTGGGCTTGCAACCCGCGGCCACGGCGACTCAATCGGGGGGCAACATGGAAGGCAAGGAAGTGCGGTTCGGCATTGCCAACTCTTCCCTGTTCACCGTGGTCACCACCGACGCGAGTTGCGGCGCCGTCAACAATACGCACGATAGCCTAACTCCTCTCGGCGGCCTGGTTCCGCTCATCAATATCGAACTCGGCGAAGTCATTTTCGGCGGTGTCGGCTCGGGACTCTACGGCATCCTGTTGTTCGCCATCCTGGCGGTCTTCATCGCTGGACTTATGGTGGGCCGCACGCCCGAGTATCTGGGCAAGAAGATAGAGCAGAAGGAAGTCAAGATGATGATGCTGACCGTGATGGTGCTGGCGTTCACCATCCTCGGCTTCGCGGGGTTCGGGGCGGTGGCCCACTTCGCCAAAGACAGCTACATCAATCCGCCCGGCGCGGCCACTGCCAACCTCGGCAACAACGGCCCGCACGGCCTTTCGGAAATGCTGTACACCTATACCAGCGCGGTCGGCAACAACGGCAGCGCCATGGGCGGGATCAACGCGAACACCCCGTTCTTCAATACGACCATCGGCATCGCCATGCTGATCGGCCGCTTCCTCATGCTCATTCCGCTGCTCGCCGCGGCAAGTAGTCTGGCCCAAAAGAAACAAGTCCCGGTCTCGTCGGGAACCTTCCCCACGCATTCGGCGCTATTCGTGGTTCTGCTGGTTGGCGTGGTGGTAATTGTCGGCGCGCTGACGTTTTTCCCAGCCCTTTCGCTCGGGCCGGTGGTGGAGCATTTCTTGATGCACGCCGGAAAGCTCTGGAGTTAATCGAATGGTCACGGCAATCGCTACACCTCCCACTGAATCCGACGACGTCACGTCGATCATTCCAAAGAAGGGTTCGCGGGCGCGCCCGCTCTTCGATCCGCCCATCGTGAGGCGCGCCATCCGCGACTCCATCGTCAAACTCAATCCCCGCACCATGATGAAGAATCCCGTCATGTTCGTGGTGGAAGTGGGCGCCGCGATGACCACGGTGCTGACCGTCCGCGATCTCGCCGTGGGCGACGCAGTGGTTGGATTCACCGGCCAGATCTGCCTCTGGCTGTGGTTCACCGTCCTGTTCGCCAACTTCGCCGAAGCCATGGCGGAGGGCCGCGGCAAGGCTCAAGCCGACACCTTGCGCAAGACCAAGACCGAGACCACCGCGCGCCGCCTGGTCAACGGAAAGCTCGAGACCGTCGCGGCCACGCAACTGCGTTCCGGCGACGTGGTGATGGTGGAAGCCGGCGAGACCATCCCAGGCGACGGTGATGTCATCGAGGGCATCGCCAGCGTGGACGAATCGGCCATCACCGGCGAGAGCGCCCCGGTCAT
>Ga0181529_10006233_pt1 | contig 12170 bp, 13 predicted proteins | sample PEATcosm2014_Bin_36_FD_119763 | JGI IMG/M metagenome (GOLD analysis project Ga0181529, IMG submission 119763) | Peatland microbial communities from MTU Mesocosm Facility, Houghton, MI, USA - PEATcosm2014_Bin10_30_metaG | ecosystem: Environmental > Terrestrial > Soil > Wetlands > Peat | place... | reverse complement strand
AGGCGGTTAACGCTGCGCCCACCTGCGGCGCATGAAGGCGACCGCACTGAGCAAGCCGGTCCCCAGCAGAATCAGGCTGGTTGGCTCAGGGGCGATTGCGGAGGGAGGAGGATTCGTCATGAATATCTGCGGCTCGCCGCTGGTGTAGCCACTGGGGATGAACGCGACGTCATTGGCGAAGTCGCCAGCAGCCTGATCGGGGAGGGCAGAGGTTTGGGCCTGCTGGACCAGAGTTGCTGCATTGGCGTCGTAGCCCCCACCCGTGTTGCCGGCATTGATCGCTGGATCCATGATGTACCAGATGGCGAACTGGAGGTCGGAGATCTGTTGCGCGTCTCCAGCGGCGGCGGCGGCAGCGTACTGATTATAAAGGTACGCGTCCTCGATCAAGTCGGTCCCCGACTCGCCGTCGATGGTGGAGGCGGAACTGATGGTCGCGACGTCAACGGGGGTCGCGCTCCATGACTGCCCGATGCTGACTTCACGATTGAAGTTGAGGCAGGACATATTGACGAGGGTGTCGGTGCCACCCGGGCCTGTAACCGTGAAGAGATAGGGGTAGACGTACTCGCCATCGGTGCTCTGGCCGCCTACTCCGCTCAGCGTGAGGTTATCGGCCAAGCCGACACGAGAGAACATGCAGACGAGAGAGAGGGTCAAGATAACTGCGGAAGCCTTAAACTTCATTGTGGAACTCCTGAGGAGCGTAGTGCAATCAAGCGCAGCAATCAGTGGTCGAAATATATTCTTTTAACTTTGACTGCGTTGTACCATCCACCCCGCGCCAAACTGCCACGATATATTTCAAATCCGCAGGCAGTCGAAGCAGCGACGGAAGTGATTCGATCCTCCCGTCTGTAGTTAACATAGTGAATTCCCGGCCGTTTAGGAAGCAATCAATCGTAATCAAACCACTCTATTCTTGCCCTCGAAAACCGGTTACCAACAGATTCTGTCCAGGTTACCTTTGGTGTACAACTTTCGTTGTAGATGCGTCGTGTTGGTTGGATGGCGCGGACTTCGGGGCAGATTCACAGAATCCGCGATGCGGAAAAGACAGTGCTCAGCGGATTATTGAGAGAGAGATAACCGCGCAGGCCTCTTTTGCTTCGCGAACGGCAGCCCGCGAAGATGCGCTTCGCCGCGCGGAAGCTGCCGCTTGCAGTGCCATCCCGGCAAAAACAAACCGCCCGTTGCCGCAGCCTTATGACTCGGGGAAGGGGAGCTGATGCGGCCGGGCGCGTCCGGACCGTATTGCACCAGGATCAGGGCACATTCGCCCTTACCCTCGATATGCCGGATAAATGCTGTAGATACAAGAGATACGCGGGGGACTGCGCGAACCTTAGTGTTATTGGATGACACTTCTTGGGGATTTCTAAAGTTGCGTAGCGGTCCTAGTCTCTGCATATCCCCAGGGACTCGCAAGGCCGGAGTGCCGTGGAAAACCGAACGAGGAGAAATAAAAGATGATGAACATGAAGCAGCTTCTGAAGAACCTGATGACGGAAGATTCAGGTCAGGATCTGATCGAGTACGCGTTGGTTGCGGCCCTGGTCGGTCTCGGCGCTGTGGCTTCCCTCAACATACTCAAGAACACCGTTGCGAACACGCTTGGCGCTGTGGGCAACCAGCTCAATAACGCCACTGCCTAAGCCCGGACATAGCTTATGTGAGCGTTAGACGTCGACGCTCACATAAGCTGCTTTTGCTGGCTTGAGCGAGACGTCAGCTTTGCACAACAATCCTGGCCTACGATTCAGTTCCCAAGGTCGCTGTGGGATGCCGTATGTCCGGCGAACCGGCAAGCAGACTAGCAGAGGGGAAAATGAAACAGGATGCGCAGCGGTTATTTAGAGAACTTCTGGCGGATGATTCAGGTCAGGACCTTATCGAGTACGCATTGGTTGCGGCTCTGATAGGTCTCGGCTCGGTCGCCGCACTGACGAATCTGAGCAATACACTTACCAACGCCCTCGGCGGTGTGGGCAACGCGCTCAACAACTCCACCGCGTAAACAGGGAAACAGCCAATTATGAGCGATCGATATGGCGCTCAGAGAAGCTGCTTCCGACTCCATTGGGACAGCCGTCAGATTGGAGCGACGATATTGTTCTGCGAATCCGTCCCGTGCGCCACTCTTGTCTTGCAACACGTACGTAAGTTTGATGAAAAAAACAATCCGAAGGGGAAAACAAACATGGAAAACGTAAAGCGGATTCTGCAGGGTCTGATGAAGGACGATTCAGGTCAGGACCTGATTGAGTACGCATTGGTCGCTGCCCTGATAGGTCTCGGCTCGGTCGCAGCGCTAGGCAAACTCAGCAACTCGCTCGCGAACACACTTGGCGGCGTGGGCAACGCGCTGAACAACTCCACCGCCTAATGCGGGCCGGGCTTTCGCTCATTCGGCTGGGCAAAGGCGGAAACAGCAACGGGGAGGCGCCGGGGAATCACGGCATGTCTGGATGGCAAGCAAGGACATGGCCCCCGGCGTTATCACCACAAGTTGAATGCAATGCACGATCGACTCACTCAGTTCACCAGCAGGTACGCGCAATGACAGTTTTTCAATCGGAATGGACATACCCGGCAATCGCCACCGCCATCGCGGTCGTGGGCTCAGTCACCGACGTGAAGAGCCGGCGAGTGCCGAACGTTATTACCATTCCCGCTTTCCTGCTTGGACTGTTGCTGCATCTGGTATTTGGCGGATGGAGGGAGATGCTGAGCAGCCTGGCCGCGGGAATGATATGCGGGCTGGTGTTTCTGGTGTTCTATCTGGCCGGTGGCATGGGCGCGGGAGACGTCAAGCTGATCATGGCGGTGGGCTGCATGGCAGGCATGCCGCACATAGCCTACATTCTGATGCTGACGGCGATCGCGGGCGGAGTGATGGCGGTCGGTCTGGCGCTGGTGCGCGGACGGCTGCAATCGACGGTGATGAATGTGATCGAGCTGGTCTCGCACCACCGGCAGCACGGTCTACAGCCCCATCCCGATCTGAACATTTCGAATGTGCAAACCCTGCGGCTTCCCTACGCGCTGGCCATCGCCGGCGGGTGCATCTTAACTCTCTACTTTCAGGTGGCATAGCGAGGTGAATTGAAATGAACCGTCGACTCACCTCCGCAATCCTGGTCGCCCTTGTGATCTCCGGGCTATTTACGTTCTGGCTCAGCACGCGGGTCACGAAGACGCATGTGGCGCCTCCGCCCGCGAAGAAGCAGTATGTGGCGGCGGCCGCGAACCTGGAGGCCGACCAAGTGATACGCGCGGAGAACCTGCGGTTGATCGACTGGCCGGCAACGGTGCCACTGAACGGGGCATTCAGCAACCCCGGAGCCCTGATCGGACGCATCGTACTGTTTCCCCTGTCGGAAGGGGAACCGATCCTGGAGCGGCAGTTGTCCAGCCCCGGCGCCGGCATCGGCATCACGGCGAAGATACCGAATGGCATGCGGCTGATCGCGCTGCGTTCCGACGAGGTGGTTGGGGTCGCCGGGTTTCTGCTTCCCGGCACGCATGTGGATGTCCTGGTGACTCTGCGCCCGACCGGCTCCACATCTACGAGCAGCAATTCGGACACGATGACATTCACGGTGCTACAGGACGCGGAGGTATTGTCGGCAGGGCAGAAGACCGAGCCCGATCCCGAGGGCAAAGCGACTGTTTCGACGGTAGTCACGTTGCTGGTCAAGCCGGAAGACGCGGAACGCGTGGTGCTGGCAAGCAACCAGGGCACGGTGCATTTTGTACTGAGAAACGGGGTCGACCGCGAGGAATTCAAGGGGCCACCCGCGCTGCTGGCACAACTGACTAGCAACGGCGCACCGGTACCGGTGAAGGAAGCTCCCAAACCGCCGGAGCTGCTGGTTGTGAAAACTTACACGGTTGAGACCATTCTGGGCAAGCAACCGAGGATGGACGAATTCCAGTGAGACAAGCCATGTTCAACGACAGAAAAAAATCGCCATGCACGATCCCTCGAGCAGCTCTTGCGGCGGCGGCGGTCCTGCTGACCGCGGCGATGTCGATGACCTGTGACGCGCAAGCCGCAACGGTGGCAACGGTCCCCGAGGTGGCAACGGTCTCGAACCTGGGGGCGTCGCCCATCCAGGGCGCTTCGGGCAGCATCAGCCGCGTGACGTCGGGCGCCGAGATGCTTCATGTGGTGGTGGGGCACTCGCTGTTTCTCAATACGCGGTCCCGCCTGCGTCGCGTGTATGTGGCCGATCCCAACATTCTGAACTCGGTGACGCTGAGTCCGAACCAGATTGTAGTTACCGCGATGACATCCGGCATCAGCTCGCTGATTCTACTGGACGAGGCGGGGCAGACCCAGTCGTATGTGGTCTCCGCGGACCTGGATGTTACGGGACTGCGCACAGTCATGTCCGAAGCGATGCACGACGGAGCAGTCAACATCGAGGGCAATGGAGACCGCGTCATCCTGAGCGGGAAGGTGGGCAGCGACGCGCAAGCCGATACGGCGGTCAAGCTGGCCGGGCTCTACTCCAAAGATGTAGAGAATGTGATGACGGTCGCGCCCGACCATCCGAAACAAGTGAAGCTGAAGGTGCGGATGCTGGAGGTCGACCGCAGCAAGGCACAGCAGTATGGCGTCAACCTGTTCAACCCCGGCGGCAACACCAGCTTTCTCGCGGCTACCACCACGTCGCAGTACCCCTCGACCGCGACGTATACCCAGAACAGCACATCCAGCGGCATGCTGACGACCACCAACCCCCTGAACTTCATGCTGTACAGCACGAAGCTGAATCTGGGAACGACGATCCAGGACCTGGAGAGCAAACAGGTGCTGCAGATCCTGGCGGAGCCGACGATCACGGCCATCAGCGGCAAGACGGCCGATTTCCTCTCTGGCGGCGAGTTCCCCTTCCCCATCATTCAGCCCGGCGGGGCAGGCGGCAGCCCGGTAGTGACGATCTCGTTCCGCCAGTATGGAGTCAAACTGGAATTCACTCCGTCGGTGAGCGAAGACGGCGTCATCCGGTTGAAAGTGGCGCCCGAAGTAAGTTCACTGGACTATACCAACTCGGTGACGATCGGCGGCTTTACCATACCCGCGCTGTCCACGCGCAGGGCCGAGACGGAAGTTGAACTGCGCAGCGACCAGAGCTTTGCGATCTCGGGCCTGCTGGACCAGCGGACCACGGACATCATGAGCAAGACGCCGGGCGCAGCGAGCATTCCCATTATCGGAGCGTTGTTTAAATCGAAGAACGTCAACCACTCGAATACTGAATTGATCGTGATTGTGACTCCCACCCTGGTCGACCCGCTGACCAATCAAGCCGATCTTGCACAGCCGGACCTTCCGATTCCGCCGCTCAATACTGGCGCCTTTGACAAGTCGCTGGGGAAGGAACACAATCCGCAGCCAGCGGTCCCGCCGATCAATCCGCAGCGGCCCCCCGCGAACGATCAGGTTCCCGCGACTACACCAACTGCTGCTCCCGGGCCGGCCCCCGCCGGCGAAGCGGCACGGGAGATCATTCCAGCGCAGGCCCCCGTAAGCGAACCGGCCAAGACTGTTACGCCAGCACAGGCTCCAAAGAGTACCGCTGCCCCCGTAAGCGAACCGGCCAAGACTGTTACGCCAGCGCAGGCCCCGAAAAGTACCGCTGCACCCGTAGTCGAACCGGCCAAGACTGCTACGCCAGCGCAGGCCCCAAAGAGTACTGCGGCCCCCGTAAGCGAGCTGGCCAAGACTACTATGCCAGCGCAGGCTCCAAAGAGTACCGCTGCACCCGTAAGCGAACCGGCCAAGACTGCTACGCCAGCGCAGACCCCGAAGAGTACCGCTGCACCCGTAAGCGAACCGGCCAAGACTGTTACGCCAGCGCAGGCCCCACCGAGCACCGCTGCCCCCAAGCCGGCGCCTCTTCCAGCAGCCGCGACGGCAGCGACGACCGCTTCCGCGCAGCCGCCTGCGAACGTGCCTAGCGTTGGACCATCCCCGTCCACCAGTCCGCGTGGCCCTGTGGTTGCGACGGCCCCCAGCGTTGCCGTGCCACCGGCCGTCGCCTCCTCCGAGAGCCCTCGGAAAGCCGTCTTCGACAACGCGGCCACAACACCGCCAGCAAGCGGGAAACCGGCTGCGCAGCCTGTGCCTCCGGCACGATCGGTGGTGCAGGTCATGGCGCTTTCGAACACGGAAGACGCGGAACTGATGGTGGTCGCACTCAAGCGCCAGGGGTATAACGTCGCAATCAATCACGACCCGCTGGACTCGCTACTTCACCTGGAGGTGGGGCCCTTCGCAAGCAAGACCGACGCTGAAGTGATGCGTCAACGGCTACTGAGTGATGGCTACAACGCAACCATCCGATGATTTGCAGCGCAATTCCCAGCGGCGCGGCAGGGGCTAAACAGAATTCACGGACGGCAATGAGGGAATAGGCAGTGACACCAATTCAATACAATTCCGGGTTAATAAGTGTTGCGCTGATTACCGTCAGCATGGACACGCAAAAGGCCGAAGAGATCGCCGACGCCGTGTTGAAGATGTCATGGGCAGTGCAACGCGCCGACTGCGAAGGCTACATTTCGGCGGTCAAGCGGCCACCCTTTTCCCAGGCTGTAAAATCCTCTCCCGCCTGCATCGCTGTGATCGATTTCGACAAGGACGTCGATCAGGCCGTTGCGTCCGCGGCGTATATCGAGGAGTTATTTCCGGGCAAGGTAGCGATGGTTGCCCTGGCCGCGAGCCGGGACCCAGAGCTAATGCTGCGAGCGATGCGCGCGGGATGCAACGAATTCATCGGCGGGGAGTTCGATGAAACTGCGTTTTCCGAGATGCTGGTGCGGCTTTACCAGCAGTGGTCCACGACCAGCGCCCGAAACGCCGTGCGTGGGGACGTTGTGACATTTTTCGGGGCCAAGGGCGGAGTAGGCACCACCACGCTGGCCGTCCATCTGGCCATGTATCTGACGCAATGCCATCAGAAGAAGACTCTATTGATCGACAACCATCCGCAACTGGGCCACGCGTGCATATATCTGGGCATCGATGGCAGCCGTTACCACTTTCAAGAGCTGGTGCGGAACCTGAACCGGTTGGACAGCGACCTTCTGCGCGGCTATATTGCGACCCATTCCAGCGGCCTTGAGATCCTGGCATCGCCCGACGTATGCGGCGGCTCGAAGATGCTGGATCCCAGTTCGATCACGCAAACGCTGGAATTTCTGCGCGGCGAATATGACTATGTCGTCGTGGACGGGCCGTCTTCACTGGACGATACGAACCTCGCGATCATCGACGCCGCGAACCTTGTATACCTGGTGGCCACGCCTGAGATCGCCGCGATCCGCGATCTGTCCAGATATGTGGACAGCCTGTCGCAGGGCGAGCACGACATTGACAAGGTGAAGGTGGTGATCAACCGTTTTTCGTCACAACACGCGCTGACGGTTGAGCAGATCGAAAAAGCGATCCGTCTGCCGGTGACCGTCAAGCTGCCCAATGGATACGCGGAGGTGACGCGCTCGGCGATTTTAGGCGAGCCGATCAGTCCGAAGCAGAAGACAGACTTTGCGGTGCAGATCAATAAGTGGGTCAACAGCCTGGTGGGCGAGACCGCGCCGGCGGAAGAGACCGCGCCGAAAAAGTCGATGTTTTCCCTTTGGAAGTGATTGTCAAAGAGCGTACCAGGTAGAGCCAGAGAGCAGCGGATATGACCGAACCAAATGCAACTTCGACCAGTTCGAGCCCGTTCAATGAACGCTCGGGGCGCGTTGTGCGCACCGTCGGCGACAGCGTACAGCAGCAAATCAAGACCTCGGTGCACAAGGAGCTGATCAAGCGGGTCGATCTCGACAAGCTGGCCGGGATGCAGGAGACGCTGGCCGCGCAGCAACAGCTCTTCCTGGTCATCCAGCAGATCATCGGCGAGCAGGGCGTCCCGTTAAGCGCGAGCGAGCGGGACCATCTGGCGCAAGAGGTGGTGGACGAAGTTTTCGGGCTGGGGCCGCTGGAACCGCTGCTGAAGGACGACGGCATCAACGATATTCTGGTGAACACCTATAACTCGATCTATGTGGAGCGGCGCGGGGTGCTGGAGAAGACGACCCTGTCGTTCCAGGACGACCGGCATCTGCTGCATATCATCGACAAGATTGTGTCCGCGGTGGGACGCCGGATCGACGAATCGTCGCCCATGGTGGATGCGCGTCTCAAGGACGGGTCGCGCGTCAATGCAATCATCCCTCCGCTGGCCGTGGATGGGCCGATCCTATCCATCCGCCGCTTTTCCAGGATCCCGCTGGAGGCGGACGACCTGCTGCGCAACCAGATGTTGACGCCGCCGATGTTGGAACTGCTGCGGGGCGCGGTGAAAGCGCGATTGAATATCGTGGTGTCAGGAGGAACCGGCGCAGGCAAGACGACCCTGCTGAATGTACTCTCCGGCTTCATCTCCGAACGGGAACGGATCATCACCATTGAAGATTCGGCTGAATTGCAGATGAAGCAGGACCATGTGGTGCGACTGGAGACCAAGCCCCCCAACGTGGAGGGCAAAGGCGGCGTGCGCCAGCGCGAACTGGTGATCAACGCGTTGCGCATGCGCCCTGACCGGGTGGTGATCGGCGAGGTGCGCGGAGCCGAGGCGCTGGACATGCTACAGGCCATGAATACCGGCCACGATGGGTCGCTGACAACGATCCACGCGAACACGCCGCGGGACGCCCTGGCCCGTCTGGAAACGATGGCCATGATGAGCGAAGTACGCATCGCGGAGAAGGCAGTGCGATCGCAGATTGCCTCGGCCGTGCACATGATCGTGCAGGTATCGCGCATGAGCGATGGCTCGCGTCGCATCACGCATATTACGGAACTGACCGGCGCGTTCTCCGATGTTGTGAGCATGCAGGACATCTTCCTGTTCGAGAAAAAAGGGATTGGGCCGAACGGCAAGGTCAAGGGGCGGTTTACATCGACAGGGATTGTTCCTAAGTGCGTGGAGAAGCTGACTGCCGCAGGAATTCCAGCTCCGGCAGGCATGTCCGACCATGTAGTGGAAATTTAACCGGGAAGGAGGCCAATGATCCTATTCATCGCATTTGTATTCATGATGGTGCTCTGTTTTGGAGTCATGACCTTCTTTACGGGCGCGTCGCAGAGCGAAAAAGCGGCCGATCGGCGGCTAGCGAGCATTACCGCGCCCAAAGCCGGAGCCGGCGCAGGCGATGCTGCGATGGAACTGATTCTCAAGGTGAATCCGGATAACACGTTCGGATGGCTCGATCACGCTCTGGAGCGCTACCCGATCGTGCATCAATTGGAAGCCAGGATCGTACAAGCGAACAGCACGATAACCGTGTCCATGCTGCTGGTGACCAGCGCCGGCATGGCGGTTGCGGGATTTATCGTAGCCTGCCTGTGCACTTCGGTCCTGGCGTTTCAGATTGTGGTGGCAGGCGTGTTCGGCTACCTGCCCTTCGGGATGATTTCGTTCAAACGCTCCCACCGAATCGCTGCCTTCAATGGGGGTTTGCCGGACGCGATCGACATGATGGGCCGCGCTCTGCGCGCGGGACATTCGATGGTGGCATCCATCAACACTGTGGCCGAGCAAAGCGCGGAGCCGGTGAAATCGGAGTTCCGCGAAGTCTTCAGGCAGCAGAACTTCGGACTTCCTTTACGCGATGCCTTGAACCAGATGCTGGATCGAGTTCCCTCCCAGGACCTGAAGGTTCTGGTGACGGGCATCTTGGTGCAGAAGGAAACGGGCGGAAACCTGGCCGAGATTCTCGACCGTACGGCGGCCGTGATTCGCGAGCGGCTGCGCATCCAGGGTGAGATCAGGACGCATACCGCACAAGGCCGGATGACGGGATGGATCCTGTGTTCGCTGCCGGTGTTGATGCTTTTCATGATCAACTTCATCAATCCGGGCTACTCGAATGTGCTTACCGACACTGCCTTCGGCCATGAGCTGATTTATCTGGGGATCGTTCTGCTGGGGACTGGTGGGTTTGCCATTCGGCAAATCATCAACGGAATTGAGGTATAGGGAATGTCGCTCATCCTCTACTCGCTGCTGGCACTGATCACCTTTTGCGTGGTCGCGCTGCTGATGACGCCGGACCTGTTCCGGCCGTCGCCTGAGGCGCAGCGCATTCTGGACGTGGTGACGAGCACGCGGGTGGACCGGCGCACGATCGGCGACAAAGAGCGGATCCAGGACAGACTGGTGGGCATGGCGACGCAACTGCGTGTCCGACTGGGGCTGGCCGAAGACCCGAATCTGAAGGCAAGACTGGTGGGGGCCGGCATCCATTCCGCCAACAGCGTGGACATATACTTTGCGGCCCAGTTTCTGGTGCCTCTGGCAGGAGTGGTGTTGGGCAGCCTGATACGGTCCGGCGGACTCTTTTGGGTGGTGGCGTTCGGCGCCGTCGGCTATCTGGCCCCGGACATGTGGCTGAAGAAGAAGACTGCCAACCGAAGGAACCGCATACGCAAGAGCCTGCCGGATGCGCTCGATCTGATGGTGATCTGCGTCGATGCGGGTCTTGGACTGGACCAGGCACTGCTTCGCATCGGAGAGGAACTGTCGGTGAGCCATCGGGACATCAGTGAGGAGTTCATTCAGGTGAACCTTGAGCAGCGAGCCGGCAGGCCAAGGCTGGAGGCATGGAAGAACCTGGCGGACCGGTCGGAGATCGAGGAGTTTACTTCGTTCGTGAGCATGCTGACGCAAACCGACCGGTTCGGCACACCGATCATCCGGGCGCTGAGCCGCTTCTCCGAAGACATCCGGTCGAAGCGGCGACAACGGGCCGAGGAACAGGCGGCCAAGACCAAGATTAAGATCATATTTCCGCTGGTGCTGTGCATCTTCCCGTGCATCTTCATCGTTCTGCTGGCCCCGGCACTGTTGAATATCGCGAGCGGCCTGGGTGGGCTTGGCCAATAACCGGCATAAAACCCGAACAATACCTCATCAGGAACCGGCGATGGCCGGGCGCTGGGCATAGCGCGGCGAGATGGCGGGAGCCGATGGGGAATGCCGTTCCCACGGCGTAGCCAGAGTGGTAAACATGATTGTGGTTGATTGGGAGCAAGGTAAGTCGTAGAGTTCAATAGGAACCAGAGGATTATTGCGGTGTCGAGAACCGGCGATGCTTGAAGAGGAATTTCGCGGCGCCTGGGATGCCGAAGTATAACGGAAAGGAGGAGATTTATGCCGGATTCAACAACCCTTGTTCGAATCGTAGCCGGAGCGTTGGCACTCGTCGTATTGGGTATCATCGTCTTCCGCAGGAAGCAAAAAGGCGGAAAGTAGTCGAGGATTGGCGGGCCGTTCGATTTCTATGCTCAGAGTGACGGACACAACTCGGAGCTGCACAGTGGGCGATGCCGTCGAGTTGGCCGATACTTCCAGGAAGCGGTTGTTCGGCCTGCTCGGTAGACGAGGTCTGGACGCTGGAGGGGGGTTGTGGATCAGACCCTCTTCCGGTGTTCATACTTTTTTCATGGCCTTCAAAATCGATGTGGTGGGACTGGACGGCGATCTTAAGGTGATCAAGCTGTGGCACTGTCTGGCGCCATTCCGGCTGACCTCGGTCAGCTTCAGGATGCGTAGCGTGCTGGAGCTGCCGTGCGGAACGATCGCCCGGCTGGGGATGAAAGTGGGAGATCAACTGCATATTTCTGCCGTCTCCGAGGCTGGCCCTGCCGTGGCCAGCGAAGCGCCCGTACTTCGGTGAACCATTCTTCGTGGGGATGAATCCCCGCGCTCCTTCGGAACTGCAAAACCCATCTATTGCGTTACTAATTCGCCAATACCCCCTCCCCCCCACCCTGGGGGGTACTTTGGGCATAAGTTGAATCAATGGCTCAGTTACAGACGGGGTGTGGCTGCAACGCAGTCTATCCATGGGAGTTACCCGTAAAGTCTTCAAAGGAATGGAGTTCGCGGCGGGGTTGGCGGGGTGCGCGGGCTGGGACGGGGTCGGATTCGATCCGGAGCGGGTGCGGATGGGCGCGGATTGGGAGCGGATTGAGCGCGGTTTGGGTCGCATTTGGGCCATCTGAGGCTCCTTTAAGGCACGAATTAAGCATGAAAGGGAAGAGGCCGCTCCCCGTCAGCATTCGCTGGCGAGATTGCGGCCTCTTCGATCTCTCTACTACCTCTATT
>Ga0181529_10006232_pt1 | contig 12175 bp, 12 predicted proteins | sample PEATcosm2014_Bin_36_FD_119763 | JGI IMG/M metagenome (GOLD analysis project Ga0181529, IMG submission 119763) | Peatland microbial communities from MTU Mesocosm Facility, Houghton, MI, USA - PEATcosm2014_Bin10_30_metaG | ecosystem: Environmental > Terrestrial > Soil > Wetlands > Peat | place... | reverse complement strand
CAACACGGCCACGAGCCAGGTAATCTGTTCGCCCGAGCCGGTGAGGCCCCACCAGTGCCAGCCGCCGAGAAACAGCGCGACGATCAGCATCGCCGCCACGACCATGTGCAAGAACTCGGCCACCAGATACATCATGAGCTTGATGCCCGAGTATTCCGTGTGGTAGCCGCCGATGAGTTCCTGCTCGGCCTCGGGCAAATCGAAGGGGAGGCGTTCGGCCTCGGCAAAGGCCGCCACGCAAAAGACGACAAATCCCAGTGGCTGGGTAAACGCATTCCAGGCGCCGCTTTGGGCCTGCTGCGAGATAATCGTATCGAGCCGGAGCGATCCGCTCACGAGCACCACGCCGGCGATTCCCAAGCCCAGAGGCAACTCGTAGGAGATCAACTGGGCGCCGCTCCGCAGGCCGCCGAGGAATCCGTACTTATTGTTGCTGGCCCAGCCGCCCAGCACCACGCCATAGACGGCGATGCTGCTGACGGCAAAGACGTAGATCATGCCCACGTCGACGCCGGGAGCGACGACCAGGCGGATTGGCCCCCGAATGGCCCACGAAGCCGGAAACAGGTCGGTGGGAATGACGCTTCCGAAGGGAACCACAGCAAACACGGCCACGGCCGCCACAAAAATCACCAAGGGGGCCACGACGAACAGGACCTTGTCGACGTGGCTGGGCGTAAACTCCGCTTTGAAGAGAAACTTCAGGCCGTCGGCAAACGGCTGGCCCAGGCCGAACAGCCGGACGTTGGTCAACGGGATTCCCACGCGGTTGGGCCCCAGGCGATCCTGCACCCAGGCCGCGATCCAGCGTTCCAAGAGCACCAGATAGGCCGCGGCGGTCATCAGCCCGCCGATCAGCACGGCGATCTTCAGCAGCGGTTCGAGATAAAGCTGCATGGCTAGTGGTCAGTGGACAGTGGGCAGTAGTCAGTTTTCGAACGGCCGCCTCAGGCCAGCAAGTTCCCCTTCAAATCGATTCCCGTCTCCGGCACCGGCATCGGGCCCACGATGGCGGAAAAATAGAGGATTTCGCGGGCAATCTCCTCCAGTACCGCCTGGGAATTATAGAGGCCCCTGCGACCGGACAACTCCCATAACAGGCTCCCTTCCGTCCGAACTCCCAGCGGCGGACGAATGGCCCAGCGGGCCGATTGCAGCCGATCGCCGCGGTTGACATACGAACCGTCGCGCTCGGCGTAGGCGGCGGCGGGCAAAACGTAGGTCGCCCGCTCGGCCAACGGCGAGGGAAACAAATCTTGCACGATGAGCAGCGTGAGCCGCTCGAATCGTTTTGCCGCGGCCTCATCGATCCAATCCGTCTTGTATCCGCCTGACACCCACAGGCCATGGACCGTGCCCCCGTCCAATTCCTGCAGCAACTGGTCGAAACTGGCCACTTCGTGGGCGAAATGGGCGACAATCGCTTCCACCCCGCGACGGTTGGGACACTTTTCCGCGGAGATCGTAAATCCCTTCGGGAAGCGCTCGTCCTCGCCGACTACCGGCACCGGCCCCACAACCAGCCGGGCTTCGGCGTCCAGGCCGCGGATGAACGCACAGAGCAAATACGCTTCTTCGACGCTCAAGAACGGCGAAATGATGGCCGCCAGCCGCCCGGCCGTGCGTAGTTGCTCTCGCAACTCGGCCAGCAGGCTGCCCCAGTCGATCTCGACCAGTCGCCCACCGTCGCGGCGCTGCGGCTGACTGAAACGGCGCGGATTGTGGACCTGGGGATAATCGTAGCGGCCGTCGTTGCAGATCCACCACTTGTTCACGAAGGGGTTTTCGCGCGGCTTGATCCGATAAATGCGGTCCTGGTTCTCCTCGATCCAAATCGAGCAGCCGGTGGCGCAGCCGGTGCAGATGCCGGGGTGCCGGCGCAGGTACCACACCCGCTGCCGGTACAAGAAATCCTTGTCGCCCAGGGCGCCCACCGGACAAAGATCGACCACGTTGCCGGAAAGCTTGTTGTTCAGGGGGAAGCCGGCCACGACGTCGATTTCCTCGTGCGCCCCGCGGCCGGTGAACATCAACTCCTTGGTGCCGCTGATCTCGGCCGTAAACCGCACGCAGCGGCTGCACAAAACACAGCGGTCGACAAACAGCGTCACGTCGCCCAAGTCGCGCCGCCGGCTGGTGAACGGCGCCACGTCGGCCCGCCGATCCTTTTGGCCATAATGAAAATGATAATCCTGCAAGACACACTCGCCCGCTTTGTCGCAGATCGGGCAATCGATGGGGTGACGCAGCAAGAGCCCTTCCTCGACCATCGCCCGGGCGCGGGCCACTTTCTCGCTGTTGGTCACCAGCACCATGTTCTCGCCGACCCACGTGTTGCAGGCCGGCGTCAGCTTGGGCTGCATGCTGATTTTTCCGGTCTTCGGGTCGCGCGTGCCGACCTCGACGAGGCACATGCGGCAACTGCCGACGACCGACAGCCCCGGGTGCCAGCAATAGTAGGGGATGTCGACGCCCGCGAGCTTAGCGGCCTCGATGCCGTTGATGCGGCGCCCCGAGGGGATTTCAATCTCACGGTTGTCGATGAGGATGGTTGGCATAGTAAATAGGGTGGGACTCTTAGGTAGCACCGCCGCCCTCGGCTGTGCCACATTTTCAAACCGCTCCTAAACTGGCCACAGCCTCCACCGGTTCGGTTTGCATATATCCTTGCGGATTGGTCCGTCGAATGTGCTCTTCGAACTCGCCGCGAAACTTGCGGATAGCATTCTTAATGGGCCAAGCGGCGCCATCGGCCAGGCCGCAAATGGTGCTGCCGGGAATGATGCCGATCGAATCGCCGATCTCCAACAACAGATCGAGATCCACCAGCCGGCCGCGGCCCCGCTTGATCCGCTCCAGCATTTGCACGGCCCAGTGCGTGCCCTCGCGGCAGGGCGTACACTGGCCGCAACTTTCGTGGGCGAAAAAACGGCAACTGTTGTAGAGGAAGTCGAGCATCGGGTAGGTCTCGTCAAACACCACGACGCAGGCCGTGCCGAGCCCCAGGCAGCCTACCCGCATCGGCGCGGAAAAATCTAGCGGCGTGTCGAACTCGGACTCGCTCATCAGGCCGGTGCTCAGCCCGCCGGGCACGACCGCTTTTGCCCGGCGACCCTTCCACACGCCACCGCCAAACTCTTCGACGAGCTGGCGGACGCTAATACCCAAAGGTCCTTCGTAAAAACCAGGGTGGTTGACGTGCCCGCTCAGTCCGTAGAGCTTGGGACCAAAGCTGCCGGGGTCGCGAGGATTGTTCGGCTCCGGCGGCGTGCCCATCGAGCGGAACCAGGGCACGCCGCGATCGATAATGTGCTTCACACAGGCCAGCGTTTCCACGTTATTCACCACCGTGGGCCTACGGAACAGGCCTTCGACGGCGGGGAAGGGGGGCTTGATCCGCGGCCACGCCCGCCGGCCTTCCAGGCTCTCGATCAGGCCCGTCTCTTCGCCGCAGACGTAGGCCCCCGCGCCGCGATGAATGAAAACGTCCAAGGAGAACTCGCTGCCGAGAATGTTTTTGCCCAGGTAGCCCGCCGCATAACATTCATCGATGGCGGCCTGCATGCGCTCGCGGCACAAATAGTACTCATAGCGCAGGTAGACGTAGGCGGTGCTGGCCCGGGTAGCGTAACAACTCAGAATGATCCCTTCCAGCACCTGGTGCGGATCGAGTTCCATTTGCACGCGGTTGACGAAGGTGCCGGGCTCGCTCTCGTCGGCATTGACGCAGAAATAGACGGGGCCCGGCAGGTTTTCCGGCAGGAAGGACCATTTCAGGCCGGTGGGAAAGCCCGCTCCGCCCCGGCCGCGGAGCCCGCTGGCCTTGATTAGCCCGACCATGTCCTTGGGGCTCATCTCCTTGAGCACTCGGCGCAAGCCGCGATACCCGCCGCCGGCCTCGTAGATGGCCCGGGTGTGGCTCTGCTGCTTGTGGATGTTCGCCAGTAGGACCGGTTCGTAGTGCAAAGGGATTTAGGGGTTGGGGACTAGGGACCAGGGTTATCGGTCAATGTGTTTACCAACACGTCAACTTTTTCTTTCGTCATGTTTCGGTGCACCGTGTCGTTCACCAAGATGGCCGGGGCAAAGTCGCAGAGCCCGAGACACTCGGCAAACTCGAGCGTTATGCGACCGTCGGCCGTGGTTTCCCCGGGCCGCACGCCGAGCTTTTCACACAGGTGCTGCAAAAGCTCCTCGCCGCCGCGGACCGCGCAGCTAATCGAGCGGCAGACCCAAACGCGATATTGCCCGGCCGGTTTGTCTTGCTTGAAGAATCCGTAGAAGCTGAGCGTATCCTGCACTTGGGCGGGCGACAGTTCCAGCAACTCGGCAATTTCGATCACCGCCTGCGGCGGCACGTAGCCCAAGCGCTCGTTGACCAGGTGCAGCGCCGGCAGCGTGGCCGCCTGTTTGGTCGGATAACGCGGCAATTGGCCGGCTATTTGGCGGCGTAGGTCGTCGTTCAAAAGGCGTTCCGTAAGTGACATGAGGGCATCAGCTAAGGGTCGGTTGTCCCAAGATTTTCGAGTCGCGTGAGCCAGGCGTTGAAATGAGGACACCTTTTGCGGATGGTCTCCGGCCCGATCGCAGCAGCAATGATCGGGCCCGCGATCGGTTTCTCATCAGCATACGCGGGAATCAACGCCGCAATGCGCTTCGCGGGTGCCGTCTGCTGCCCATCGTCAATCAGTTCAGGCGAAGCCACGGTGGCAGCCAATAATTGCAGTTGTTCGATCTCTCGCGTGCAGCCGTCGTAATACGTCGCAAACTTGCTGGGATCCGCCAGCAGGACCGCCTCAAACTCGTGCAACTGGATATAGGGCAAGAATCGTGGATCATTGATGTCTTCGGCCAACGCTTTCTCCATTCCTTGCACTCGGCGACAAGGATCCGAATCGCCCTTGCACGCGTCAGTTCCGGGAAAATCGTTGGGCAGGGCGTACAGGTCGATCATCGTCGAGAGAAAAACACTGCGGCTCTGGTCTTCCTTCAATCGTCGGACACAATCATTCTTGAATGGTGCATAGGAGAATAATCCGCCACGATGCGTCCGTCCATGCCTCCTGGCGTGAGCGGCGAGTTGCGGCCTGGCGAGGTAGACGCCCTTCGCAGCCAAATAAGGGGCCAAGACATTGGCGGCGAATGCCTGTTCGGTCTGCCCTTCGACGATCACCTGGAGCCGCGCCATCAGAAGGGCCCCCCGCCCATGACGTTTTTCTGCCACAGCTCGCCCAACGAGTATTCTTCGAGCCAATCCTTTAGCCGTTCGGGGTCCTGTCGCGTAAACGTCGAATGCCCGTCCTCGCGGTCCACGACGATCACGTCTTCTGGATTAAATTCGTCGAGGAAAGTCGGGGATTGGGTAGCGACAATCACTTGGCTGCGTAGGGCGGCAGCGCGCAAAAGGCCCGCCACGTTGCACACGGCAGCGGGGTGAAGGCCAAGCTCGGGTTCGTCCACAATCAATAGCGACGGCAAGTCTTTCCACGGCTGCAATAAGAGGGCAATGAGCGCCATCGCGCGGAGCGCGCCGTCGGGCAATTGGTGAGGGCCAAACACGTTGTCAGAGTATCGATCATGCCAGTTCAGAAGCACGTCTGTCTCGTTCGGTTTCAACGGCTCTAGGACGAAATCGCCGAACCATGGCGCGATTTGGCGTATTGTTTCTAAAACTCGTTGGTATGCACTAGCGTCAGCCTCTCGGAGTGCGCGTAGCATCGCTGCGAGATTGCTGCCATCCGAATGTAACTTCAGGTTGTCGTCTTTATAACATCGCCGCCGAATACCGGCAGTAGCTGACGTGTCGCTAAAGTGAAAAACACCCCATTTATCGGCGTGCTGAATGAGCGACATGCCGGCGTTAGCCATCTCCTTTTCTATGCGGGATGAGTCACTGACGCGCCATAGCCCAATTTGCTGAATCAGATCCGACCCTCGATCACGCGGCCCCCAGGAAAGGCTTTGGCTCCCATTCGTCATTTGGATTTCAAACATTTCCTCGCCAACGATTAGCGAGTCCCTCGGTGTGGGAGTAAAATGAATTCCCCAGGTAAACGCCAGCGGCTCGTTCTCATAAGTAAGCCTCGTCTGCATACCCCTTGTTACTTTCGTTCCATAAGACAGCAGCGAGCTCGCACCCCATTTTAGGGAAAATTCCTGTAATCTGTTCTGCCGCACCTCGCTCAGGAACTCAAACAAGGATACAAGATTCGATTTCCCAGCTCCGTTCGCGCCGATAAGCACGTTGAGCCCTCGAAGCTCGATCTCCGCGTGTTCGATCGACTTATAGCCAGCTATCTCGATTTTCTTCAGGGTAGCCATATTCTGTGTTTCCTACCGATCCAACTCCGCCGCAATCACGTTCAGGCTGCCCAACACCGCCACCACGTCGCTCAGATTATGGCCGCGGATGAGATGCGGGAAAATGGCAAAATGAATGAACGACGGCGGACGACAGCGGGCACGATAGGCACGCGGCGTGCCGTCGCCAACCAAGTAAAACCCCAATTCCCCGTTGGGCGCCTCGGTGGCGCAGTATACTTCTTCGTTCGGCGCCTGAAAGCCCCGGTTGGTCATCACCAGTTCGAAATGCGTGATCAGCCCTTCGATCGTCGAAAAGACCACACCCTTGCGGGGCAAAATCGTCCGGGCGTCATCGCCGACATTCACCGGGCCCGCGGGCAGATTCTCCACCGCCTGCTGGATGATTTTCACGCTCTCTTTCATCTCTTCCAGGCGGACCAGGTAGCGGGCGAAGCAGTCGCCGGCCTCGGCACAACAGACGTTGAAATCGAAGTCCCCATAGGACAAATACGGATCGTCCTTGCGAAGGTCGCGGGCCACGCCGCTGGCCCGGGCGACCGGCCCGCTGCAACTGCGGTTGATGGCCTCGGCCTTGGTCAGAACGCCCACGCCCCGCGTGCGATCGACGAAGATGCGGTTGCGATTCAACAGCCGCTCCATGTCATGAAACGTTTTGGGGATCCGTTTCAAGAACTCGCGGACCATCTGGATCGCCTTGGGCGAGGCATCGTACATCAGCCCGCCCACGCGGGTGTAGCTGTTGGTGAAGCGGGCACCGCAGAGGGCCTCGAAGATGTCGTAGATCTCCTCGCGGGGATTGAAGGCGTACATGAAGTGCGTGAACGCCCCCGTATCGAGCCCCATCGCCCCCAGAGTCAGCAGATGATCGGTGATGCGCGACAGTTCGGCAATAATCACGCGGATGTATTGACAGCGCGGCGGCACCTCGATGCCCATCAGCTTTTCCACCGCCAGGTGCCAGGCCACGTTGTTCGACATGGGCGAGACGTAGTTCATCCGGTCGGTGATCGTCACGTATTGATTGTAGTCGAGATGTTCGCCAAGCTTCTCGAAGCCCGAGTGCAGGTATCCGATGTCGGGCATCGCATCCACGACCGTCTCGCCTTCCAACTTCAACACCAGCCGCAACGTGGTATGCGTGGCCGGGTGCTGCGGACCAAAGTTCATCGTCCACAGATATGGCTGCGCTTCGTCGCGGACCAGGTCGCCAGGAAAGCTCGCTGCGGTCAAAGGCATCGTCGTGGCAAGGGTAAGGAGTGATGGATCAATGTCGATAAAACTTTAGCCGTGGTAAGTCATCCTGCAGCGTTACACCTCAATGCTCATCTGCTTGTCTTTCCCTTTTTCTCGTTTCCCCTTTTTTCCTTTCTTACACTGACCTTCATCGGTTCTCTCCTTCCCTATCCCTCCCCACGCGTAACCACCGCAAAATTGTGTCGCTCGCCCCGGCCTTGCAGCGGATAATCCTTGCGCAGCGGATGGGCCGTGAACTCCTCCGGCAATACGATTCGCCGCAAGTCGGGGTGACCGGCAAAGCGAATGCCGAACAGGTCCCACACCTCCCGCTCCAGCCAATTGGCCCCTTCCCACAACTTCACTACCGACGGCACGGTCGGCTCAGGATCGTTTACAAAACATCGCACGGTGAGTCGTTCATTGCTCTCCGTATTGGCCAGCAGATATAGCATGCCAAAGCGATCCTTCGCTTCGCGATACTGCAAATAGTCGACGCACGTCACGTCGACCAACAGATCGAAGCCGAACTTCTCTTTGAGCGTCTCGAGCACCTCGAATAGCCTTTCGACCGGCACCGCCACCCGCGTCTGGCCGCGAAACTCGCTCGTGACGAGTCCGGAAAAGGCAGTCTGTAGTTGTTGGCTAGTGAGGGAAGTCGTCATTCTTTCATCGTCCGATTTTCACCACGCGTCATTCCACCACTCCCCGAAGACCGCCGACCGCTCACTTTTCTTGTAACGCTCGTTTCGGCCGCTGGCGCGAGGGGGCCTCGAACTCGCGGCCGAAAACCGTGCCTTCCCGCTGAATCTTCTCCTGCAAGTCGATGATCGATTGGATCAACTGTTCGGGCCGCGGGGGGCAACCGGGGGCGTACATGTCGACGGGCATAAAACGATCGATCCCCTGCACCACGCTGTAGGTGTCGAAGACGCCGCCGGTCGAGGCGCAAGCCCCCATCGAGATACACCACTTCGGCTCGGGCATCTGTTGCCAGATGCGTTGCAACACGGGCAGCATCTTCATCACCACGCGGCCGGCCACGATCATCAGATCGCATTGCCGCGGGCTAAAGCGGAACACTTCGGCCCCGAACCGGGCAATGTCGTGCCGGCTGGCGCCGACGGCCATCAACTCAATCCCGCAACAGGCCGTGGCAAATGGCATCGGCCACAGGCTGTTCTTGCGGCACCAACTGACCAATTCGTCCAGCTTGGTGACGACCACATTGTCGGGCAACTCCACTATGGCCACTGCAAGTTCTCCCGACCCACTGCGGCTACCGCCACTGAAAAACCCCTTTGCGCCAGTCGTAGACGAATCCCAAGATCAGCAGGGTTAGGAACGTCATGGCGCCGCCAAACACCAGGTGCCGGCTTTCCACCAACCCGCCGGCTACGGCCGCGTCGATGCCGGAAGCAGCGGAAGCAGGGATTAGCGATTGGGGCTTGGGGATTAGAGAGGCCGGAGGCTTGGACACCGCGGTTGCCTGCTGATCTCTAAGCCCTAATCCCCAATCCCTCATCCCTGTCTGCTCTATCCCTGTTTCCTCCGCCGCCGGCCGCGATGCGACTGCCCAAGGGAACAAAAACAGCAACTCTACGTCGAATACCAGAAAGGTGATCGCCAGCAGATGGAAACGCACGTCGAAGCGGCGCCGCGTGTCATGAATGGGGTCCATGCCGCTTTCGTAGGGCATGCGCGTAACGCGGCCCGATCGGCCCGGGTTCAGCAGCCCGGTAACCACCAACAGGCCAACGCCCAGGGCAATAACGCAAATAACGAACAAGAAAATCGGTAGAAAGGCGTACTGCAACGGTTCCGCTCCCTTCCTTGCCGCCCGAGGCCATGGCGTTGTCATTCAAAGGGACGATTACGGCCCAAGAAAGCTGCTCAGCAAGGTGGCTTTCTCGGTGCCTCGTTTACCCCTTTTGGGGAAACGGGCATCAGCTACACCGACCGCAATTTCGTAATACACCCAATTGAGAATCGCCACACTAGCAAGTGTGCGGCCACATTTTATGGAGACGGTGGGGTGCGGTCAATCGCTCTGCGGCCCGGGGGCGGGAACGGACTGTGGACATTTGGCCTTTTAGCAGGCGACGGAAGGTCGGCCCGGCAGACACAACCGGGCCGGTGGCGGCTAACAGCCCGTTGAAAAGGGGACTGGGGTCCGAAATGAAACGCGATACACCCGCGAAAAGCAACGGTCATGGGGTGCCTGTCCCCCTTTTCCAACAGGCAGCTAAACCTGCCCGGCACAACCGTCCTCGGCTGGGTCGAACGATTTTGCAGCCGAGGGCTTACGCCACCACCGAGCACGAAATGGCGCTAAAACACGTCGGCGTTGAAGTGGCTGCCCTGGTAGTACCGCTCGCCCGTGTGACGTTCAGCGTGCTCCCCGAACATGGGGAAAAACTGGTGTTGGCTAATATCCGAATCTTTCCGGTGCGTGGGGTAAAAGTTCTGCCACTGCTTGTGATACACCGGAATGCGCATCTCTGCCGGATAGCGATAGTAGAGGTCTTCGCTGCTGCGGTAATAGTCGTTGCCCCAGAAGTTCTGGGGATAGTAGACGTAGGGATAATGGTACATCCGGTTCCAGTCTTGAGTCGTATAAGTGCGACCCCACTGGCGATCGTAGGCCTGTTGGGCCTGGACATCCGCCACACCGAAGACGACCAACACGAAGGCTGCGCAGAGCAGCACGAAGATGATCCGCCGGACCATAAGAGTTCCCCCCTTGAGTAGTGGCAACCGAAGCAGGCACCTGGGCGCCGGCAAGCTGGGTCGCTTACTAGCAACCATCGGCACACGGCACTTCCGGCATTGAAAGAATATCCCGCATATCCGGCACGAGCGGAAAAATCGGCAAGGAGACAAGGGGCTTAGGACTTTGAGGCTTGGGACTTGGGGCTTAGGACTGGGATTGGAAACTGGGCAACCCTCATGTCCACAAGACCCAAGACCCAAAACCTACCCCCCAAACCCCACCTTTGATAGCCGCCTCCACCTCAAGAATGCCCCTCCAGATACGCACTAAGTATGATCTGGGCCGCCAGCATGTCCATGCGTTTCTTGCGACGTTTTCGCGTCATCTCGGCCGCCAAGAGGAGTTGCTCGGCTTCATGGCTAGTCAGCCGTTCGTCGTAAAACTCGACCGGCACACCCGTCACCGCGCCCAGCCATTGGCCGAACTGCCGGGCTTCACCCGATTTTTGACTCTCCCGTCCGTCCATATGGAGCGGCAAGCCGACGACGAAAAGGACCACGCTCTCCTCGGCCACTAGCCGGCGGAACCGTTGGGCGTCGGACTCGAGCCCGCGGCGAGTGTAGTTCTCCAGTGGACTGACGATTTTCCGCTCGGGGTCGCTGATGGCAATTCCGATCCGTACGTGCCCGTAGTCGATGCCGGCCACGCGGCCCAAGGCGGCGTCTTTGGGTTGCGGGGAACTCATGGCCTGCTTTTCCCGAGACAACAATACGGACATTACGGACAGTATGCGATGCGCCGCCCCGCTTCGGCAAGCCAAGTTTGTCGATCGGGATTCTTTCCTGCTCACTCGCCGCGGAGTATAACACGGGACAGGTTCGATACAGGAGGGCAATTCGGAAAATGACCGGTCCCGGCCGACTGCTTGCTATCGGTGATGTTCATGGCTGCCTGCCCGCATTGGAAACACTGTTGGCAGCGATCGGGCCACAGCCGCAGGATACGCTGGTGCTGCTGGGCGACTATGTCGATCGCGGTCCTCAGAGCCGCGGCGTGATCGAGCGGCTGCTGGCCCTCGAAGAGCAGTGCCATCTGGTGCCTCTGCTGGGCAACCACGATGAAATGATGTTAAAGGTTTGCACCGGCCAGACGCAGCTCTACATCGACTGGCTGCTGTTCGGGGGCCATGCCACGCTGGAATCGTACGACACCACGCGGCCCGAGGACATTCCCGCCGCCCACCTCGAGTTTCTGCGAGGCTGTCAGCTCTCCTACGAGTCGCCACACCACATTTTCGTCCACGGTAACTACCGCGCCGAGTTGCCGCTGGACGCCCAGCCCACGGAAACACTGCTTTGGGAATCGCTCAAAGTGCGCCAGCCCGGCCCCCATTGCTCGGGCAAGACCGCCATCGTCGGCCACACCGCGCAGAAGACCGGCGAGATCCTCGACCTCGGCTATCTGAAGTGCATCGACACCTGGTGCTACGGCGAGGGCTGGCTAACCTGCGTGGATATCCAGAATGGCCAGGTGTGGCAGGCGGACAAAAGAGGGATAACCCGGCAGAGGGAAGCATAAAAGGGCCGGGGGCAGCGAAAAAGTAAAAATAAAATGACAAGCAGCGCTGTCATCGCGCCAAACGCTTGACATCCAAGCGGTACCCTTGCTAAAATCAGAAACAGTTGTGCGGCCTTATCGGGCATGGCCAGCATTGATGTTCCACCCATAGGCAGTGCTAGAATAGGGCTATAACGCCCAGGAGGCAGCGGTGAGGGCCGACAATTCGATGAAGCGCACTCCGAAGAGGAGTTTGCGCCGACGGGAAGTGATTCCTGTTACGTCCGCGTTTTTCGTAATTGCGGCAGTCTTTTGCGGATTTCTTTCTTCCGCCCGCGCCGGGACATT
>Ga0181529_10006231_pt1 | contig 12176 bp, 11 predicted proteins | sample PEATcosm2014_Bin_36_FD_119763 | JGI IMG/M metagenome (GOLD analysis project Ga0181529, IMG submission 119763) | Peatland microbial communities from MTU Mesocosm Facility, Houghton, MI, USA - PEATcosm2014_Bin10_30_metaG | ecosystem: Environmental > Terrestrial > Soil > Wetlands > Peat | place... | reverse complement strand
CTGACCGTCGCTTCCGGCCCGTATCTGCCGCCAGATCCGTGGGACGCGCTGACCGTCGCTTCCGGCCCGTATCTGCCGCCAGATCCATGGGACGCTCTGACCGTCGCTTCGGGCCCGTATCTGCCGCCAGATCCGTGGGACGCTCTGACGGTCGCCTCCGGCCCGTATCTGCCGCCAGATCCCTGGGACGCTCTGACCGTCGCTTCGGGCCCGTATCTGCCGCCAGATCCCTGGGACGCTCTGACCGTCCTGTAGTCTTACCAACGAATCTCGACGGCACCGGCTCAATCCGTCCTAGAATTGAGACAGCGTGCGTGCTGCGATTAATCTCATCGGGATACTGATATGGTATCCACTGCAGATCCTCGTCATCACCCGGCTCCTGCGCGGTGAGTGGCGGCGGTTTCCGCTGATCTTCTCCTTTGTGATTGCGGAACTCCTGGTGGCCGTGGCCGAGCTTCCGACGGTGTGGGCCAGCGTAGTTTACCGGACCCATGCAACTGTGACCTGGCGCGCCGAGTTCTACCAGCGGGTGGAAGTCTTCCAGGAGTTCTTTACCTTCGTCCTGGTGTTGAGCCTGATCTATCGCGCCACAGCCCATCTTCAGTCGCGAAAAGTGATGCGCGCGGCATGCGTGGCGGGCGCCGTCCTGTTTGTGGGAATCTCGTTCCTGATCCACTATAACCCCAGCTCTAACTTCGTGGGCACATGGCTGACTCCCTGGACGCGCGATTTGAACGTCGGCACCACCATACTCGACCTGGCGCTGTGGTTCCTACTCCTGGGGAAGCGCGACCGGGACAATCGTCTTCTGCTATTGAGCGGCGCGCTGGGAATTCAGTTCACGGGAGCGGCGATTGGCGATTCCCTGCGATCGCTGGCCACGCGGCAGCGTCCCTGGCCCTCGATGACGGGGGGCATCATCGTGTTGGCGTCCAGCCTCGTACGTGTGTACCTGTGGGCGCGCGCGTTCCGGCTGGCGCCCGAGACGCCCCGAGGCTTGGTCCTCGATCTCCCGGCCGAGCGGGACGGTTAGTTTCGGCGTGGCGGGCGTGGTGCGCGGGGCGATTCCGGTTTCGACGTCGGGCTCCTCAAACGCAGCGAGGCGGCCCCGTACAGGCGGCCGCCCCACGTAGAACCCAAGACTGAAAACTTCCTACTTCTGCAGAGCGACCTTCGCGGCGGGGGTTCCCAGCTCGCTATTCAGCTCTGAGGCAAGGCCGTCCGCCGTGTATACCTTCACCTCGACGCGGCGATTGCGGGCGCGCGCTTCGCGGGTATTGGCGTCGTCGGCCGGCTTCTCGACTCCCAGACCGATCATGTGAACGCGATAGATCGGAATGTCGTGCTTGGCTACGAGGTACTGAACCACTTCATCGGCGCGGTGGCGGCTGAGGGTTTCGTTGTAATCCCTGTTGCCGATTTTGTCGGTATAGCCTTCCACGGCGATGAAGAAGCGCTTGTCGGCCTTCACGGCCTCGGCGAGGGCGTCCAGATCCACCTTGGCGGCGGGGGTGAGCTTGTACTGGTCGAACCCAAAGGGCACGGTCGCGGAAGTCTGCAGTTTGTAGTCTTCCAGATTGGCGACCACGCTGCGGAGACCGTTCAATGCGGAATCGGCTTTGGAATCGGCCTGGCTCGCCTTGCCCAACGCATCGGCGGCGTGGCGGTCGGCCTCTCCAGCATGCCGATCGGCATCGGCGGCGTGTTGGTCGGCGGTATTGGCCTTCTCCTTGGCGGCGTTGATGCCGTCGGTGGCCTTTTCATCGAGCTGCTTCAGATCGCTTCTCGTACCCTGGATCTGTTGGCTGTTTTGAGTGGTCTGCTCGCCCACCTGGTCTACTTTCGCTTGAATGGGAGCGGTGGTGGTGCGAACATACTTCTTCGTAGCGCATCCGCCGGCGAGCAAAGCACCCGTCACCACGATCATGGTTGCAAGGAATGCTTTCATAGTTCATAAACCTCGCCTGTGATCTAGCAATTGGGGGGCCAATGCCGGGGGAGGCTAGTTCCTATGGTTTTAACGACTTCGTCGGATGTAAGGATTACGCAACTGTGCGTTTTCTTCCATATCGCCTGGAAGAAACGCGTCGGCCGGGCAGTTCATTCCCGGTACTGCCGGCGCGAGAAACGGTCCCGTTAGGCCGGTAGCCGGGCAAATCCCAAGCCGGGGAATCGTAAATTTCATCTTCGGAATCGTCAAACCAAGGCCAATACTTACGTGGTTTCATGGTGTTGCCTACCTGTGGACTGCAAGGAGGGGACACCCCGATTATACCAGGAATTCTGCACTAATCCGGTTGCGCCCCAGGCGGCGGCTGGACAGCGGCCGGCCGGAGGCTACCGGCTGAACCTATTTCAGTTTCTCGGTCCAGTTGGTCATCACCACGATGTCGCTGGTCTTGCTGGCACTGTCGCCGCTCGACGGCGTGGAGCGCTCGAGCGGAGCGTTGATGAGGAACCGCCGGCCGTCGGGCGACGCGTCGTAGAGGTTCGAGAACGGCCGCATGGGCCGGATGTGGAAGAGCGCTTTCGGCGGATCGAATTCGAACGTTCCGTTGGCCGGATGTACCGTCGCCGCCATCATGTGGCCGCTGCCGGTCATATAGAAGAGTTCCGTGCCGTCGGACGACCAGCGAGGAATTCCCCCGCCGTCGTTGGATAACTGCACGCGGCGCTTGGTCTCCGACGATGCCGGCTCAAAGGGCTGAACGTAGATCTCATTGGCGCCCGTCTCGTCGGATTGATAGGCCAGCCATTTCCCATCCGGCGAAACGCTGGCGTAGCCCTCGGCGTGAATAGTCTGAATCAAGGGGGCGGCGTGCCGGTCGGGCAGGGAGAGAGCCCAAACGTCGGAGCCGGTGCCCTCGCCGAGCGCGCCGAATAGCACGTATTTGCCGTCCTGGGTCCAGTCGGTGGGGTATTTGGTCAGGGAACTCTGGAACAGCAGTTCCTCCTTGCCATTCCCCTTTACGGGCTTGCAGTAGATATCGTAGACTCCGCGCTGGTTGCTCCAGTAGGCAATCCGGGAACCGTCGGGCGACCAGATCGGCATGCCCTCGCTCACCCCGGGGACGGACAGAAACAGGTTGGCGCTGCCATCCTCTTCCAACAGCCAGAGGTCGGAATTGTGCCCGTCGGCTCCCATCTTGCCGGCTACCACCCGATGGCCGTCCGGCGAGACGCGCGGCGGTCCCCACTTCCCGGCGTCGCCCACCGTGCGGATGGGCTTCCCGTTGCGATCCATCCAGACCAACTGCCGGGTGGGCTCGTCCACCCGCTGATAGGTCAGCATGGCATTCGCCGAAACCGATAAGGGAGCCAGCGCCAGGCTGCTTACGCTCCCGACGTCGTTGGCCAGGGTGATCGGCTGCCCGGACGATTCCAGCTTAACGGGATTGAACTCCAACCCCATCAGGTTACGATCCTGGATGAACAACAGGTATCCGTTCCTGGACGAACGAACGCCCGCCGTGGGCGAGTAGACCGCGTTGCTGTCGGACTGCCACAGGAAGCGATACGACGGCGGATCGAGGGTGCCAATGGCGATCCCCGAGGTTTCCGGCAGGCTGGTCTGCACAAAGAAGATGAAATGCTTCCGGTCCGGCAGGAATTGCGGCCACAGAAAAGCCGTCTCGCCCTTCTGGGGATTGAGCTTCAAGACCGGCTGCGGCTTTCCGCCGCCGGCGGCTATGCGCGAAAGACCGCTTTCCTGCCCGGGCGCGAATAGAATGGCGCCGCCGTCGCTCCACGTGGCGCCTCCGCCATTGCCTTCCGTCTCGCAAAGCGCGGCCGGCTTGGCCTCCGGACCGCCGCTTCCCACTACCACGCGCTTCAACAGACCCTTGGCAAAGAACCCCACGGCGTGGCTGTCTGGGGCCCAGAAGGGGGCAAACGCGCCATCGCTGCCTTCGATCGAAAACCACATCGAAGCCGCCTTCGTTTCGTCGAATGCGTGCAGCCAGAGCAGGGGCTGGCCGTCGGCGCCGGGAGCCGCGCAGGCGACATAGCGTCCATCGGGCGAAATCGCCGGCGTACCACAGTATCCGGCGGGCTGCGGAGGCGGAACGCGGAAGCTCAACACCTGGGTGGTGGCGCGCTCGTGCACCAGCAGCATCGAGGCGAACGCCCCGATGGCCGCTACCGCGACGATGACAACCAGCGCGGTCACCAACCAGCGGGTCCAGCGGCGTTTGCGCGGCGGCGCGGGACGGAAAACCGGCCGGATCGGATCGGCCGGAGCGGAAGCCGCCGGGGCCGAAACGGAAGCCGCCGGGGCCGTGCCGGAAGCCGCCGGCTGCACCTGGGGCGCGCTGGAGACAACCGGAGAATGCAAGCCGATGCGCGCGGCCGCGCGGCCCGCCAGTTTGAGTTCGATGACGGCGTTCTGGATACGCTGCCGGCGGGCCCCGGGGTCCTTCTGCATGCAGCCGGCGATCACCCCTTCCATGGCCGCGTGAATGGGCTTCTTGGCGTTCAGCGCCGCCGCCGGCCTGCGCACGATGGCCTCGTCCAGTTCGGCGCCGCCGCCGGGGAAGGGACGCCGCCCGCTCACCAGTTCGTACATCAACGCGCCGTAGGAAAAAATGTCGCTCCGCCAGTCCCCCTGGGAGCCTCGAACCTGCTCGGGGGCGCGATACGGGTTGGCCGGTTCGGCATCGACACACTGCGGCTGCAACACGCGCACTCCGCCGGCGGTCAGCAGTACGGCCGCGGGCGACACTCTGCCATGAACCTGTCCGCTGGAGTGGGCGCGATGCAGTACGGCCCCGACCTCTAGCGAGATGCGGAGCGCTTCCTCCGGCGGCAGAACTCCTTCCGCCAGCCGATCGGTAAGCCGTTCGCCTTCCACTGGTTCGTTGCTCAGAAACTCTAGTTCGTGCGCGCCCACGTCGATCACTGATACCTTCTTCGATCCGGCCGCATCCACGAGCGGACCAACGCCGGAATCCGATGCTTGCAACCAAATTCTACTATCGGCATTTATGCAGCACAAGAAACGTAAGGGTTAGTTATGGTTCTGTCTGTACTAGGCGTTTACTAAGGAGTATTGCCGTCACCTGAATTATCTCGATTTTCGCGGGACAGCGATAGCGCGATACAGTTCGAACCTGCTCGCGCAATCCCTATTGACACCACCGGTAGCCCATGTACAATCCAAAAGGACTCTAATTTCGCGACGGAACCGACGGATCATGTTCAAACCCAGGAAAGCTCATCCCCCATCTTCGCCCGAGGGCCCGGAATTCAACAGCAGCGAGGTGGCCCGAATTTGCGGAGTTAGTTTGCGGCAGTTGCAGTGGTGGGACGAGCGCAACGTCGTTTCTCCGCGGCAGGACGGGCACAAGCGCATCTATATGCAGGCCGAAGTTGTGGAGATCTCGGTGATCGCCGAACTGCGGCGTAAGGGATTTTCGCTGCAAAAAATCCGCCGCGTGCTCCGCTTTCTGCAAAAGGACATGGGGAAACGTCTCGGCGAAGCGCTGGCTTCCTCCTCGGATGTCCATCTCCTCACCGATGGAAAGACGATCTACCTGGAAGAGGCCTCCAATCGCGTTATCGATCTCCTGAAGAATGCGCGTCAGCCCATGTTCCTGGTCTGCGTCACGGACCAGGTCAAACGCCTGAACGCCCTGGCCGAACGAAAAGCGCCGAAATCGGAGACGGCCGGAGTGGCGGCTCGCAGGGCGAAGACGGGGTAGACGTAGCGGGAGCGGTTAGCCGTTAAGAGTTGAAAGCCGGCGGGTTATCTTGGCTGTGCTCCGCGATTCAGGGAGACCGTAAACACCACAAACACTCCTAAAACCGCAAGCACGTAGGAGTAGGGGCTGTGGTTTTGGAATACCTCGACCACGAACGACAGGCCGTGGAAGACGAGCCCGCGCAATACGGGCGAAATCAGGAGAAACAGTGCCGCCATCCCGAAAATTGAGAGACCACGAATCATAGAGCGCGCCCCTGTGGTGAAATACTATGGTGAACCGTCCAGAACGCGGCGCATAGTCCCATCGGTACTGTTATAGTACTGGGAATTCCCCCTATGTGCAAGCCTTTTCCACGAGATCCCCGTGGCTTTCGCGGGTCCTGCTATGATATGACCAAGGAGAGGATTGGGGTGCCACACATTCTCCGGTACACTTTTCCATGCTGGCCGTCGTCAGAAATGGTAGAGACATTCCGTTGAAAACGGTGGAAGCGAAACTGCCCCCCGATATCCGATGAGACCCATGATGAAAATGCGACACGGTGTATTTGTAGCGGTACTGGTCGCGGCTGCCACTCTGTTGGCGCCGTTGTACGGTCCGGCGGTCCGCGCGCAGGCGGCCACCCAGAGTCTCGACGATGTGGAGGCCATTCAGCGCTCCGTGATGTCCGCCTATGCGCTGGTGGAGAAGAACTTCGCCGACCGGGTGGATTCGGAAAAGGCCTTTTATTCGGGCGCCATTCCGGGAATGCTCCGCACCCTCGATCCCCACTCCAATTTCGTCGATCCGCAGGAGTACGCCGAAATGCAGCGCAAGATGCATGCGGAGTATTTTGGCGTGGGCATGGAAATTTTCATGGATAACGGCCACGTGGTGGTCACCCGGCCATTTCCCGGCTCGCCCGCATGGAAGGCCGATCTGCGCCGTGGCGACATCATTTCCGCGGTGGACGGCAAGGACACCAAGGGCATGGATTCCGCCGCCGTCGCCGGCCTGCTTCGCGGACCGCGCGGCACCAGCGTGCGGGTCGCGGTGAAGCGCGAAGGCGCTCCCGATTTCGTCTCCGTGGAAGTGATCCGCGGCTCCATCGAGACCAGCATCGTGGACGCTTTCTGGCTGCAGCCCGGTATTGTGTATCTCAAGATCGACAGCTTCGAAGCGCAGAACGTATCGCGCGACGTGGAAGCCAACATGAGCCGCCTGGGCGAATCCGGCGTGAAGGGAATGATCCTCGATCTGCGCGAGAATCCCGGCGGCCTGGTGAACGAGGCGGTGAACGTGGCCGGACGGTTCCTCAAGGACGGGGTGATCGTGGTTTCGCACCACGGCCGCGCCGAAGCCGAGCAGGTGTTCCACGCCAAGGCCGTGGCGGCGGCGCAGAAGTACCCCATGGTGGTTCTGGTGGACGAACATTCCGCGTCCGCCGCCGAAATCGTCTCCGGCGCGCTGCAGGATCACGACCGTGCCTGGATCATGGGCGCCACCACTTTCGGCAAGGGCCTGGTGCAGGCGCAGTTCCCGCTGCATGAAGGCGCGGCCCTGCTGCTCACCATCGCGCACTACTACACCCCCAGCGGACGCCTCATCCAGCGCGACTACTCGCATTCGTCTTTCTACGACTACTACACGCACCACGGCGCCGACACGCCGAGCACCCAGGACATCAAGGCCACCGACAGCGGCCGCAAGGTTTATGGCGGCGGCGGCATCGCCCCCGACGAAAAATATCCGTCGCACGTCTACAATCTTTTCGAGCGCCGCACGCTATCCATCAACAACCTGGCCTTCTTCCATTTCGGCAATACCTACTGGGCCGGCGGAGCCAAGCCGACGCTACCCGCCAACTGGCAGCCCGATACCGACGCCGTGGAGCGCTTCCGCGCGTACCTGAAAACTACGGCGATTCCCTTCACCGACGAGGAGTTCAACGCCAACCTCGATTTCATCAAACGGGAATTGCGCTACGAGCTCTACTGGCGCGCGTTCGACAAGACTACCGCCGAGCGGGCCAAGTGGTCGGAAGATCCGGAAGTCAAGAAGGGCATCGAAAGCCTGCCGAAGGGGCAGTCGCTACTGCAGAACGTGCAGCGCGTGCTGGCCGCACACGGCGTGGGCGGATAAGCCCCGCGCGCCACGCTGGCCGCTTTACGGCCGCCGCGATTCCGGAGTTCGCGCCTGTCGCGATACAATACGGGCTGTCGATGTCTTATTTCGAGGCGTTCCAGATCGGCTGGTCGGTTGTGTGGCGGCAGTTTCTGTGGGCCGCCACGGCCGCGGTTTTCGCCTTCGGAGTGTTTCTGCTTCCCGGCATTCCCCGGACGCTCAACCACCACAACCTCGGACCGCTGATCGTAGTGCCGGTCGGGATGCTCCCGGTCCTGTTATTCGCGATCTTCCCGCGCATCATTCAGCGCGTCGCGGGACTCGACTATAGCGGCTTCCGGCTGGTGGTGCGCCGGCCCGAAGGCGGCGTCTCCAAACTGGCTTACCTCGAAGCGCTGGCGGTCTCGTCGCTGGTCGAGATCGTCCCGGCGGTCTGCACGCCGTTCCTGCGGTGGTTTCCTCCCCTGCGATACCTGCCGGTGATCGAACTATTGTTTCCCTTACTGGTGACCATGCCGCTGGCCGCCTGGGTGATGGTGCACTTCCCGAGCCGCAACTTCGAAATCGAAGTCTGCCACTAGTGGAGTGTCCACGAAATTGACGGACTCCCGGCCCGGTGCCACAATGGCGTTGATGATCTCACCGCCTCGCGCGGTCCCCAGCCCCGGCATATTGTTTGCGGTTCCATGGCGCCCGCGCTCATTCATCGGCGGGGTGGACCACGTCGTCATCGATTTGCTGGACCAAATCAACCGCAACGGCCGGTATCGGTCTTACGTCTTGGTGTCGGGTGGCCCGGCCGACGGGCCTCCGGTTCCTAAACTGGACACCGAGCCGTTCTATCTTCCTTTCCGGGACCCGGTCTGGCCAACCAACCGGATCCGGTCTCTAGTCGCCTTCGTTGTAACCCTGCCGTGGACCTGGTGGCGGTTGCGATCCATCGTGCGCGAGCACTCGATCCGCATGGTCATTTGCGAATTCCCGGAAGACACCTGCTGTCTTGTGGTGACCCTTCTCAAGCGGTTGAGACTGTTTCGGGGACAGGTGATCCTGCGCCTCCATGGCGCCGACATCTTCGCCGCGAACCACAGCCGCGGCCTGAAGCGCTTTCTATACCGGCTGATGTATCGGACGGCCGACTGGGTGGTGGCCTGTTCCAGCGGACTTCGCGACGATGTCCTCCGTCTGGATCCGCGGTTGGAGGGGCGGGCGATCGTGATCCGCCACGGCTTCCACATCGACGAGTTTCGAGCCGCCGCCGCAGGCTATGAATTGCCCGAGGCCTTGCGCGGCCGCCGCTTCCTGTTGACCATTGGACGCTACGAACACAAGAAGGGACACGATGTCCTGATTGCGGCATTCGAGCGCATTGCCGGCAGGTTCCCCGATCTCCTGCTGGTGTTGGTCGGCGCCGCGGGAACCGGGACTGAGGTTGTCAAGAAGCGGGTAGCGGAGTCTCCGGTCAATTCCCGGATCCTAATGTTCGAGAGCCTTCCGAATGCAAGCATGCCGGTTTTCCTCGACGCCGCCTTGATTTTCGTGCTCGCTTCGCGGCGCGAGGGCTTCCCCGTCGTTCTCCTGGAAGCCGGAGCCTGCGGGAGGCCGGTGGTGGCCACCGCCGCCGTTGGAAATGTCGATACGATCCGCGATGGCGAAACCGGCCGGCTGGTGCCGGTTGACGATACAAACGCGCTGGCCGACGCCATTGCCGACCTGGTAGACGATCCGGAAACCCGCGAGCGTCTAGCCGCCAATCTGCACCGCTTGATCGGGGAAGAGTTCACCTGGCAGCGGGCTTATGAGCGGTTCATCCGTCTGGATCAGCCCGGGCCGCCGCCAGTGTAAGATCCAACCGGCCCGATAGTCGCATCGATCGGAATGCCGGACGCGGTGGCCGACGCGTGCCCGTTTTCGCGGGGGACTTCGTCCGTTCCCCTGTCAGAAATCGCGGCTAGATCCGGAGGCATCGGAAAGCCGTATCTCCGGAGGATGGCGTTCGAAAGCGCCGCTAGCGGGCTCCCCGAGAACTCCCTGCCACTTTCGGCATCCGCCCCCTCAATCGGTCGCTGGTTGCCAACCTGCCCCACATCGGCGCTTCCAGCCATTTCGCGAGCGGATCGCAGCGGCGCCCACTGCAATTTCGCGCACCCCCCATCGTTGGCCAGACGGCTTATCTCACTGTAGAATAGGACCATGAATCTTCGTGCTCTGGCACTGGCTGTGACACTCCCCTGCCTGGCGGTTTCCGCGGATTGGGATAAAGAAAAAGTTCAAGGTTCCTTGTCGGCGCCCATCGCGATCGAGATATACAGCAGCTTCGATTGTCCGCACTGCAAGGTCCTGCACGAGACCTGGATGCCGCAGATCCTCAGAGATCTGGTGGGTACCGGAAAGGCTTGCGTGGTGAGCCGCGAGTTCCCGCTGAGCGGGCAGTTCCACAAATACTCCCGGGAGGCCGCCAACCTGGCAACGGCCGCGGCGCGCATCGGCAAGTATCAGCAGGTGGCCGAAGCGTTGTTCCGGAATCAGCAGGTGTGGGCGGAAAACGGGAAAGTCTGGGAGGCCGTGGCGAGCGCGCTGACGCCCGTCGAGCAAGCCAAGGTCAAGGCGCTGGCCAACGACCCCGGAGTGCTGGCCGAGGTGCAGAAGGACTACGATCAGGGCTCCGCGTCCGGGATCAACCAGACACCCACGCTGATGGTGATCCGCCAGCGGGACGGCAAGCGATATCCTTTCCCCGGCATCCCTCCCGGCTACGACTTGTTCCGGGACTTCATCGCCGTGGACCTGATGAAGTGAGCGGACGCGTCGCAAGCGAGAGGGCCATTCCTACCGTAAAATGGTGAGTATGAAACTGTGCGCGCTGGTTCTCGCGGCATTGTTGCCGGGCTTCGCGGCATCCACCGGACCCGCTAAGGGGCAAGGGTTCGGCAGTCCCAACGCCCCTATCCTGATCGAGGTCTTCAGCGACTTCGAATGCCCCGGGTGCAAGTTATTCCACACCCAGTTTCGACCGCTGCTGGTGCGCGACTACGTCACCGTGGGCAAAGTCTATCTGGTCGCCCACGATCTGTCCTTCCACGCCCATTCGAACGAAGCGACGGCCTATGCGCTGGCGGCGGCTCGCATCGGGAAATACGACGAGGTGGCCGACGCCCTGTACGAGCACCAGACCGAGTGGTCGGCCAGCGGCAAGGTGTGGGACACGGTGGCGGCGGTCTTGAGCCCGGCGGAGCAGAAGAAGGTTTCCGCGCTGGCCAAGGATCCCGGCGTGTTGGCGGAAGTGAAGAGCGAAACCGACGACGGGAAGACCAAGATTCAACGAACCCCCACCATCCTGGTGATCCGAGGGATGAAGCAATATCGCTTCGAGGGTTCGCCCAAATGGGAGATTTTCCGGGACTGGCTCAATGAACTTCTCACAAAGTAAGACCTGGCGATGGTTGGCGCTGGCGTTGCGCATCGTTTTGGGAGCGATCTTCATCTATGCGGCGTACTTGAAGCTGCACGAGTCATGGCGCCTGTTTGCCATGGACATCGATGCGTACGGGGTTCTGCCTTCGAACGGAATCTGGCTGGAACTCGTGGCGCGCACGCTACCGTGGTTGGAGGCGGCGCTGGGTGTGTGGCTGATCGCCGGATTCTGGCTGCGCGGTTCGGCCACGCTGGCGGCGGCGATGATGCTGGGGTTCATCGGATTGATGACCTGGGCGCGCCTGAAAGGCCTGAACATCAACTGCGGCTGTTTTGGTACAGGCGAAAAGATCTCCTGGATTACCATGCTGCGCGACGGAAGTCTGCTAGCGGCGGCCCTGTTGCTGGCGGTGGGGAGCCACTGCGGACGGCGACGGGCGAGGATCGAAGAAGAGACGGCCTGAGCGGGCCGAATTCAGTCGCCGGCAACGGCTTCCCGAGAAGCCAACGTGGCGCACAGTCATGCGCAATGCCACATACTTTTCCCAGTATTGGGGATACGGCGGCTATTCGGCGGCCTGTTCGGCCATGGCGACAATCTCTCGACCGATGGCCAGCGATGCGGTAGCGGCGGGACTGGGCGCGTTCAGCACGTGCAGCGCATTTTTGCGGGCGATCAAGCGGAAATCCTGCACCAGGTCGCCCTCGGGCGCAATGGCCTGCGCGCGCACTCCCGACCCGCCCGGCGCCAGGTCTTCCGGTCGAATCTCCGGCACCAGGCGTTGCAGCGACTGGCAGAACAAGCGCCGGCTGAAGGACCGCCGCAGCTCATACCAGCACATCGACGGATACTTTCGCATGAACCGCCAGAACCCGCCGTAACTCAGTGCATCGAAAAGGTCGCGCGCATTGAAATCGCGCTTGCGGTATCCCTCGCGGGCGAACGCCAGCACG
>Ga0181529_10006230_pt1 | contig 12177 bp, 4 predicted proteins | sample PEATcosm2014_Bin_36_FD_119763 | JGI IMG/M metagenome (GOLD analysis project Ga0181529, IMG submission 119763) | Peatland microbial communities from MTU Mesocosm Facility, Houghton, MI, USA - PEATcosm2014_Bin10_30_metaG | ecosystem: Environmental > Terrestrial > Soil > Wetlands > Peat | place... | reverse complement strand
GAAATCAACAGCGTGGCCCCGTCGCTCGGTCCCGAGGAAGTCGAGCAGCAGATCACCTTTCCTATCGAGCAGGTATTGAGCGGGCTGCCCTCGCTTCGGCTGATTCGTTCGATGTCGAAATTCGGTCTCTCCCAGGTGGTTGTGTATTTCGAGGACGGAACGGACGTCTATTTTGCCCGGCAGATCGTCGGCGAGCGCCTTGCCACGGTCGAGACACCGCCGGGCATCGAACGCCCGAAGATGGGACCGGTTTCCACCGGGTTGGGCGAGGTCTTCCATTACCTGGTCACGGGCAAGTGCGACGACGCCACACAACTTCGCACGCTTCAAGACTGGATCATCAAGCCGAAGCTGCGGACGGTGAAGGGCACGGCCGAAGTCAACTCGTGGGGTGGCTACGAAAAACAGTACCTCGTGCGGATCGACCCGCCGCGGTTGATCAAGCATGGGCTGACGTTCGACGAGGTGGTCGAGGCCGTCGTGCGGAACAATCGCAATGTGGGCGGAGGCACCACCTCGCAGAACAGCCAAATGCTCCTGGTTCACGGCGTCGGCCGTACGGTAAACGTCGAGCAGGTCAAGAATATCGTGGTGACGGCCAAGCAGGGCGTGCCCATCCGGCTGCGAGACGTGGCCGACGTGGAGATCGGACATGAGGTGCGCCGCGGGGCCGTCACCGCGGATGGCAAAGGCGAAGTAGTCCTCGGTCTGGGGTTCATGCTCATCGGCGAGAATAGCCACCAGGTCACGTGGAACTTGAAGCAGCGGCTGGAAGAGATCAAGCCCACGCTCCCCTCGAACGTGAAGGTGCAAACCGTCTATGACCGCACGGAACTGGTGGATCATGTCATCGAGACGGTGCGGAACAACCTGTTCGAGGGTGGCCTGCTGGTAATCGTGATTCTTTTCGCTTTCCTGGGCAACCTCCGGGCGGCCGGCATTGTCGCCTTGGCGATTCCCCTGTCGCTGCTGTTCGCCTTTTCGGGAATGCTGCGGTTTGGCATCGCGGCCAGCCTGCTCAGCTTGGGGGCCATCGACTTCGGCCTGGTGGTCGATAGCTCGGTGGTGATGGTGGAAAACTGCGTGCGTCACATCGCCCACGGCGATCTCAGCCGAAAGACCAAACTGGAAATGGTGCGGGACGCCGCCGTGGAGGTTCGCAAGCCGACCATGTTTGGTGAACTCATCATCATGATCGTGTACCTGCCGATTTTGACTCTCGAAGGGGTCGAGGGCAAAATGTTCCATCCGATGGCCCTGACGGTCATCTTTGCGCTGCTCGGCTCGATGGTGCTGTCGGTGACTTTGATGCCCGTGTTGGCGAGCCTGCTGCTGCCGGAGAAGATCGAACAGCGGGAGCCGTTGCTGATGCGGTTGGCCCAGCGGATCAACATCCCGATCCTACGGTTCTGCATGGGCCACAAACTAGTGGTCATGGGGTTCGCCTTGGGGGTTTTGCTCGTCGCCTTCGGGATGATCGCCCCGAACCTCGGTTCGGAGTTCGTGCCCCGGTTGTCCGAGGGGGCCATCGTCATCAACGTGGTCCGTTTGGCAGGCACCGAAATCGCCGAATCGATTCGGACCAATACGCTGATGGAAAAAACCCTCTTGCGAGCATTCCCCGACGAAGTCGAGCACGTCTGGAGTCGGATCGGGACCGCGGAAATCGCTACCGACCCGATGGGAGTGGAGCTCACGGACCTGTTTATCACGCTCAAGCCCCGGGCGCGCTGGAAGAAGGCCGAAACGCAGGCCGAACTCAGCGAACTGATCGACAAAGAACTGCGCGACATTCCCGGCCAGCGCTTGGCCTTCACGCAGCCGATCGAAATGCGGCTCAACGAGATGCTTTCCGGCGGACGAACGGATGTTACGGTGAAGGTTTTTGGGGACGATTTCCCGACGCTTACCGCCAAGGCGACCGAGATTGAGCAGGTGCTGCGCACCGTCCCCGGCAACGCTGATCTCGCCGTGGAGCAGCTCGTTGGTCAAGGCGTGCTCGAAATTCAGATTCGCCAGGACGAAATCGCCCGTTATGGCGTGCCGGCCAAAACCGTGCTGGACCTGGTGGAGTCGATCGGCAGCAAACCGCTGGGCGAAATTGTCGAGGGGGAACTGCGGTTCCCGCTGGTCGTGCGGCTGCCGGAAAAATATCGCGACAGCCCCGAGGCCATCGGCGGCATCCTGGTGGCCACTCCTTCCGGCGAGCGGATTCCGCTATCCCGGCTGGCGGCGCTGCGCGTGGTGGAAGGTCCCGCCACGATCACGCGCGAGTGGGGCCAGCGGCGCATCGCCGTAACCTGCAACGTGAGGGGCCGCGACTTGGGCAGTTTCGTCGCCGAGGCCCGCCGCAAAGTGGCCGAGAAGGTGCCGGTGCCGGTGGGCCGCTACCACGTCGAGTGGGGCGGTCAGTTCGAGCAATTGGAGCGCGCCCGCACCCGGCTGTGCATCGTGGTGCCGTTCTGCTTCGTCTTGATCTTCGCCCTGCTCTACCTGACTTACGGCAACGTAGTGGACGCCATGCGGGTGTTCACCGGCATTCCGTTCGCCTGGGTGGGCGGCATCTTCGCCCTGTGGCTGCGCGACATGCCCTTTTCGATCTCGGCCGCTATTGGTTTCATCGCCCTGTCCGGCGTGGCTGTGCTGGACGATATGATCCTGGTGTCCTACGTTCGGCAGCTTCGGGCGCAGGGCTTGCCCTTGGATGAGGCAGTCCAGCAGGCGGCCATCACACGCTTACGTCCCGTGTTGATGACGACCCTCGTGGCCAGCTTGGGCTTCTTGCCGATGGCTTTCAGCACCGGCATGGGGGCCGAAGTCCAGCGTCCGCTGGCCACGGTGGTCATTGGCGGCGTCCTGGGGGCGATGGTCATGTCGCTGCTGGTGTTGCGGGTGCTGTACGTGATTTTTCAGATGCCCTCTCGCGGCAAATTGGCCCAGGACTTGTAAGAAAACAAGCTGTTGAATTCGGGTGGCACGCCGTACGGGTTTTTGCACGTTTTCCCGTCACTTGTATGCTATGCCAACGCTTGTCACAATAGGAGCGGAAAGGATGCGTTCGTGGACGAAAATCATCCCCGCCGCGGCAGGCGCTGGCTTGTCGCGGCGGTCAAACTGCTGATCGTGGCCCTGATCGTATGGTACATTCGCCGCACCATCGTCGACGCTTGGGAACAACTGGGCGAGCACCGCTGGCAGTTTGACGTCCGCTGGCTGGCCGCCTCGGGCGCTTTGTATCTGTTGGCCATGCTCCTGTGCGGCATCTTCTGGCACCGCGCGCTGCGGGCGCTCGGGCAACCGGTGGGCCTGGGGCAGACGCTGCGGGCGTATTACATAGGCCACCTCGGAAAATACGTCCCCGGCAAGGCGATGGTGGTAATCCTCCGGACCGGCATGATTCGCGGCGAGGGCGTCGACACGTCGCTGGCCGCGGTCAGCGTGTTTGTCGAGACACTCACGATGATGGCCATCGGCGCGCTAATGGCGGCGGCCATCGTGGCCGTCTGGTTGCACGAGCAGACGCTCCTGTTTTGGGCCGCCGTGGCCATGATGACGGCCGCCGGAGTGCCCACCCTCCCGCCCATCTTCCGACGTCTGGTGCGGCTGGTCGGCGTGGGCCGACTCAATCCCGCGACGGCCGAGAAACTGGCCAACCTGGGCTACGGGACGATGCTCCTCGGATGGGTGCTGACCGGACTGGGGTGGGCTATACTTGGCTTGGGCTATTGGGCCGCCTTGCGAAGCCTGGGAGCCGGCGGCGCGAACCCCTTCACGCAACTCCACCTGTATATCGCCGCCGTGACCCTCGCAACCGTGGCGGGGTTTGTGTCCTTCGTGCCGGGGGGTGCCGTGGTTCGCGAGGCCGTGATGACCGAGGTAATGGCCCCTTTTTTAGGGGGCCCGGTTGCCCTGGTCGCCGCAATTCTCTCGCGGTTGGCTTGGCTAGTGTCCGAATTGGTCATATCGAGTATCCTATATTTTGCGTCCCGCCGATAATTCCCGCCTATGCTCTCCGTCGTCATCCCCGTTTTCAACGAAGCCGAAAGCCTGACGATTCTTCACCAAGAGTTGTCCCAGGTCGCTGCTGCGCAAGGGTACGAACTGGACGTGGTGTTCGTCGATGACGGTTCGACCGATGGCTCGTGGCAGGTGATCCGTGGCCTGGCGGCTGCCGATCCGCGGGTTACCGGCCTGCGCTTCCGCCGCAATTTCGGTAAGGCGGCGGCCCTGAGCGCCGGGTTTGCCCAGGCCCGGGGCGATCTGGTAATGACGCTGGACGCCGATCTTCAGGACGATCCGCACGAAATCCCGCGGTTCTTGGCCGAGATGGAAAAGGGCTACGATGTTCTCAGCGGCTGGAAAAAGGTGCGCTACGATCCCTGGCACAAAGTCTGGCCTTCGCGGGCGTTCAACTGGTTGGTCAGCACGCTGACGGGCGTCAAGTTGCACGACCATAATTGCGGCATGAAGTGTTATCGGCGGCAGGTGTTCCGCGAGGTGCGCTTGTACGGCGAACTGCACCGCTTCGTGCCCGTGCTGGCGGCGGCCCGCGGATTTCGTACCGGCGAGATCGTCATCCGACACCGCCCGCGAGAATTCGGCCACTCGAAATACGGCGCGATGCGCATCGTGAAAGGTTTTTTGGACCTGTTGACGGTGAAGTTTCTTACCGGCTTCAGCCAGCGGCCGCAACACGTTTTGGGGACGGTCGGGTTGGCGTCGTTTGTGGTGGGGGGCTTGGGGCTGATGTGGCTGGCCGGCTGGTGGGCCGTCTCGCGTATGTCAGGAATGCAGCCGATCCACCTTCACGAGCGGCCGGCTCTCCTCTACTGTCTGGGATTATTGCTCTTGGGAGGGCAATTGATGTCGATCGGCTTCTTGGCCGAACTGTTCATCGCCTATCATGCGTCTGAGACCCACAGCTATTCCATCTCGGAACAGACAACTCCGCCGAGCAGTCGGCCGCCCATCGAAGATACCGTTTCTCCACGCCCATGACCGATCCAACTTCTGATTGCCGCAGCCAACTCCGCCGGAGTGTCTACCTGCTGCTGATTTTCCTCGGCACGGGGGCCATGCTGGGGCGAATCCTGGCCGTTGACTCCGTCGACAAGGCGGGGCTGGAAGACACTCGGCTCAAAAAGATCGCCAGCGACTTGAAGACGAAACAGCAGGTGCTGACGGCGCAGGGCATCACCGGCGACGCCTTGCGGCAAGAGTTGGCGCGCCTCGAGGCCCAATGGCAGCAGCAGGCCCGGCTGCGTCGCCCCTTCCTCAGTGCCAACGACCGGAGCCGTTGGTGTACGGTCCGCGCGCTGGTCGAAGACGACATGCGCGTCGAGGGCGCGCCGTATGCCATCGACAAGGTGATCCAGCAGCCGAACTGGGACACCATCGACATGGTGAAGCACGACGGCCATCTGTTTTCGAGCAAACCACCGCTGGGGGCGACGCTGATCGCGGCCGTCTATTGGCCGATCTGCCATTTGACCGGCGCCACGTTGGGCACGCACCCCTACGAGATTGGCCGCTTCCTGCTCGTGCTGTTCAATCTGGTGCCGCTGGTGCTCTACTTTCTGCTCTTGATGCCTTTGATCGAGCGGTTTGGCACGACCGACTGGGGGCGGATCTTCGTGATGGCGGCGGCCGTGTTCGCCACGTTCTTGACGACCTTCGCAGTGACGATCAACAACCACTTGCCGGCGGCCGTCTGCGTGGCGATGGCCGTGTTTGCCGTGGTGCCGATCTGGTTCGAGGGCGAGCGGCGTTGGCGGTATTTTTTTGCCGCGGGCTTGTTTGGCGCGTTGGCCGCCGTGAGTGAGTTCCCCGCGGCCGCCTTGCTGGCGGCGATTGCCGTCCTGTTGTTCTGGAAGGCGCCGCGGCCAACGCTGTTGGGCTTCGTGCCGGCGACGCTGCTCGTGTTGGTCGCCTTTTTTGGCACGAATTGGATCGCCCACCGCGCCCTGGAGCCCGCCTACCTGCACCGCGCCGGGGACTGGTACGCTTACACGTACGAGCACAATGGCCATCAGGTGAGAAGCTATTGGCAAAACCCGGTGGGCGTGGATCGCGGCGAGCCTTCGTGGAGCCTCTACGCGGTGAACGTCCTGGTGGGCCATCACGGCGTCTTTTCCCTCACGCCAATCTGGTGTTTGAGCGCGGTCGGCATGGCCGGCTGGATGTGGCGCGCCCGCGATCCGCGATTGCGCTGGCTGGCGGCGGGCGTGGCCGCCATCTCACTGGCCTGCCTGGTGTTTTACGTGAATCAGCCGCTGATGAACCGGAATTACGGCGGTATCGCCAGCGGCCTGCGGTGGATCTTCTGGCTGGCCCCGCTGTGGCTATTGACGATGCTGCCGGCGGCCGACGTTATGGCCGGGCGGCGCTGGACCCGCGGCGTGGCCTTGGTGTTGCTGGCCCTTTCCGTGCTCTCGGCCAGTTATCCCACCTGGAACCCCTGGACGCATCCCTGGCTGGCGGTCTTTTCGCAGTACCTTGGTTGGGGACCGTAATGGTTGCGCCCGTCACCGAAGCGAATCTGGGTGATCCGATCGTGCGCCACATGCGTACGGAGTTGGCTCGGCTCCGCGTCCATCTTACGGTGGCCGAGGCCCTGGCGGCGATCCGGCAGTCACCGCCGCCAGCCCGGATTGTCTATTTCTACGTGGTGGATGACGCCGACCGGCTGAAGGGCGTGATTCCCGCCCGGGCGTTGCTGCTGAGTTCGCCGGAGACCCGCATCGCCGACATCATGCTGAAGAGCGTGATAGCCATTCCCGCCGGCGCGACGGTATTGGATGCCTGCGAGTTCTTTGTGTTGCACCGGTTCTTGGCTTTTCCCGTGGTGGATGCCAAGCGGCGTCTGATCGGCGCGATCGACGTGGAATTGTACACCGACGAGCTCCGCGACCTCGGTGGCGGGCCGAGCGACGACCTATTTCAATTGATCGGCGTACATTTGGCCCGTGCGCGTCAACTCACGCCGCTGCGGGCCTTTCGCAGCCGCTTTCCCTGGCTGATGTGCAACGTCATGGGCGGGGTCGCCGCCGCCTTTCTCTGCGGGTTGTTTCAAGCGGAACTCGAGCGTGCCGTGACGCTGGCCCTGTTTATTCCCGTGGTGCTCGCGCTGGCCGAGAGCGTCAGCATCCAGTCGATCAGCTTGACGTTGCAGGTGGTCCGCGGCAAGCCCCCGTCTTGGTTGCTGATCTTTCAGCGACTGCACCGTGAGTTTCTGGTGGGACTGTTGCTCGGCGGCGGCAGCGGGCTGGTGGTCGGTTGCGTGGCCTTGGCCTGGCTCGACCAATGGTCTTTGGCCGTTTGCGTGCTGGGCGGCATTACGGCGGGCGTGGCCAGCGCGGCCGTCTTGGGCGCCACGGTGCCCAGTCTGCTCCGCCGTCTGAAACTCGATCCCCAGGTCGCGGCGGGCCCGGTCGTGCTCGCCTTGACCGACGTGATCACCCTGGTGTGCTACTTCCAGCTCGCCCGCTCGGTTCTGGCTCGTTAAGGCCTTCGCGAGCGCGTGGGCAGAAGATCAGGGTGGGCCGAGCGCCGCGAGTCGTACCATTTTGCGCCCGTTCTCGTGGTGGGACTCGCTGCGCTCGGCCCACCCACATTTTCTGGAGGCCGCGGCCGGTCAATACGATGTGTCCAGCGCCGCGATCAGGGCCGGTTTCTGTGTCGTTGGGGCCGGAGGAGAAGAAGCCCCGTAGAGGGGATCGATGGGATGGATGGCGCGCGGCAAACGTTCCTGAAGCAGCACGTCGTGCGCCGCATGAGACGGTATCCTGAGGAACCGCCGCGGCATCGGTCCGTCGAGCAAGACGTTGGCCAAAGCGAGGAGCGTCATCCCGCTGTGATGGGCCATCACCGTACGGCATGCCGCGGGTTCGCTCGCGGGCGGCTCGCGCGGCAACGAATAATCGATGGCGTCGTAGAAACCGCGGGGGCTTATATGGCCTGAGCGCTCCAGTCGCTCCAGGTTCCGCCACGCCTCCGTGGGCGCGATCATGCTGGCCAACGCCGAGGCATAAGGGGCAACGACCAGGTGATCACTCAGTCCGCGCATCAAGCCCAGTCCGGGCACGCCAAAGGCCCGGTACTGGTAGGTCGAGTGCTCATCGGTGAGCCGGTAGCAACTCTCGGACATACCCCAGGGAATCATCCGTTGGCGGCCATAGCGGATCTGTCGCTGGACGGCGCGGCGGCAACTGGAATCGAGAATCGTGCCGCGGAAAGATGGCATCAACAGCATCGGCATCAGATACTCGAACATGGAACCCGACCAACTCAAGAGCACGGGTCTCGCGTCCGCCAGGGCGACCATTCGGCTCAGGGCAAACCAATGCTCCAGCGGAAGTTGTCCTTGGCTGACCGCCAAAAAGCTGGTCAAGCGGGCTTCCGAGGCCAGCAGGTCGTAATAGCTATCGTCGCGGCGTTGTTGGCTCACGTTGAAGCCGATGGTCAACAGCTTGCGCTGGGGATGGTAGAGGCAACGGAAATCCATTTTGGAAAATCGCCGGCAGAGCCGCGTCGCGCGCGAGATGTGGCGCAATTGCTCCCGCGCCACCGAGGCGGCCTTGTCGGCTGCTCGCCGCAGCGAAACGAGCATCAAGCGGACGTCGCTGATTTCCCGCCCCTCGCCATCGTTATCCGCTGCATCCTCCAACAGCCGGGCGATGCGGCCCGAGACTTGCCGGGCAGCGACGGCCAATTGCTCCAAGGTGCAACCACGATCAAGCCGGGTGATCCGGTCGCGCACCCGGCGGAGAACCCGTCGCTGCTCGCCGTCGACGACGGCCGTCGACGGTTGAATCATCAGTTGCTGCAAAGCCCCGTTGTGGTCTGAGATCAAGCCCTCGCGGGCGGTGACGGGCCACGCTGCAAACAATGGTTGCGGTGCATTCCCCGCGGACCTTGGCGTCGCACGGTAGCCGGTGAGTTTCGGGACACGGGTCCAAAAAGCCATACGCGCCAGGTCTCGGTGGATCGCCGCGCACTGGCGCACCAACGCCAGGCTCCATTGCTGGACGTCCGGCGACTCGTCGGCCGCGGCGACAGCCAGATTGGCGGCCTGGGCGCGAGTGCGGCAGAGCAGTCGGCAGGCGCGCCGCGCGCCGCCAGCAAACGGCCGTCCGCACTCCGCTTGCAGTTGGGCCAGGCAGGCGTCGAACCGCTCCGTCGGCGGCGGGGAGTTGGGCCGCGCCCGCAACGATCCGATCACCGCCAAGGTGTCTTGCAACCCTTCGAGGAAACGCTGGGATATCAAGGGGCGACGCCGCAGTTCCTGCAAACCGACCTGAAGCACCGTCAAAGCGCCCCAAAGGTTGCCGCTATCGACGCTGGAGACATAGCGCGGCTCGATCGGTTCCAGCGTGCGCGTGTCGTACCAGTTCAAGAAATGCCCACGGTAGCGGGGCAGTTGTCTCAGCGTACGAAGCGTGTGGCCGGTACGTTCAAGGAATGTGGCCGTGGAAAGATATCCCAGATCGTGGGCCGCCAGATCCGCCAGCAAGCCCATGCCGATATTCGTCGGGCTGGTGCGCGGGGCGACCGTCCATTGGGGATGTTCCTGGACGTTGTCCGGCGGCAGCCAATGATGCGGTTGGCCGACCAAGTCCTCGAAATAGTGCCAGGTTTGCCGGGCCCAACGGCGAAATTGTTGCGTTTGCCGGTCGTTGAGTCGGACCCGTTGACTGTGGCATGGTCGCGAAATCCACCAGGCCAGCAGTGGCCCGGCCAGCCACGAAGCCAGTGCCGGACCAGCGAAAAGCAACGCCTGTGGATCCACCGCCGCCAGCCATGCCGCTAGCGCCGAGCCGGTTGCCGTATTAGTGCCCATTGCCCAGTAGTGATCATCGCAACTTACCGGACAGCACCGCTCCGAATCGCTGGCCGTGATCCATTCGAGCAGCTTTGTGCGGGAAACGCGCAGCCGGTACAAAGTGCGCACCATCGCATCGAGTTGCGAGTATACCTCATGGGGCAAGACACACCACGCGACGGCCTCCACGCACAAGGTCCTGAGCCAAGTGCGCCCCTGATCCTCGACGTGCAATCGCCAAGGCTTCTCCTCCGGTTTGCGAAAGACCCCGGGCAGCGCGCCGACCACCGCCGGAGCAAAGGCCAACGCCAGACCCAGCAGCGTCCAGCAGCCGGCCAGCGGCGGAGCGAAAATCCAGCCGGCAGAAAGAAATGTCAGCAGGAACGCCGGCGCCAGGCTGCGTCTTAAATTGTCGAAGATCTTCCATCGCGAGAGACCGTCGAGAGGATTAGCCTCGCGGCCTTGAGCCGTGGGAACGCGCGGCCACAACCAGGCGGCAATTTGCCAGTCGCCCCGAATCCAACGGTGGCGGCGCTTCATGTCACCCAGCAGGCCGGCGGGAACTCCCTCGAACAACTCCACGTCATTCACCAAGCCGCTGCGGGCGAAGCAGCCCTCGATCAGGTCATGGCTCAGGACGCGATTAGGCGGAAACCGCCCGCCCAGGGCACTCTGAAAAGCCTCGACGTCGTAGATGCCTTTGCCGATAAAGCTGCCGCGCGCAAAGACGTCGTGATACACGTCGCTCGTCTGCCGGGTGTACGGATCGATCCCCGCATCACCGGCCAGCAGCCGGCTGAAAAGGCTGCGGCTGGCCTCGTGAATCGTCACACCCACGCGCGGCTGAAGGAGGGCATAGCCTTGGACAACCGTGTGCGTGGCGGGGTCGATTTCGGGCCAGTTCAGCGGATGGGCCATGCAGCCCACCAGTTCCCGGCCCACATGCGGCGGCAGCCGCGTGTCCGTGTCCAAGGTGATGACATAGCGCACCGAGGCGAGCCGTGATAAATCGCCCACCATAAGGCCGAACGCCTTGCTGGAGCCGGTTCGCAACAATTCGTTCAGAGACGCCAACTTGCCCCGCTTCCGCTCCTCGCCCATCCACACGCCTTGTTGCGGATTCCATTGGCGTGGCCGATGCAGAAGGTAGAACACCCCATGGCCGGCACGTCGATAGCGACGGTTCAGCCGCTCGATTTCCGTGCGGGCCAAGATGAGCAATCGCCGATCGTCCGGCATCGTCTGCTGCGGGGCGTCTGGAAAGTCGGTCAACAGCGCAAAGAGCAGATTGTCGTCCCGATTGGCCAGATAGCGAAGTTCGAGTTGTTCCACCAGACTGCCGACTCCGCCCGCATCGGTCAACATGCTCGGTACCGCCACGAGCGTGCGATTTTCGGCGGGGATGCCGTTCGAAAAATCGAGCCGCACGATCGGTCTAGGCGGCACCAGCAAGGTGCATAACCAATTGACGAGAGTTACCGCAAACTGACTGGCTGCTCCGGCGAACAAGATTAGCAAAAGTACCCAGACCGCGGGCCCCGCGAGGGAAGCGATCCCCTGTCGCCACGCGGCTGCCGACGCTACGGCGATTGTGAGCAACCACACCGACACGATGCCGCCCAGATAGCAGCCGAGCGGTGCGCGCGCGGCAAGTCGCTGGGCCACGTCGCGCCAGGTGCTGCGGTAGGCGATGTTCTTTTCGAGGGTGGCAAGACCCCGATCGACCAAGAAGTAACCCACGTGATGGCCGACCACCTCTTCCCGCTGAGTTGGCAGACGACCGGCAGTCGCCAAACCCTCGCCGCGGCGAGCATGTTCGACCACGCGCTGGGCCACGTCCTGTTCCGCGAGCAAGCTATGTTGGGCGAGTCTCTCCACGACGTGGCGATAGCGATCTCGGCTGGCGAAATCCATCCGCCCGTAAACACCCGCCGGATCGCTGCGCAGAACCTGCTCGACAGCGCTTTCTTCTTCGACGAGGCGGTTCCAATCCAGCGCCCCCATGGCGCGTAGGCTCAAGATGCTGTTGCGCATCGAGATCTCGTCGGCGGCCTGATTGCGGCTATCCCGGCTCATCAAGTCCGCCAGATTCTCGCCGCGTTCGCTCAAATATTGCTCCAGCCACTCGATGACGTCAGACTTTCCATTTTCGGAGGCGCGCGGGGAAAGCCGCCGCGTGAAGCCGGCGATGAAACCGCTGGTCAAGGGACGTTCGTCGGCACTTAACTCGCGCCACATCCGCTCCCGTTCACCGCGCGGGGTGGATGCCATGCCGTTGATCCGATCGGCCCACCGCTCGCCTTGGCTCAGGTCCTGTTGACGCCAGGCGACTTGCACGGCCACACGACCAAGGGTTT
>Ga0181529_10006228_pt1 | contig 12178 bp, 8 predicted proteins | sample PEATcosm2014_Bin_36_FD_119763 | JGI IMG/M metagenome (GOLD analysis project Ga0181529, IMG submission 119763) | Peatland microbial communities from MTU Mesocosm Facility, Houghton, MI, USA - PEATcosm2014_Bin10_30_metaG | ecosystem: Environmental > Terrestrial > Soil > Wetlands > Peat | place... | reverse complement strand
TGCGCCCCGGGTTTTGACATGTCGACGCCGAACATGTCGTCATTCCAGGGGCAGAGGCTCGTCGGATCGGCGATGTCGGCGGCATTGTACGGCGTGCCCATGACCGGTGTGCGGGAGGCGACTGCCTGGCGCGGGACGCCGCGCATCAGGTGGACACCGAACCTGAGGCCCATGCCGTGCACCGTGTCGGCGAGCGCCTTGAAGCCGTCCGCGTCGGCGGCCGACGGAAATCTGTTCGGCGCCGGAATCAAACGGCCCCACCGGTCCATCTCGAGCCTTGCGCCCTTTCGGTAATCAAAACCGGTTGCGTTGGGTTCGTACCACTGGATATCCACGGTGATCAGGTTCCAGCCATGTTTCAAAAGCCGGGCCTTCATCACCTCGGCCTGCGCGAGGGTCTGCGCCTCCGTCACCGTGGTGGCAAAACCATCCCAGCTGTTCCAGCCCATGGGTGGGCTTGCCGCCCACGCATGGTAGGCGGGTGGACTGTCGGCGCGCAATGGGGAGGCCCAGGCGACTGCCAGGGCGAGGGCCAGGGGTTTCACAAGTGGGGAGTTCATGATGTTTTCGATGAAACGGAGGACGGGAAAAGGATACTCACGGCGCAACCGGAGCCACCCGGAACCAGTCGAAATCGGCATGGCCCCACGCCGAGGCGAACGGCCCTGCGCTCGCAAACAGGCCGACCTTGGCCCCTATGTAGCGATCGCCCGACGCCTGGAAGGGCTCGCCGACGGGAGTGAAGGTCCGGTTGTCGGGACTGTACGAGAATTGGCAAATCCCGTTATCACGGACGGCGACCCGCAGGTAAATGGGGGCGTTCGCTTGGTCCATGCCCCAGCTTTCGCTCTCCTGGGCGCCCGGCTTATTGGCGCCCCGGTTGACGTCGTAGGCGAGACGGAACCCTGATGCGGTGCGTCGCAGGCCGATCCATGCGTAATCGAAGCCGAAAACAACGACACCTGCGCGTTCACCGGCGGCCAATGGCGAGAATTGGAGGGAAGTTGTGGCCGTGAACGCGGGGGCGGGGAATTTTTGCAGGAGAAGATTCGGCGTGTCGTAAAGCGTGTTGCCGGTCGGTCCGCCGTTGTTGCGGGTCATTGGGACGGGCATGCAGTCCAGGTGGAGAAAACCCGGATGCATCTGCAGCGAGGCCCAGCGCGCTCGAGGGTTTGCGTTCCACTGCCACTGCAGGCCAAGCATTGTGCCGTCGAATTCGTCACTAGTCTGCGGCACGGCCACGGGCCACATGCGCCCGACATCGGGCTTTCGGTGCACCAGCACCGGCTCGCCCTTCCCCGTGCCGCCCCGGTCCTCTCCGATGACCGGCCAGTCGTCGCGCCATTCCATAGGTTCGAGGTGAACGACGCGCCCGTAAGCGCCCCGGTCCTGGAAATGGAGGAACCAGTCCTCGCCCGCCTGCGTATCGACCCATGCTCCCTGGTGCGGTCCGTTGACCCTTGTACGCCCCTGGTCCAGCACGATTCGGTGCTCGTACGGGCCATGCAGGCTTTTCGATCGGAAGACGGCCTGGTAGCCGGCGCCAATCCCACCCGAGGGCGCGAACACGTAATAATAGCCATTGCGCTTGTAGAGTTTCGGGCCCTCGAGGGTCGTCCATCCCGGGATCTTGTTTCCGTCGATGATGACCTCGCCGGCATCGAGCGCACGAGTCCCGTCCGGACTCAGCCGGTTCAGTGTCAGAAAATTCGAAACACCGGCACGGCTCCTGGCCCAGGCGTGGATGAGGTAAAGCTCGCCATCGTCGTCCCAGAACGGGCATGGATCGATCAACCCCCTGCCGGGCTTGATTAGGACGGGGGGAGTCCAGGCGCCGGCAGGATTGGGCGCGGTGATCAGATAGATGCCAAAATCCGGATCCGGATATGTGATCCAAAAGCGGCCGGCGTGAAAGCGGATGGCGGGCGCCCAGACGCCCTCGCCGTGACGCGGCGCCGAAAAATGCTCCTCCGGCACCTGAAAGGCCAAGGCGTGGTTGACCAGGGTCCAGTTGACGAGGTCATTCGAATGCAGGATCGGCAGGCCCGGAGTGGCGAGAAAACTCGACGAAACGAGGTAAAAGTCATCCCCCACCCTGATGGCATCGGGATCGGAATAATCGGCGAACAGCACGGGATTCCGGTAGGTGCCGTCTCCGAGGTCCGGCACCCACGGAACCATGGACGCGATGCCGGCTCCATGCAGGGAGGCGGCTGCCATTGTGGGACCCAGCAAGGCAGTTGCAGCCAGGAGAATGCGGACCAGAAACGGACGTGGCATGGCTAGAGGTTTCAACCCGAAGGGTCTGAACCGGATTTGGCCCGGATTCAACCCCGGGCGGGCAAACCCAGGGATTGTCGTGGATGCCCACAAGAATGGGGTCTGAAGACCGGCCGTGAGGCAATAATCGCAATTTTCGCGCAGCCCAACCGCCTCCAAATCCGTCTAATTACCCGTCAACCCGCACTTTGACTTCCGTGAAACAACGATCTAGCATCCTGGACTCTATTGATATGGATGGGAGACCCCCAGAAGCCGTGATGGCCAAATACTCCGCGTTGCGCGAAGCCCTGCGCCCGAGGCTCCAGCGCGGACTCATCGTGGCTTTTTCCGGGGGCGTCGACAGTGCGTTCCTTCTGTGGAGCGCCGAGCAGGAGCGCCTTGCCTCGGGCGGGCGGCTGTTGGCGGTCACGGCCGTCAGCGACAGCCTGCCTCAGGCTGAAAAACGTGATGCGGAACAATTTGCGCAATCGATCGGGGTTGAGCTGCGGTGGGAGGCCAGCGGCGAACTCTCCAATCCCGACTATCTTCGAAACGACGGCTTGCGGTGCTACCACTGCAAGACCGAGCTTTTCAGGTTGACCCGGTCCTTGAAGGATCACGGCGCATATGAGTTTGTGGCATACGGCTACAACGCCTCCGATCGGACCGATTACCGTCCAGGCCACAAGGCTGCGGAGGAAAACGGCGTCATCGCGCCGCTTGCCGACGCGGAACTGAGCAAGGACGAAATCCGCATCCTCATGCGCGAGTTCAAGCTTCCGCTCGCCGACAAGCCGTCCAGCCCTTGCCTGAGCTCCAGGCTCATGACGGGCGTCGCGGTGACGCCGGAAAAGCTCCGGCATGTCGAGGCGATGGAGACGATCCTGCGCGACCGCGGCGTCAACGTCGTCCGCGTGCGGCTCCACGAGGAGGGGGAGCGGCGTTACCTTCGGGTCGAGGTGGCGCCCGACGAGATGGACAAGGTGTTGTCCGTCCGCGACGCGCTGCTCGCCACGGGACTGACCAACGGTTATCAGCGGGTGCTATTGGACCTCGCCGGCTATAAGACCGGAGGGGCGACCCTTCGCTGAGAACATTTATGCGCGACAATGAGATGCTTGACCTGCTGGCGGCAGTCGGAGCCGGCAGGGTTACCCCCGAGGATGCCCTTTGCCAGCTGAGGGCCGGCCCGTTTCGCCAGACCGACCTTGGGTTCGCCCAGCCCGACCATCATCGCAGGGTGCGCCACGGGCTTAACGAGGTCGTCTATGGCGAATCCAAGTCCGCGGAGCAGATCCTCGCCATCGTCGCTGAACTGAGCGCATCCGGCGGGCCGGTCCTGATCACCCGCCTCCAACCGGAAAAGATCGCCGCCCTGCAGACGCGGTTCACTTCCGGAAGGGCAAATCCGGTTGCACGCACCTTCATTGCAAACCCGCCGACCCCGAAACAGGGAAGCCGGTCCGTGGCCCACGTCGCAGTTGTCGCCGCCGGAACAAGCGACCTGCCGGTCGCCGAGGAGGCCTGCGAGGTGTGCATAGCCATGGACACCCCGTTCGTGCGCGTCTGCGACGTAGGCGTATCGGGGCTTCACCGGCTACTTGGCGCCGTCGAAACGCTCCAGGCCGCCACCTCGATCGTTGTCATCGCAGGAATGGAAGGCGCCCTGCCAAGTGTCGTCGCCGGCCTGATCGGCCGCCCCGTGTTCGCGGTGCCCACCAGCGTGGGGTATGGAGTCAGTTTCGGCGGTGTTACACCCCTTTTGGCCATGCTCAACTCGTGCGCGCCGGGCGTGACCGTCACGAACATAGACAACGGATTTTCCGCGGCCTTCGCAGCCTGCCAGGTCGTGCGCGCGGTCAGCGATGCGCAACACATCCGTCATGAGCAAAGCAATCTACCTTGAAAGCGTCGCCGGCGTCGCCGGGGACATGTTTGTCGCCAGCTTCGTCGATGCCCGCATTGTCAAGGCGGAGGAGCTGGGCGCCCTGCCGGCCTTGGTGGGCCTGAAAGGCGTTGAAATCGAGGTCAGCCGCGTGCGCCGGGCCGAGGTCGAGGCGGCGCACGTCCGGGTCACCTGGGACGAAAAATCCGAGCTGTTTCAACACGACCATCCCGGCGAGCACGGCGGCCATGAGCCGCACGATCATCAAGATCAAGGGCATATCCATGACCACGATCACGGTCATGGCCACCACCATCATCACCATCATGCCACGCACGACGGCGGCATGGAAACCCATCTCGAGCTTCATTCGGCGTCGCACGACAGCGGTCACGCCCACTACGCCGACATCGACCAAAGGCTGGCCAAGTCCGGGCTCGACGAGCCCGTCAGGGAGCTCGCCCGGAAGATCTTCCGGCTGCTGGCGGAGGCCGAGGCGTCCGCCCACGGCTTTGCGGTTGAGGACGTCGCTTTCCACGAGGTGGGCGCGATCGACTCGATCATGGACGTCGTCATGGCGTCGTACTGTGTGCACAAGCTCGGGGCCTGCGCAATCTACGCCTCGCCGATAAGGCCGGGGCGCGGTTTTGTGAGGATGGCCCACGGCACACACCCGGTTCCGCCGCCGGCATCGCTGAAGCTCCTCGCCGGCCTGCGGGTAGCCCCCGTTCCGGCAGCGATCGTCCGATCCGACATCGAGCTCTCGACGCCCACGGGAATTGCAATCTTGAAGGCGCTTGAGCCGCGCTTTGTCACCGAGGCGCCTCCGGGGAGGCTGACGGGGCACGGCGCCGGGGCGGGCACGATGGATTTCGGGGCATTTCCAAACATCTTCCGGATTGTCCTCTTCGACGAGGATCTTCCGACAGCTTCGCCGGATGGATTCGACAGCGACCGGGTGGTTGAGATCGCCTGCAACATCGACGACGACACTGCCGAGCACGTCGCCTGGATGGCTTCCCAGCTGCTGGAGCGGGGCGCCCTCGACTCATGGCTGACCCCCTTGACTGGAAAGAAGGGGCGGCCCGCGGTCTGCCTGTCGGTGCTCGCAACCGAGGCGGACTGGTCATCGATGGCCGCATGGATCCTGCAGAACGGAACGACTTTTGGCGTTCGCTACCATTTCTGGGACCGGCTCAAGCTTCGCCGTCGCTTCGAGCGCCGCGAGACCCCAGGGGGTTCCCTGACCTACAAGGTCGGCCTGGCGAAGGACGGGGGCGTCCTGAAGGAAAAGCCGGAATACGAGGAAGTGCGTCGCATCTGGGAGAAGCCCAAAGTCTAAACCGGGAAGTGTGCTGTCCGGATTCGGACGAGACGACCTGTTTCGCGGCTGGAGTTCGCCAAGACCCGGAACCCACGCCATACAGGCCGGGGGAACTTATGGTTCTGCCATAAGTTCCCTCCGGGCCACGGAGGCGCGGAAGAGGCGAACAACAGCCGCTTCAAGGTCGTCTCGTCCGAATCCAAACAGCATACCGGGTAGCGGCATCTTGACCCGCGGGGCTGCAGGCCAATACTGGCAGGCCCCCTTGCGTCATGAACGTTATCCCGCCTCGTTTCGTCGCAGCCCTGGCGCTTTGCGCCGCCGCATCCGCCCCCGCGCAACCCGCGCTGGGGTTAAGTTCACCGGCAGGAAGCCGGCCCCGGAATTTTTCGGTGGCCGTTTACATGCCGGTCGGCGCAGTGCGCCACCTTGCGGATCCCGCCGTCCTCGCCGCGGAGTGGGCGCAGATCAGCAGCCAGGTGAAGGTCGACAAGGTCTATATTGAGGCCGAGCGCGACCGTGTGCTGGCGGATGACGCGCTCCTCGAGCGGATGAAGGCGTTCTTCACCGGGCGCGGCGTGCGGGTCGCCGGCGGCATCACCTTCTCCGACGGGGCCGAAAGCGGTCAGTTCCGCTCGTTCTGCTACACGGATCCCTCGGACCGGGCTTTCATCAAGGGCGCTTCTGAGCTCGTAGCCCGGCATTTCGACGAGGTCATCCTCGACGATTTCTTCTTTGTCACCACCAAGCACGAATCCGACATAGCGGCGAAGGGCGGCCGCAGCTGGACCCAGTTCAGGCTTGATCTCATGGACGACGCCGGGAGGCAGCTCGTCGTGGGCGCCATGAAGGCGGTCAACCCCCGCGTGCGCGTCACGATCAAGTACCCAAACTGGTACGAGCACTTCCAGGGCCTCGGCTTCGACCTCGACCAGGGGCCTAAAATCTTCGACGGGATCTACACCGGGACCGAGACGCGCGACCCCAATTTGACCGACCAGTTTCTCCAGCAGTACGAGAGCTTCCAGATCATACGCTATTTCGAGCACATCGCGCCGGGACGAAACGGCGGAGGCTGGGTCGACACTTTCAACCTGCATTACCTGGACCGCTACGCCGAGCAGTTCTGGGACACGGTCTTTGCCAAGGCCCGGGAGATGACGCTTTTCTCGTGGAGCAATCTGCTGGAGCCGGTCCGCCCCGGCGAGCGGCAGCCGTGGCAATCGCTCGACACGAGCTTCAATTACGACCGGATGCTCCAATATCATCCGGAGGGCTCCCCTCCGGCGGCCGGGCCAGTCACCATGGCCCGCGCCGCGGGGTACGCGCTCGACAAGGCGGATGCCGTTCTGGGCCGCCTGGGCGAGCCCATAGGCGTCAAAAGCTACAGGCCGCCGCACGGCCTGGGGGATGATTTTCTGCACAACTATCTCGGCATGCTCGGCATTCCGATCGAGCTGTATCCGACCTTTCCGGAGGACGCGCAGGTGGTCCTGCTAACGGAAGACGCAAAGGTCGACCCGCAGATCGTCGAGCGCATAAAGCACCAGCTGCTCGCCGGCAAGACCGTCGTCGTCACCGCCAGCCTGTACCAGGCCCTGAGGGGCCGCGGAATCGAGGATATCGTCGAACTGGAGCCTGGGCCCAGGCGGATCCTGGCCGACGGCTATTCAACCGGATCCGGCGCGGGCGACCGCTCGGTGCTCTCCAACGAGGTCACTGGCGCCCCGCCGATCCTGTTTCAGCAGGTCGGGTTCCTGACGAATGACGCCTGGGCGCTTGTCAGCGCGATGTCCGACGGCGTGGGCTATCCGCTGCTGCTGGTCGACCGGTACGGCGCAGGCGGCCGCTTCTACGTTTGGACAATACCCGACAATTTCCACAATCTCTACCGCCTGCCACCGGCCGTGGTGAGCGTCGTCAAGGACACGCTGATGGAGGGATTCCCCGTCCGCCTCGACGGTCCGAGCCAGGTCGCCCTATTTGCCTACGACAACCGCACTTTCATTGTGGAATCCTTCCTGCCCTCCGGAGCCGACGTGAAGGTCCGCGTGCTCGGGAAATCGGCGAGCCTGCGCGACATCGTTTCGGGGCAGGTCATGGCCGGCCAGCCCCCTCCTGCACCCAGGAGGCGCTGGCAGGCTCCCGAGGAGGCCCGGGTCTCATTCGACGTCCACATCGCTCCCCACAGCTATCGCGTGTTCGCAATCGAGCCCTAGCCCGGACTGCGGTCCGCCCAGAAACGATCGCTATGAATCCCGTCCGCCAATCGATCCTCGCCCTGGTCGGCGTTGCCCTTGCCGGCTGCTCCCAATCCCCGCCGCTCGACCGGATTGTGCCGAGCGAATCGGCATCGGCCCTGGAACATTGGAGGGAGAAGGTCCAGGACGATTTGACAACCGCTCAATGGCAGGACTTCGACGTGGCGCTGCAGGAGATCGAATTCAAGATCGTCGCCGACCCCAACGCGAAGGGCGCAGACCCCGTCGAAGCCAAGGTCAGGGCGGCTATCGCGGGCCATACCGTGCGCGATGTGATGCGGCTCGGATTTGAATCGAAGCTGGCCCGGCTGGACGCGGAGGGCGCCCAGCTCGAGGAATTCATCCGCATGAACGCGAAGACCAAGTCCGGGACCGCGCAGTCGGCGGTTGATTTCAAGAACCAGGTTTACACCCAGCTCTCCCTTCTGAGCAGGGTGGATGAAGAGATGGAGCGCACCGGACAGAAGCTCGACCTGCTGCTTCAGCGGCCGCATGTCGTCCACAAGCCCCGCCAGCCGCTTCCCTGATTCGCACGTCAGCTCACCGGCACAAGCGTCTCAGGAAGGCCCAGGCAGGAGGGCCTCAGGCCGCGGCGGCGCCTTTCAGCGAAAGCGCCGCCGCTGCAAACAAGACGATTGTCAGTTTCTTCATCGGCGGGGTCGGGTCGGGATTCGGGAGACATTGCCCGGAAATGGCCTTTTTGACAGCCCTACCGCGCGGGCGGGCTACTCCCGCAGCGATGCGCGCAGGCGGGCCGGCGAGATGCCGTGCACGCTTCTGAAGACCCGGGAAAAATGAAGGGGATCGCCGAATCCCGCCATTGCCGCGACCTCCTTGACAAGGCGGTCCGTGCCGATGAGGTCGTGCGCGGCGACGTTCATCTTTTGCCGGAGGAGGTACTGGTAGGGCGTCGAGCCCTGGTAGCGCCGGAAAAGACGGAACAGCCGCGGCCGGGCCAGCCCCGTTTCCGCCGCCACTTCGGCCAGCGAGCGAAACCGCACCGGATCGGAATCGAGCAGCGCCTTGCATTGCAGAAACTGCTCCCTGGCCCGGTCCGGCAGGTCCCCCCGGTTCCCTTTCGCCTGCTCCAGCTTGAGCTGGAGGCGCCTGAACAGGTTCAGGCATATCCGGCCCACGTTTCGCGGGTGTTCCCGGCCCTCCCGGATCATCAAGTCCAGAATCTCCCGGAAATCGGCATGCCCCTTCAGGGGCAGGTGGGAACCGAGGAGGCTGACCGGCGCCTCGAGGGCCCTGCGGGCCCCGGCGCCCGTGAGACTCACAAAATACTTCACCATGGCGCGCGTCGTCGTGCGGATGCTGACCGGCATGCCCGGGCCGTAGGCAAAGAAGCTCCCCGCCTCCAGCGCCGCCTTTGGGCCGTGCCCCAGGCGCAATTCCCCCCGGCCTTCCACCACGTATTCCAGGGTCGGAAAGGGATAGGTGCTTCGCTGGACCATGTAGTTGGAGGCGCACAGCTCGCGGCCGCCAAACGCAACCGCGAGCGGCCCCGTGCTCCGCTCCGTCAACTCGAGGAAGAAATAGCTGCCGCTGGCCTTGTCGGACAAAAGGATGCGTTGCTCCGTGCTGGGCTCTTGCGCCATGGTGTCAGTTTTATCCATGTCAGCGTAAGTTATGTCCATTCTTAAAGCACGGACACGGTGCACGGGGGGACCCTATCATCCCCCGAAGGTCACACCCCGCCTTCCCTTTTATCCATGAAGAGAACACGACACCCCCGCCAAGTCCTGCTCGTTGCCAGCGGCGATCTGCGCGCCGCGGCCAATCAGAAATGCTGGCCGGCTCAGGCCTCGATGGAGCGCCAGCTGGCCGCGGCCGTCGCGGCCCAGGGATGGAAGCTCGTCCGGGCGCATCCCTACAAGGCGAGGGAGAAACATGGCTTCATCGGCTCGCAGAAGGAGGGTATGGAGGTGTTCGCGCGGCTCGACCCCAAAGCCCCGCTGATCGTCGCCGAGAGCGTGTGGCAGTACTCGCACCACATCCTGCACGGGCTGATCTCCCATAAGGGCCCCATCCTCACCGTGGCAAACTGGTCCGGAACCTGGCCCGGCCTCGTCGGCATGCTGAACCTCAACGGCTCGCTGACCAAGGCGGGCGTCCCGTACTCCACTCTCTGGAGCGAGAACTTCACCGATCCGCTGTTTTGCGGCGGCCTGGCAACATGGCTGAAGACGGGCCGCTTCCGCCATCCGACGGCCCACGTCAAGCCGCTGGCGCGCTGCGCGGTCCCGCGCCGCGCGGTGGATTCGGCGCGAAAGCTCGCCGCGGTGCTGCGCAAGCGCAAGGCGATCATGGGCGTCTTTGACGAGGGCTGCATGGGCATGTACAACGCGATCATCCCCGACGAGCTGCTGTTCTCGACGGGGGTCTACAAGGAACGGCTCTCGCAATCGTCCCTCTATTACGGAGCCACCCAGGTCCGCGTGTCCGAAGCCCGGGCCGTCTATCGTTGGCTCAAGGCCAAGGGCATGAAATTCGACTTTGGCCCCAATCCGCAGACCGACCTCACCGAGGACCAGGTGCTCTGGCAGTGCCGCACTTATGTTGCCGCCCTGCGCATCGCCGACGAATTCGGCTGCGATGCGATCGGCATTCAATACCAGCAAGGGCTGAAGGATCTGCTTCCCGCCTCCGATCTCGCCGAAGGCATGCTGAACAATTCCGACCGCCCCCCGGTCAGAAACTCCGCCGGCCGCCTCATCTGTCCGCGCGAACCCCTTCCCCACTTCAACGAGGTCGACGAGTGCGCCGGGCTGGATGGCCTGCTGACCCACCGGGTGCACCGGCTGCTCGGCCAGCCCGTGGAAAATACGCTCCACGACCTGCGCTGGGGCGACATCGACCGCAGTGGGACGACCGCCGACTACGTCTGGGTGTTTCTCATCTCCGGCAGCGCACCGCCAGCCCACCACATCGGGGGGTATCGGGGCACCGAGGCGCACCGCCAGCCCCCCATGTATTTCCGCCTGGGCGGGGGCACCATGCGCGGCATCGCCAAGCCGGGCGAGATCGTCTGGAGCCGCGTGTTCGTCGAGGATGGCCGGCTCAAGATGGACCTCGGCCGGGCAAAGGTCGTCGCGCTTCCGGCCGCCGAGACCGAGCGCCGGTGGCAGGCGACGACGCCGCAATGGCCGATCATGCACGCCGTCACCTACGGCGTGTCGAGAGACCAGATGATGGCCCGGCACAAGGCCAACCACATCCAGGTCGCCTATGCGCGCTCGGCCGGGGAGGCCGATCTGGCCCTCTACACGAAGGCCGCGCTCGCCGCGGAACTCGGGCTCGAGGTGTTCCTTTGCGGAACCCGAGCTGGCGGGCAACCGTTCTGACGGCGCCGCCTGGAACATCGCGCACTTCCCGCCCGGAAAAGATCCCGGCAGCATTGCACTGTCGGGAACATTGCGTAGACGGTTTGGGGTTCCAAAAAATGAAACCCCATTACCCCTGGATTTTCCTGAATTGTGCATTGTTGGCCGCCTGCTGCCTATTGAGCCTTCCCGCGGATGCTGCGGTGGCTGCACAAAGGGCGGCGGACGGCGCCGTCTTCAAGCTGGATGGCGCAACGCTGCGACTGCAGGTTTGGACGGATCGGATTATCCGTGTCACCTATGCCCCGGGCGACTCCCTGCCCGACACCAGGAGCCTGAGCGTTGTCGCCCGGCCAACGGCCGTGAAGTGGGACTATCGCGAGGCGCCGGACGCCTATAGGCTTTCAACAGGGCTGGTCGAAGTTCGCGTGGACCGCCAGAACGGGGCTGTTTCCTTCTCGGACGCAAAGGGATCGGCCTATCTGGCGGAGGTGCCGGACGGACGCATTTTTTCACCGACAACGCTAAGGGACCTGGATGGCCGGCAGGCGGAGCAACAGTTCGTGCTCGCCCCGGACGAGGCCATCTTCGGCCTCGGGCAGCAGGCCGACGGACCGTGGGACTACCGCGGAAAGACCGTTCACCTCGTGCAGGCGAACATGAACATCGCCCTTCCGGTGATCGTCTCCAGCCGTGGGTACGGCATCCTGTGGGATAATCCGGCGGTGGCCACCGTGGCTGTCGGCTCAAAGGGGCATGAAAACGTGGTTTCGTGGACTGCCGAGGTCGCACGCGCGATTGACTACTATTTCCTGGCCGGGCCCGACCTCAGCCAGGTCGTCGCCGATTACCGGCAGTTGACGGGCGCCGCGCCGATGCTCGGCGAGTGGGCCTTCGGCTTCTGGCAGTGCCGCGAGCACTATGAGACCCAGGCGGAGATCCTCGGCGTGCTGGCCAGATACCGGCAGCGCGGAACACCCATCGACGGAATCATCCAGGATTGGCAATACTGGACGCCCAGGCCGTGGGGCGCCCATGAATTCGACCCGGCGCGCTATCCCGACCCCGCGGGCATGGTGAAGCAAATTCACGACGAGCACGCGCACGTCATCATCTCGAT
>Ga0181529_10006227_pt1 | contig 12179 bp, 11 predicted proteins | sample PEATcosm2014_Bin_36_FD_119763 | JGI IMG/M metagenome (GOLD analysis project Ga0181529, IMG submission 119763) | Peatland microbial communities from MTU Mesocosm Facility, Houghton, MI, USA - PEATcosm2014_Bin10_30_metaG | ecosystem: Environmental > Terrestrial > Soil > Wetlands > Peat | place... | reverse complement strand
CTCGTTGTGGCCCTGCGTGGTCAACTGGTCGAGCCCCGTCCCGTCCGCCAACATGCTCCAGATCTGCGACTGTCCGGTTCGAGTCGAAGTGAAAGCCAGGTGAAGCCCGTCCGGCGCCCAACTCGGATTCTCGTTCTTCCCCGCGTCATGCGTCAATTGGATCGGTTTCTGGCCCGCCACGTCCATAATGAAGATATTGAACGCGCCTGGAGCGTATCCGCGCGTCCAGGCGAACGCCAGCTGCCGCCCATTCGGGTGCCAGCAGGGATTGGCCGCCTCTCCCGTGCCGTCGCTCAGCCGCTCCGTATCTCCGCCCTCCAGGCTCGAGCGGTAGATCTGAACGTGGCCCGACCGGCCCGACGAGAACGCAATCGTGTTGCCTGCCGGATTCACCTTCGGCTCTGCGTCCAAGGTGTTTCCGCTGCTGATCTGCCGCAAGTCGCTGCCGTCCAGGTTGGCGCTAAACAGGTTCTGGGTTCCTTTCGCGGACGACATGAAGAAGATACGCCGCCCATCCGGCGCGAAGGATGGGGTTCCATTCATCGATGCTTCGGGATTCCGAAAATGCAGATCGCGGAACGTGCCGGCTGAATAGATGAAGATTCTGGGGGACTGTCCCGGAGCCGGCCACGCGGTGAACGCGATCTTCGATCCATCGGGGGACACCGCGGGAAACGTCGCGATGAAGTTGAAATGCGTAACCTGCCGCTGGTTCGATCCATCCGCCTCCATCACCCAGATTTCTTTGGCGCCGCTACGGTCCGACTTGAAGTAAATGTGGGTGCCCAGGGTCGGAGTACCGCCCAGACTCGTGATGATGTCCGCCGCATACTGCCGCGCGGTTTTGCGCGCTCCCGCCTCGTCGATGGACCCAATGTACGTATTCCCCAGCACCTGCGCGCCGCCTTGCGACTGCCGCGCGTCGTCCAACCAGCCGCGCACCACAAGGCTGCCGTTTTGCCCGGCCGCATAGCCAAACGCCACATAGATTGCCGAGACTGGTGGGCCGACCCATTCCGGAAACCGCCCCGTCCAATCGGAAGGCTGCTGTGGCACAAACCTGGGGTACATGCTCTTAGAAGCCAGTTTGAACTGTCCGCAGTCTTCCAGTTCCGACCACAGCACCTTATTGAAAGTGGCCAATACAGTATCGGGCACCGCGTTTCCGCGGAAGTCGGGCACCGCGAGCACCATGGGTTGGCCGCCAGTGATGAGCCCGCGAAAAACGGTCTTGTCGCCAGAGTCCTGCGCGAGAGCCATCAGCGCCCAAGGGATGATTGCCAGCCGGATCAGGTTCCCCACGCTCTTCAGCGTAGCAAAGCCTATCGGCAGACCCGCTCGAACGCCCAGCCTCTCCAGAAACGGCTTTTCGGCGGCCTGGAACCGCGAGCGTGAAGCGAGCGGCCCGAGCGAGGGAACGCATTCCCCAAGACTCCCGATCCTCGAACGCTGGACAGATCATCCGGCGCTCGGGCCGCTCGCTCACGCTCACGGTTCCAGGCGCCGGATCGCGGATTTTCCCACGGAAGGACTTAGTTTTCGGACGCCTTCTCGGCGCTTACGACGACGATCGTCTCAATGGCCAACTTACGCTGCTGCAGTTTGAGTCCCAGTTGTTCCTGCAGCGCCGCGAAGATCGTTGGCATCTCGGTCCCGGAGGGGTCGGGCCTGTCGTCGCCGGTGAATTGCAGGGTGAAGTCGAAAGCGCCGGCGACGTGCGTCTGGTTGGACACGGGCGCGCCTATCTGCCGCGCCAGCCACTCCGCGAGCCGGTCCATGGTGACACCGGTGGCCTTGACGCCGCCATTCTGGTTGTTGATCGAAGATCCGGTGGCGCCCGCCACCGGCTGAATCCGCGGGCGTTTCCTGGCAACCACCAGCGCGTATCCCGGGTAAGGCTTGGACTTGCGATGAACCACCAGATGGAACCGCTCGTCGACCAGGGTCTGAAGCAGCGGCCGGATCGCCTACCTGGGAGCGCGGGAGGAAAGCACCTTTGGGCCCGCGAGAGCGGGTTGACAACAAGTTGACAACCCGCCGCAGGTTAACAACCTGCCCCACATAAGCAACGCGCCGTGCCGCAGTTTCGGGCTCAGTGTACAGCCAGGTTTCTCAGTTCTACCTTGCGCACACGGGCTCGAGACACGGCCAGGTGGTGCCGCGGAGGACCAGATCGGTGGGCAGAACGGTTTCGGGAAGCGCCTGGCAGGGGGCCTTGGCTTTCTCGATGGCCATGCGGGCGAGCTCACGTCCCAGTTCGAAGAACGGGTTGTGGACGGTGGTGAGGGGAGGATTGGTGGCGCTGGCGTCGGGCAGGTCGTCGAAGCCCACTACGGAGCAATCTTCCGGGACGCGAACCTTGTTGCGCCGCAATTGCTCCAGCACACCCAAGGCCAGGTGATCGGACGCGGCGAAGATGGCGGTGGGGCGGATGCCCTGGCGCAGAATGGCTTCGGTGGAGGTGAAGCCGTTGTGAAAGCTGTCCTCGGAGAGTCCGACGGTTTGAGCGATGGGTTCGATGCCGGCTTCGGCGGCGGCGGCGCAATAGGCCTGATAGCGGTTGGCGAACCACGGCTGCGAGATGTCGCCGATGAAACAGATACGGCGGTGTCCCAGGCGCACCAGGTAGCGGATGGCTTCCATGGTGCCGGAACGGTCGTCGGAGCGCGCCTGGTCGGCGCCTTCGTGGGGCGCGTCGCCCACCAGGTTATTGCGATACAGAACGTAAGGAACGCCGGCGGCCACGGTGGCTTCAATCAGGTTGGGGTAATTGGTTCCGGCCAGCACCAGGCAATCGGCGATGCCGTGTTCGCGCAACGTGGCGGGCAGCCGCAGCTCGGAGGCCGGTGTGGCGGCGGTGTAGGTGACCGGTTTGAAAACCACGAAGGAACCCAGCTCCTCGCAAAGCTCTTCGGCGCCCTGCAGCATGCGGGTATGCATGGGATGGAGAAACTCGCGATTGCTGAGGACGAAGGTGATGATGGGGCAAGTGTTGCGCGCGGCTCGCCGTCCGCGCTCGCCGCGCACGTAGCCCAAGGCGCGGACCGCCTCGGTGACGCGGCGGCGGAGTTCGCGATCGACATCGCGGCGGTTGTTCATGACGCGCGATGCGGTGCCGAGGGAGACGCCGGCGCGGGCGGCGACGTCCACGATGGTGACACGCGGGGTGTCGCAATTGCGCCGCACGGCTAGAGAATATCACAACGCCGTTGTAATTTCGGTATAAATTGACCTGAATAGCGAAATACTGATATATTTCGGGTAGTGGAATCGGGAGGAACGTTTATGATGTCCTGTGACCTCTGCGGAAGGACAGCCGCGTGTCTCCAGAAGGAGATCGAAGGCAAGGAATTCGACATTTGCGAACCCTGCTGGCGTCCGTTGGCGGACAAGCTCAACGGTAAGGGCCGCGTGAAGGAATGCCTGGTAGAGCAAGAGTTGGAAGAATACGTAGAAACGACGGTATAAGACGATGACTGTTGCGGAAGCTCCGGTACAAGGCGCGAATAGCACCGACGCGAAATCCCGTGCGCTGATTCAAGATCTGTTCTCGCTGGCGGGGAAGACCGCCGTAGTGGTGGGCGGGGGCGGCGTTCTGGCGGGCGAAATCGCCATGGGATTGGCAGGCGCGGGCGCGGATGTGGTGATTGCCGATCTGAACGAGGACAACGCCAAACTGCATGCGCGGGCGGTGGGCGACCTGGGTCGAAAGGCCCTGGCGTGCCAGGCGGATGTGACCCGCAAAGCGGACATTCAGCGCATTCTGGATGCCACCTTGGAGAATTTCGGCGGCGTGGACATTGTCTTGAACGCGGCGGGTATCAATTCGGGCACGCCGTTTTTCGAGATTCAGGAATCCGAGTGGGAACGCATCATGGACGTCGACCTGCGCAGCGTCTTCCTGGCCTGCCAGGTGTTCGGCAAGGCCATGGTGGACGCGGGCAAGGGCGGATCGATCATCAACATTTCCTCGGCGTCGTCGGATCCTCCGCTGTCCAAGGTGTTCACGTATTCGGTGGCCAAGGGCGGCGTCAACCAGATCACCAAGTACCTGGCGCGGGAGTTCGCGCCGTACAACGTGCGGGTGAATGCCATTCAGCCGGGATTCTTTCCGGCGGAACAGAACCGCAAGCTGCTGACGGAAGAGCGCGTGGCTTCCATCATGAACCACACGCCCATGCACCGTTTCGGATCGGCGTCGGAGTTGATCGGCGCGGCGATTTATCTGGCGTCGGACAAGGCGTCGTCGTTTGTCACGGGAAGCATTGTGCGGGTGGACGGCGGATTCGGCGCGATGACGATCTGAGGGCGGGCGGCGCTTTTGGTATTCCTGGCGGGATCTCGGCCCTCGAACCTTCCAGGGTTCGCCTGGTCCGTCAGTTCCCGGAGGGTTTCTCCGCATGATCGATAACGAGAATCTCCACCGGCGCCTTCTGCGATTCGAGTTTCAGGTTGAATTCATCACGCAGCGCGGAAATGGCGTCGTCGCCATCCTCCGCCCAGTGTAGGAAGCCGAGATACGTTCCGCGCAGGTTGGTCTTGTCCACCACGAGGCGGCCGACGGAAAACGGGGGACTGGACAGGTCGATGGCGAAATCCTGGAGCGTGCCCCGCATGATCGCAGTGGGACCAAACGCCTGGTGGCCTGCAAACTCTGTGGTCTTCAGTTCCGGCGGCGCCTCTCCGTCCTTCAGTTCGTGGAGAGCCGGTCCGGGGCCGTTCTTGCCGACGGTCAGGAAGTAGACCGGCATTTCCTTGGCGCCACGATGGGCCGTGAGTTTGAACCGGTCCGCCAGCAGGGTCTGAAGCATCTGTCTTAGCTGGTCCTTGTTGGCGCGGGTTTCCGTTTTGGCTTCCACGTCGAAGGTGTCGGAGTCGACCCAGCCCGGTCCACCGGTGACCTGGTACTCCGTCAGGCGATAGGCCGCTTGAATGATCCGCCCGAGAGTAGTTCTCCGCCCGACTACGCCTTCTTCCGTAAAGCGCAGGCTTCCGCTTGCCCGCTCCCCCTTACCCCCAGGTTGGGAGTTATCCGGCTTGATGGACGCCACGTCGAAACTCAACGGCTCTTCCGTAGCACCCACTCCGCCTCCGCGCTGCGGGTTGCTTGTCTGGAGCGGCGCCGCCGGGGTACTGGCATCCTCCGCGGTTCCCCAGGTGGCCAACGCGGTGGTGGTCTTTGACTGAGCACGGGCGGCGGGCGCATTCACTGCGCCAACTACAATAGGCACTGCGAGAGCAACAAACCCAACGGATACCAGGGTTACTTTCTTAGCGAGATTCAGTTCGAGCGCTGTACGGTTGGTGGTGATCTCCTCGATTCGTTTCCTGAGATTGGAACCTGTTATGCCGGAAACGCAAACCAAAGAGGCTTCCACATAGAATTTGCAGACATTGAGAATGCCCTCCGCATAAATCTGCGGTTCGCTGCCGGATCGCAGCACGGCTTCGTCGCAGGCGCGCTCCCGCTCTTCCACCAGCCGCGCGCGGATCCACCAGATCAGGGGATGGAACCAGAAAATGGTCTCGACGACCAGGTGAATAGCGCCCGTCAGATTATCCTGTCGCCGCACGTGGTGTATCTCGTGGGAGAGGATTGCGTCCAACTGAGCCGGCGCGAGACGGTCCGCGATCCCTTCGGGGAGCAGCAGCACCGGATGGCGGATACCGAACACTCCGGGCTCCACATTCCGCAGGCAGGACATGGCTGGAATTGGTATGTCGAGCGCCAGTGGAGTTGCACGCCGCCGGAGCGCTCGCGTGGTTTGCCAGCAGCGGAGCCAGAGAGCGATACTAACTGCAAAACCGCAGAGCCAACCGCCGAACAGAAGCGCTGGAATCGGGTCGGACGCTGGCAGGGTGAGAAGATGGGGAAGCCGGGCCGGGACGGCAAAGGGACGGGAAATGCTGTCCATCACTATAGGCGACTGAAGCTGCCGGGTAGCCGGAACGATCCGCCACGCGAGATGGCTGCCGATGCTCACGAACAGCGAAAAAGGGATCAGGAACTTTACCGAGGCCGCCAGCCATAGCCAATATCGCACTGCCGCGCGGTTTCTCTTGAGCGCGAATGTCAGCGCCCACACCACCGCGACGCACAGGGTGGATTGCCAGAGGTGGTCCGCCACGGGCAGCAGATCAGTGCGGATCATTATTGCCCTCCTGTTTCGGGAGCTTCCGCAGGGCTCTCTCAGCCTCCTTTACGTCTTCCAGCGTGAGTTCCCCAGACTCCACGAGATGCGCCATGACCAGCTTGGCCCGGCCGCCGAACAATCCCAGGAGTTCGTCGACCAGCCGGCGCTCGGCGTCTTTCCGGGAGACCACGACTTCAAAGATATTCGCATTGCTGATTCTCTTGACGCAGCGCAGCGCTTTCTTGCGCTCCAGGCGGTACACGACCGTTTGAACAGTTGTGTAAGCCGGCCGGCCCGGCTCCGGAAACGTCTCCAGGATCTCTCGAACGGAGCACGCGCCCTTCTGCCAGAGTCCCTCCAGCACCTGCAATTCCAGTTTGGTAAATTTTGGTCTGCCCATAATCCAGATGACTACGATTACAGTTAGTCTACTATCAGCATAGTCAGATTGCAAGCAATTCTTGAGATGCCGGCTATCGGTTCGATTTCAGGGTTGACATGCGACGTGTGTCGCATCTATTATGTGACAGGAGTCGCACCTAATTGCGAGCGGGACGATGACGATGCGCAAGACGATCACTGAGGGATTGGCACGACGGGAACGGGAGATCATGAACGCACTGTTTGCGCTGGGGAATCGTGCGTCCGCGGAGGAAATCCGCGCGCGGCTGACGACACCGCCAAGCGATTCGTCGGTTCGCGTCATGCTCGCGAGGTTGGAGAAGAAGGGCTGTCTGAAACACCATCAGGATGGCCTCCGGTACATCTACTCGGCAAGGATCTCGCCTGCAGCCGCCAAGCGGACGGCGTTGCAACAGTACCTGCAGACCTTCTTCGGCGGCTCATTGCAACAGATGGTGACGGCTCTCGTAACCGAGGCGTCGTGGTCTGACGACGAGCTGGATGCCCTCAAAGATCAGATCGAGCGTGTTCGTCAGGAAAGGAACAAACAGTCATGATGACCGTCATCGAAGAAGCTGGGTTTGCTGTCAGTAATTCGCTGGCGGCGTCGATTGTCGCCAAGGTAACCTTCATCGCGGCGTTAGGCCTGATGGGCTCCTGGTTGGCGCGCAGGAACCGTGCAGCGGTGCGCCATGCGATTCTGGCCGCGGTCTTCGGGGTGTTGCTGACGCTTCCCGCCGCCTCTCTCCTCGCGCCGCCGGTCCGCGTCGCGGTTCCGGTTGCGACGCACGATCGGGCCGTTTTGCCTCCCGGCGACGCGGCGATTGACGGAATTCCGTCCGGCGCGGCGACGGATGGACGTTTTGGCGCCACGCCCCGGACGCAGCGATCCTCAAGGGCATCGCTGTCCGTCCTGTTGATGGCGGGATGGATCGCCGGGGCTATGCTGTCGCTGCTGCCGATGGTCGTGGGTCTGTGGAGAATTCGTTCGCTGCGCCGGGCCGGATTTCCGTGGGCAGGCGGGCAGTCCATCGTCGAACGGCTAGCCCGTGATGCCGGCATTCGCAGGCAGGTCGACGTGCTACTGCACGAAGCGTCGCCAGGGCCCATGACCTGCGGCCTCCTGCATCCGGCCATTATTTTGTCTCCGGATGCGCAGACCTGGGAGGAAGAGGAGCTCAATCGAGCGCTGGTGCACGAACTTGAGCACGTGCGGCGGGGCGACTGGGTGAGCCAGTGCCTGGTGCGGGCTGTATGCGCCATGTATTGGTTCCACCCCCTGGTGTGGATGGCCTGGCGTCAACTCGCGCTCGAAGCGGAAAGGTCCTGCGACGATGCGGTGCTGAAACGCTCGGAGGCAACCGTTTATGCCGATCAACTGGTCGTGCTGGCGCGGCGATTGTCGATGGCCGCGAAAATCCCGTTGATCGCGATGGCGAACCGTGCCGATCTGGCGGCGCGTGTCGGCGCGGTGCTCGACAGCCGACAGCCGCGTGGCCGGGCGGGGGCGCTGGCGCTGGCGCTGGCGTGCGCCGCCGCGGCGCTGCTGGTAATCACCATGTCACCCCTCAGGATGGTTGCCGCGCCGCAGCCCGCCTCTGCTCCCAGTGCGTCGCGCAGCTCACCGACGGCGCCAATACCGCAATTCGATGCGGCCTCGGTGAAACTGGTCGACGCCAATGTACGGGGTTCGCATTCATCGACTGATTCCGATCCAAAACGGCTTGCCATGGTGAGTACGCTGCACCGGTTCATCATACAGGCTTATGGCATTACCAGTGGCCAACTTGGCGGTGAGCCCGATTGGTTCAAAACGCGCTTGTACTCTATCGATGCGGTCACCGCCGCTCCCACCGGCGAGGCTCAAATGATGCTGATGCTACGCGCCTTGCTGGCCGATCGCTTTCAACTCAAGCTTCGCGAGGAGGATCGGGATTTGGCGGTTTATGCGCTGGAGGTCGCCGCGGGAGGCCCGAAATTCAAGGAGTTGAAACCAGGCGAAGACGTGGCCGATGAGAAGGCGCCTCCTGGCAGTGTCGCAAGGAGCTTCGGCTCGATAGAGGAATTGATGGACGCACTGAATGGCGGCGGCAGCCTTACGCAGGACCGCCCGGTCGTGGACCGTACCCATCTCACTGGAGAGTACAACATCCAACTCGTAACCGAGATAGACGCTCACACCGACGACTTCGGCCGCCGTACCGTACAATTCCCCAACCTCTTCCGCGACATGCAATCGCAGATGGGGCTGAAGATTGTACCCGACCGTGTCCGGATGCCCTATTTCGTGGTTGAGCACGCGGCGGCGCCGACGCCGAACTAAAAAGCGGAATCCCTGCCACGTGAGGATAGGCGCCGCGACCGCCGCAAGGGCCCATCCCGGGGGTTTCGAAGGCCAAGCCGCAACCGGCTGCGCCTCCCGATCGAGGGTGATCCGCGACATGGGGGGCCACCACACGCGGCACAGTGGCTCCGCCGACCGTCTTAGCGCTTTGTCCGGGAGGTCGGGGTCGGTGGAGTATAGGCGCGAGCGATCGGCGACGTTGGCATATTCAAAAAGAGGAACCACCGCAGGGGATACGGGCGGCCGGGCCGTGGAAAAGGCAGCCGTCTAAGTGCCGGCGAAGTAGATTGTCCGCCCCCGCCCTGATCGAAGTCATCGGTCGAATTCCGCTACCTTCCTGGCATAAACCCATTGGGAATTGAGGGAGCAGGCTCTCGGAAAGCGACCTGGCTGACAGCCGTCCGCAGTCAGGATTGGCTGCCCCGCGTCGTCAGGTGGCGCGGACGCGGGATTGGCCTGGGGTGACGATCCGGATGGGGGTCGCGGAGGGGCTGCCAATGCCGACGCTGCTTTGCAGGAGGACGGGTTGTCCGTTTACCCGGACGCGGGACGAGCCGGTCACAAACGAGGCGGAGATGCAACCGGGCTGGGGCGGCTGAGCCGCCAGAGCGGGACAGCCGGCCACTACCCAGGGAGATGTTTGCGCGATGACGGGGGATCCCGACAAGCGGACGCGCGGGGAGGGGACGAGAGCAGTGCAGGCGCCTCCGTGGGAACACAGGGACACGCCGGAGGTGGTGAGGACCGGGGGCATCAGAAGACCTCCAGCGCGTTGTTGTTGACATTGACGAATGCGCCGTTCAAGCGCATGGGGCCGCCGGTCGACATGGCACACTCGTTCTGCGCCAGTTTCAGGTTGGAGGCGTAGGCGGAGAGGATGATGTCGTTCAGGCTGACTTTGAGGGTGGTGCCGCCGGCGGTGATCTCGATACCGTTCGGGCCAATGACGATCTGACTTCCGGTTGGATGGCCAATCACGATCCCGTTCTGGGTGAATTTGATGGACCCATCGGGGGTTACGATGTCTTTGGGAAGACTAGACGGTAGCAAGGGCATATGAATCTTTAATCTCCTGGCCGTGAGAACGGCGTTGGCGAACAGTTTATACCAGAAACGGGGAATCAGTGGCCGGCGGCGACCGGCGTGCCGGTGAGGGGAAGGACGGCGCTCTTGAAATTGAGAACATAGCGCCGCATGCCGAGTTCCACCGGGCTCATGCCATGGGTTTGGGCTTCGGCGAGGGCGCGTTGGTTGTCCCAGTGCGCGGTAGCAATGCGGTAGCAGGCGATGACGGTTCCGGTGCGGTCGGCGCCGCGGCGGCAGTGGACGAAGACGGGAACGGCGGAATCGTCAGCCAGGACGGCGAGGGCGCGCGAGATCTGATCGTCGGTGGGGCGGCTCAAGCCGAGCATGCGGACGCTGACGAAGCGCATGCCGGCGGCATGGACGAGCTTCTCTTCGGCGGCGGCATGGAGGGGGTCCTCGCGGAGGTCGAGAACGGTCTTGACGCCGAGGCGGGCAAGGGCGGGGAAGGCGTACGTTTCGGGTTGGGCTCCGCGGTAGACGCGATCGTCGACCTGCTGGAAGTTTTGGATGCCGGCGATGGCGGGAGCAAAGGCAAGTCCGGCGGTCGCCGCCAGGAAGACCGCCAGTAGCCGTAACGCACGCATCCTGATTCCTATTGTATGCTGCTACCTTACTCGTTATGCGAATGCGACTCATCGGCATCCTGGCGCTGGCGGCGGCGCCGGCGGCGCAAGTGGCGCCGCCGTATCGATCGAAGGTGTGGGTGGCGGACAACGGCGACGGAACGTATCGCAATCCGATTCTGCACGCGGACTATTCCGACCCGGACGTGATGCGCATCGGGGACGACTACTACCTGACGGCGTCGAGCTTCAATGCGGCGCCGGGGCTGCCGATTCTGCATTCCAAGGACCTGGTGAACTGGGAGTTGATCGGGCACGTGTACGCGGCGCAACCGCCTTTCGACGTGTACAACAAGCCGGGGCACGGCAACGGGTCGTGGGCGCCGGCCATGCGGCGGCACAATGGCGAGGTCTACATTTTCTATCCGGATCCCGATTTCGGGATCTACATGGTGAAGGCCAAGACGCCGGCGGGTCCGTGGAGCGCGCCGCTGCTCATCAAGCGGGCGAAGGGTTGGATCGATCCGTGCCCGTTGTGGGACGACGATGGGAAGGCGTACCTGGTGAGCGCGATGTCGGCCAGCCGGTCGGCGCTGAAGAGCACGCTGGTGGTGAGCCGCATGGATCCGGACGGCACGCGGCTGCTGGACGAAGGCGTGCTGGTGTACGACGGGCACGCGCAGGATCCGACGGTGGAGGGTCCGAAATTTTATAAGCGGAACGGCTACTACTACATTTTCGCGCCGGCGGGCGGAGTGGCGCCGGGATGGCAACTGGCGCTGCGGTCGAAGAACGTGTATGGACCGTACGAGAGGAAAGTGGTACTGGCGCAGGGGAAGACGGCGACGAACGGTCCGCATCAGGGCGGTTGGGTGGAGACGCCGGCGGGGGAATCGTGGTTCGTGCATTTTCAGGACAAGGGCCCGTACGGGCGGGTGGTGCACCTGGAGCCGATGAAATGGGTGGACGACTGGCCGGTGATGGGCGACCACGGCGAGCCGGTGGAGACGTACCGGAAACCGAACGTGGGGCGGACGTGGCCGATTGCGACGCCGGCCGAGTCGGATGAATTTTCGGGGGACGCGATCGGGCTGCAATGGCAGTGGCAGGCCAATCCGCAAGCGGGCTGGGGGTTTCCGTCGCCGGCGCTGGGGGTGCTGCGGCTGTACGCGGTGGCGCGTCCGGAGGGGTATCGGAATTTCTGGGATGTGCCGAATCTGCTGCTGCAGAAGTTTCCGGCGCCGGAGTTTCGGGCGACGGCGAAGATGACGTTCACGGGGATGGAGCCCGGCGACCAGGCGGGGCTGGTCGTGATGGGTATGGACTACGGGCGCTTGAGCGTGCGGAAGACGGCGGACGGGCTGGCGGTGTCCGAGGTGCTCTGCGCGGACGCCGATCTGGGGAAAGCGGAGCGCGAGGCGGCGAGCGAGGCGGTGACGGGCGACACATTTTATCTGCGGGTGACGGTGTCGAAGGACGCGATGTGCCGGTTCCGGTTCAGCACGGATGGGGTGAGTTATCGGGAGATTGGGGAGGCGTTCGCGGCGCGGCAGGGGAAGTGGATCGGGGCGAAGGTGGGGGTGTTCGCACTGGGGACGGGGGCGGCGCGGGAGTACGGGTTCGCGGATTTCGATTGGTTCCGGGTGGAGT
>Ga0181529_10006224_pt1 | contig 12185 bp, 8 predicted proteins | sample PEATcosm2014_Bin_36_FD_119763 | JGI IMG/M metagenome (GOLD analysis project Ga0181529, IMG submission 119763) | Peatland microbial communities from MTU Mesocosm Facility, Houghton, MI, USA - PEATcosm2014_Bin10_30_metaG | ecosystem: Environmental > Terrestrial > Soil > Wetlands > Peat | place... | reverse complement strand
GTGAGCATCGAACACAAGACCGATTTTCGCATTTACCCGCCAGACGATTTTCAGAAGTGGGCGAAGATTTGCATTAACATCATTCGGCACTACAACGACGGCTGGGCCAACGGGTTTCACTACAACATCAGGTATTATGAGATCTGGAACGAGCCGGAAGGCGGGTCGATGTGGAGGGGAACGCGGCAACAGTACTTCGACTTGTATCGCATCGCGGCGACCGCCCTCAAGGCATACAATCCGGCGCTCAAGATCGGCGGCCCGGTAGCCTGCGGCACCGACAGTCCCATCGTCCGGCCGTTCCTGGCCTATTGCCGCGATGGGAAGGTGCCCCTGGATTTCTTCGACTGGCACTGCTACGGCGATTCGCTGCCGGAAATGATGAAACATGCCGCCCAGGCCCGCGCGTTGTTGGACGAGTTCGGTTTCAAGGCGACGGAGAGCCGGTGTACGGAATGGCGGCCCATGATCGCCGGCTTCGACCAGACCGTTGCGCGGCCGGAGCGGCCGGCGTCGACGGTCCGCGCGGCCTTTGCCCGCAACCGGAACCATGAGGCGGCCGCCTATGCGGCCTCGGCCCTCATGCAGATGCAGGACAGCCGGGTGGACATGGCGTACTTTTACACGGCCGACGATTCGCCCTGGAGCATGTTCGACGAGTTTGGCGTTCCCGGCAAGGCGTTCTTCGCCTTCAAGGCATTCAACCGCTTGTTGCAGACTCCCAATCGGGTTGCCGTGGCCGGCGCGCCCGGCGGCGACGCGCTGACGCTGTGTGCCGGCGTGGCCGACGACCGCAAAACGGCCGCCGTGCTGCTGAGCAACTACCGCGGAGAGCCAAACCGGCTGCAGATCACTCTCAAAGACCTGCCGATGACCGGCAAGGTCCGCGTGGAGCGCTATGTGGTGGACGAAAAGCACGAGTTCGAACCGCTCGCCGAGGAATCGCTGGAGGCGGCCAACCCCGTTCTGAACCTCACCATGCCGCCGGCCACGGTGTGCCTGGTGCGGTTGATTTCGCAGGGCGGTCGGTGACGGCAAAGTAACTTGGCCGTTCGCGTGCAACCCCTGCTCTCGATGGGCATCCTCTCGCATCGCGAGAACAAGCTGGCCCGCTTCGACAAGGCCCGGCAGCACATGGTGCTGTGATCATTTTCGGTCGCGCCGGGGAGGCGGCGTCAGGCTGCGCCCGCGAAGGAATCGGGCCGTTGTCGCGGCAAGCCGTCGTCCGCCATCTCTGAGTGCCAGTGCCGTTGCCACGGCCATCGAAATGGACGATGCGACGTCGAGCGTCAGGGCTATGAAACTAAAACGCACCTCGTAGGAGAAGCCGCCATGTTGCAGAAAGGTGATGGGCCATCCGATTCTCTCATAGCCGTCCCCGCCGATTGCGCCATAGGTATCGCAGAAAGTAACAAGGTTCACGCAGACTGCAACGGGCAACGCAAGCCAAACGACGCGCCAGAAGCGCTTCCGGAACAAGGCCCGCCTGGATGCCACCGGCGCGATGCTCCGAACATACGCCCGCAGCAAGCGGAAACTGATCGCATAAAGCACGAGCCACAGTCCGATTGCGTGTTTCCCCGAGACACATATCGAAAGAGCGATGGCTACCAACGTGACCCAGATAAGCAACTCTCGGAGGCCAAACTGAAACGGTCGATGATGGGTCACGATTATTGCCTGAATTTCACGCAGAGGCGCGCGCTGCCAATGGTTGGGCTGGCCGACGCCGTATCTTCCGACGCCAGCCAGCCCCGACTTACGATTGATTCTACTAGAGTGTGGAGGCTGGAACTACCGGCAAGGCGTCCGCGAAGCGGCTCAGCAGCCAGCCCGTATCGGCGGAAATAGGACCGGCTTGTTCCCGCCGAATGTTGACAACTTCCCGGGGCACCGTTACCATTTTGTTCATGTAAAATGACCGCTGCCGGCCGGAGGTTGCGAGTTGGCGGGACTTCGAACAACACTTTACCGAGGTTGCTGAAATGGCAGAGAGAGCGACGACCAAGAGACGACCCACACGCCAAGCCGTGGCTGAACTTGTTGCCGAAGCGGAAAAGACTGTGGCCGAACGAAAACACTCCGACGCCAGGCCCGAGGAGCGGGCCGCAGCCAAGGCGGTGGCCGATGCGGTGGCGGTGGCCGAGGGGCTGTCGAGCGACGGCGTCGTCCGTTCGATCGGCGAGTTGAAATCGACGATCACCCGCACTCTCACCCAGCTTTCCGAACGGCTCGAAGAGGAGGTCGGCAAGTACAACCAGATCCGCCGCGCCATCGACGCCAAAGAAGCCGAGTTGAAGGAGATCTACGAGATCCAGCGGACGGCATCGACCCTGCAAGCGATGGTCGAGACCCATCAGCAGAAGCAGGAAGAGTTGGAACGGAGCTACCAGTCCGAGAAAGAGGAGTTGGAACGCGAGATCGAAACCGCCCGGGCCCAAGGGGAGGCCGAGCGAAAGCAGCACGATCAGGAGATCAAGGAACGCGACACCGCGGAGCAGAAGCGGCGGCAGCGGGAGTTGGACGAATACAAGTACGCCTTCGCCCGGGAACAGCAGATCGCCCGAGACCAGGCGGCCGACGAACTTGCCAAGGTTCAAAAAGACCTGGCCGAGCGGAAGGAGCAGGCCGAGCGGCAATGGGAGGAGCGGGAGAAGTCGCTGGCGGCGCGGGAGCAGGACATTTCCTCGCGGGAGCAGGAACTGGGCGAGCTCCGCGGCCGGGTGGCCAGTTTCGCCAAGGACCTGCAAGCGGCCGTCGATCAGGCCGAGGCCCGGGCGACCGAGCGGATCGAGCAGCAGCACCAGGCGGCCCAGGAGTTGTTGCGTCGTCAGTTGGAAGGCGAGAAGAACGTCTTGGCCGCGAAGATCGCCGGGCTGGAACGCTCCGTCGCCGAACAGGACGAGCAGATCACGCGGCTCGAACAGCAGGCGGAAAAGGCCTACGCCCAGATCCAGGAGATCGCCGTTCGGGCGATCGAAGGCTCGGCCAGCAGCAAGCAGTTGGCCAGCCTTCAACAAATGCTGGCCGAACAGGTCCGCAAGACGGGCTCGCCCGAGCGGTAGGGCAAACTCTCCCGGGCAAAGATCAATAACTCGAATCGAAACCGTTCCCTCATGGAGTCACCTCGCATGGATCTGAAAACCTTGGAAATCTGGTTCGTCACCGGCAGTCAAAACCTTTATGGCGAGGCGGCCCTCCGCCAGGTCGCCGAGAACAGCCGTTGCGTGGTCGAAGGGCTCAACGCCTCCGGGGCGCCCGGCACCCCGGGTCGCCTGCCGGTCCGCGTGATCTTCAAGCCGGTCGTCACCACGCCGCAGTCGATCGTGGACGTTTGCCGCGAGGCCAACTCGGCGGCCAACTGCGCGGGCTTGATCCTGTGGATGCACACCTTCTCGCCGGCCAAGATGTGGATCGCGGGGCTTACGGCCTTGCAGAAGCCGCTGCTCCACCTGCACACGCAGTTCAATCGCGACTTGCCCTGGTCCACCATCGACATGGACTTCATGAACCTCAACCAGGCCGCCCACGGCGACCGCGAGTTCGGCTTCATCTGCGCGCGGATGGGCAAGCCGCGGAAGGTGGTCGTCGGCCACTGGCAGGACGCCGAAGTGCATGACCGCCTGGCCGCGTGGATGCGGGCCGCGGCCGGCGCGCAGGAGCTTCGCAGCCTGAAGATCGCCCGGCTGGGCGACAACATGCGGCAGGTGGCCGTGACCGAAGGCGACAAAGTCGAGGCCCAACTCCGCTTCGGCGTGGAGGTGAACGGTTACGGCGTGAGCGAACTGGCCCGGCGGATCAGCGAGGTCTCCGACGCCGAGGTCGATCGCCTGGTGGCCCAGTACGAGCAGCTTTACGCGCTGGCCCCAGCCCTGCGCAGCGGCGGCGATCATCGCGCGTCGCTGCACTATGCGGCCCGCACCGAGTTGGGCCTGCGGCACTTCCTCGAGGCCGGCGGCTTCAAGGCCTTTACCGACACCTTCGAAGACCTGCACGGGCTGATGCAACTGCCGGGGTTGGCCGTGCAGCGGCTGATGGCCGACGGCTACGGCTTCGGCGCCGAAGGCGACTGGAAGACGGCCGCCTTGGGCCGCGCGATGAAGGTCATGGCCCAGGGCCTGGCCGGCGGCACGTCGTTCATGGAAGACTACACCTATCATCTCGATCCGGCCGGGCCCGTGGTGTTGGGCGCCCACATGCTGGAGATCTGTCCGTCGCTGGCCGCGGAAAAGCCGTCGTGCGAGATCCATCCCCTGGGCATCGGCGGCAAGGCCGATCCGGTGCGGCTGGTCTTCACCGCGCCGCCCGGCGCGGCGGTCAATGCGGCAATCATCGACCTCGGCGACCGCTTCCGCCTGCTCTTGAACGAGGTCGACGTCGTGGCCCCGCCGCAACCGCTGCCCAGGCTTCCGGTGGCCCGGGCCGTCTGGAAGCCGCGGCCCGACTTGAAGACCGCCGCCGCCGCCTGGATCCATGCCGGCGGTCCGCACCACACGGTCCTGAGCCAGGCCGTAACCACCGAGCAGATCGAGGATTTCACCGAAATCCTGGGCGTCGAGTGTTTGAAGATTGACGGTCAGAGCCGGGTAAGCGATATTAAGAATCAACTCCGCTGGAACGCAGCGTATTACCTTAGCAAATAAGGCACAAGATGAAACCTCTGGACTGGGTCATGATCGGCGGCTACTTCACCCTCCTCTTGGGTGTGGCCTGGTGGGTCGTCTACAAGAGCAAGGACACGGCGGCGGACTATTTCCTTGCCGGCCGCAACCTGAGTTGGTGGATCGTGGGGGCCTCGATCTTCGCCTCGAACATCGGTTCCGAACACGTCGTCGGCCTGGCCGGCTCGGGGGCCAAGGACGGCGTGGCCCTGGCCCACTACGAACTGCATGCCTGGTGCCTTCTGATGCTGGCCTGGGTCTTCGTGCCCTTCTACGCCCGATCCTTGGTCTTCACCATGCCGGAATTCCTGGAAAGGCGGTTCTCGACAAGTTCTCGTTACGTGCTGTCGATCGTGTCGTTGATCACCTTCGTGGTTTCCAAGATTGCCGTGGGCATTTTTGCCGGTGGAATCGTCTTCTCCACCCTCCTGCCGGACGTTCATATCCCCCTGGGAAGCCACATGATCGACAGCTTTTGGATCGGCTCCATCCTCGTCATCCTGCTGACGGGACTGTATACCGTGTTGGGCGGTATGCGGGCCGTGGCCTACAACGACGCCATACAGACGGTCGTGCTGATCTTTGGGTCGGCAACCCTGACGATCTACGGCCTGCTGCTGCTGAGCGATTGGCAGGGATTGGGCGTCGGCTGGCACAATCTCCGCGAGGCCTGCGGTTCCGACATGTTCAACCTTTGGAAACCGCTCATTCCCAAGGGCGTGGAAGGGACCTGGGCGCCGGTGCTGGACAAGGACTCGGCGGGCAATGTCGTTCGGGAAGCGTGGTACTTCAACGATCATTTCCCCTGGCTGGCCATGGCGATCTGCGCGCCGGTCATCGGCCTCTGGTATTGGTGTACGGACCAGTACATCGTGCAGCGGGCCCTGGGCGCGCCGAACGAGCAAACGGCCCGCCGCGGCAGCATTTTCGCTGCCTTCTTGAAGCTCTTTCCCGTCTACCTGTTCATCGTTCCCGGTCTGATCTGCTTCGCGCTTGCCAAGACGGGCAAGGTGCCGGAGTTGGCCATCATCGCCCAAAGCGGCGACGCGGCCCGCGCCGCACAACAACGGGCCTTTCCGCTCATGGTCGTCCACATGCTCCCGGCGGGGCTGCGCGGCATCGTCGTCGCCGGTTTGCTTTCCGCGCTGATGGGTTCGCTGGCCGGGGTGTTCAATGCCTGCTCGACGCTCTTTACTGTTGACCTCTACGAGAAGTGGAAACCCAAGGCCACGCAGCACCAGATCGTGCGAACGGGCCGAATCGCCACGGCCGTCATGGTGCTGATCGCCCTGGCCTGGGTTCCCGTCCTCGAAAACGCCAACAGCCTCTACGAATACCTGCAAAGTATCCAGGGCTATCTGGCCCCCCCGATCTTCGTCGTTTTCTTCTTCGGCGTGTTCTTCAAGCGCCTCAACGCCAAAGGCTGCCTGTGGGCGATGGTCGTCGGATTCATCCTGGGGGTCTTCCGCATGTTGGTCGACACGCCCGTGACGATGAAACTGCCCGGGTTCCAGGACGGCTATGCGCCAGGCTCCTTTCTGTGGATCGTCAACCACACTTTCTTCCAGTACTTCAGCATCTTCATCACGATTGTTTCGGTGGTGGTGATGGTGGTGGTGAGCTACATGACTGCTCCGCCTGTGGCGGCGCAGATCCGGAGCCTGACCTTCGGCACCGCAACCGCGGACGACAAGCGAAAGACGCGGGCAAGCTGGGATTGGCGCGAGGTGGCCGCCTCGGCCTTCGTGCTGGCGGCGATTCTAGCCGCGTATTTGTATTTCCGCGGGTAAAGCAAGCGCATTCCAACACCGAAGGCGCTTAACCCCATGGCCCAGCGCCGCGCAGCGCACCCTGGGTTATACCGCTCGTGGTTGAAATTGGCCCACGCCATACAAACCCGAAGCGCCAGCGAGGGTACGACTTAGCGCCCTCGCTGGCGCTTCGGGTTAGTGTCAGTCGCAATCGCGAGCGGTATAGCCGGTTTCACACGAAACCCTTGCGGCGGGCAAGCTCGTCGGGGCGGCGGTCGATCCGCTCGACCTGCTCCGGCGTCAGGAAGCGTGGCCCGCCGGCCAGCAGGCTGCCGGCCAGAATGCGGCAGGTCTTGACCAACATGTGCGTGATGTTGAGCACCTCCTGCGCGGTGCTGCCCAGCGCGATCGCGCCGTGGTTCTCCATCAACAGCACCTTGGGCTGTCGCTGGTGGCGATCGAGGTGATCACGGAGGGCCCGCCGCACCCCCAGCGCCAGCGGCAGGCCGGGATCGGCATAGGGCACATAAGCCAAGGCCGGACCCAGGACCACGATCTGGTCGGGAAACACGGCTCCGGCGAACAGTTCGCGGCTGTGACAGCCGCTCAGCAGGCCCACGGCGACGGACGGGTGCGTGTGCCCAACGAAGCGGACCTCCGAGTGTTCCAGGCACAGGGCGTGCAGGAACGTCTCGATCGATGGGGCCCGCTGGCCTTCGAGCGTGGCGGTTTTGAGCAACTCCCGCAGGGCCGCGTCATCCAGCGGCGGGCCATCCAGCGCCGCAAGGACGGGCGCGGACCGCACGCGGACGAAGCCATCGCGGCCGGCACGTCCGAGTTGGACCCCGGAAGCCTTGATCCAGAATGTTTCCGCGTCCGCCCGCGCGGAGGTGTTTCCCTCGCCAAGAATCGCCAGGTCGTGGGCGGGCGCGCCCAGTTCCTGCGACATGCCAACCAGTTCCCCCAGGACATCGTTCATCGGAGCATCTCCAGTACTTGCCGAGAAAAGTCGGGCACGCTTTTGAGGAAACGCGCGGCAACTTGCCGCAGCGCCGCACGCTCGTGGGCCTCGAATCGCAGGGTGATCAAGGGCTCGGTGATGGACGGCCGGGCCAGGGCCCAGCCGTCATCGTATTGGGTCCGCACGCCGTCCATCCGCGAGACCTCGCCCCCGCAGTGCGTGGCGATCTGCTCGAGGATCGCGGCCGCATCGCCGGCCAAGGGGATCCGCAGATCCGGTGTGATCGCCGGCCAGCCGATGGGTTCGACCAACTCGGCCAGCGACAGGCCATCGCGGGCGATGAGGTGGGCCGTCAGCAGGGCCACGAAGAGGGCGTCGTCGCCGCCTCCCAAGGCCCGAAAGAAATAATGGCCGCTGACCTCCACGCCCAGGTCCGCCTGAAGGCGGATCATGGCGGTCTTGAGGAAGCCGTGCCCGCTGGGCTGCATGAGGCTCGATCCCCCCGCGTCCCGGGCGGCCCGGGCGAGGATGGAGGAACACTTCAAGTCGTAGACCAGCACGGGCCGCGGGAAGCAGCGCTGGATGAGCACGGCCCCCATCTGTTCCGGCCGGACGATCCGTCCGGCAGAGTCGACCAGGCCGGCCCGGTCGCCATCGCCGTCCAGGGCGACGCCAAAGTCGGCCTGTTGGGCCACTACGCGCCGCGAGAGTTCCGCGAGGTTGGCGTCCACGGCCGGATTCGGATCCTGCCGGGCGAAATCGGGATCGACAGCACACCGCAGGGGGACGACCTGACAGCCCGCCGCGGCGAGCACCCGCGGCGCGATCTCGAACATAGCGCCCCCCATCGCATCCACGACGATCGTCAAACGGCGGCGGGCCAACAGGCATTCCTCGCTGCCGGCCACTTCCGCGGCCGCGGCCCGCACTCCGGTCTCGTATTGTCCGAGCACGTCGACAGCCTCGGCACGGCCGACCTCGCAGTTGACCGGTGGGGCGTCCAACAAGCTCTGCAATTGGCGAACCAACTCCGGGACGGCCGGTTGGCCCGCCACCATGAACTTCACCCCATTGTACCGGCCCGGATTGTGCGATGCCGTGACCATCACGGCGTTTTGGCACCCCAGCCGGGCGGCAGCGAAATAGACCACGGGCGTGGGCACCTGGCCGAGAACCTTCACCACGGCGCCCCCCGCCACGAGTCCTGCCGTCAGGGCCTGCAAGAGCGGGGGAGTGCTGCGGCGGAAATCGCCGGCCAGGCAGACCGGCCCGCCGCTGCTGCCGGCAACCATGGTCGCCAGGGCGCGGCCGATCTTGCGGGCGACGTCGGCGTTGAGCTCGTTGCCCACCACGCCGCGGATGTCGCATGCCTTGAAAATGCTCGTAGGCGGCGTTACATGCCTACCCGCTTCACGTGAAGGCATGCCACCCACGTCGCATGGCTTAAAAGTGCTCACAGGTAGCCTCGCCGCTGCAATTCCGCTTGGAATTTCAAAAACTGCTCATCATAGGCGGCGGCGAGTCGCGGCTCCGGCTCGACCCGCCGGCCGATGCGGACCAGCCCTTGCGCCGCCCGGGCGAAGTCGCCCCAATAGGCTGCCGCGGCCAGCACCGCAGCGCCTACGGCACACTCGGGCTGGCGGGGGACGGCGTACGTCCGCCGCACGATCGCGGCCCGGATTCGCAGCCAGGTTTCGCCCGCCGCCGCGCCGCCGGTGGCGTAGATGGTGGGCCCCACGCCCAGCCCTAACGACTCGAACCGCTCGATCGCCAGCCGCTCGATCATCGCGGTCCCTTCCATGCCGGCCGCGAAACGCTCTGCCGGCGGACCCGCCTGGTCCAGGCCGAAACCGCGGGCCGCAGGCGCCGCAAAGGGAAAACGCTCGCCAACGCGGAGGAGCGGATAGACCAACCGGCCGGTGGGGAGGCAAGCGGCCGCCTGGCTGCCGAGCTGATCCAGGTCGGCCTTGCCGAAACACTGGCTGGTCCAGCCGCCGCCGGTGCTCGATGCGGCGCCGGGAAGGAATCCGCCGGCAGGATGGCGATGGTTGTACACGACGCCGGTCGGATCGACCAGGGGCCGGGCGGCGACGGCTTTCAGCACGAGCGTCGTGCCCAAGGTGACGTTCATGTCGCCGGGGGCGGCCGCTCCGGAGGCGAGGAAGCCGGCGGTGCCGTCCGTGCAACCGGCCACCACGACCGTGCCCGCCGGCAGCCCTGTTGCCGCAGTCGCCGCGGGCGTGACCTCGCCAATCGGCGTGCCCGGCAGAATGATGCGCGGTAACCGGTCGCGGGGAACTCCCAGGTTGCGCTCGATGGCCTCCGGCCAGGTGAGCGTGCCGGGGTCGGCGCCGCTCTTCAGCGCCGTCGAAATGTCGGTCACGTCGTATCGCCCGCAGAGCATGCCGACGATCCAGTCCGTCTGGTGAATGATGCGGCAGCAGCCGCGGAACATGGCCGGTTGCGCGGCGGCCAGGTGCAGGATCTTGGGCAGTGCGAAGGCTGCGGAGATTTCGATGCCGAAGGGCCGCAGCGTGCCGCGGAGACACTCGGCCGCCCGGGGGGCCTCGGCGGTTGCCCGCAGGTCGTCGTACATGATGGCCCACGCCAACGGGCGATTTCGCGCGTCAGCCAGCAGGAAGGTGCCGGAGGTGGCATCAACCGCGATGCCGACGATCTTGCTCCCCGCCGGCAGGGCGGCAGTCATCTCTTGCAGCGCCGCCTGGGCGGCCGCGGTCCAGGCATGGGGATCCTGCTCGACGAGGGCCCCGTCGCAGCGTTTGCTTTCGGGGGGAAATTCGGCCCGGCCGGCGGCGGCAACCTGCCCCGTCAGGTCCAGCGCCAGGGCGCGGACGCCTCCAGTTCCGACATCCAAACCGACGGCCAAGAGGTTTTCATTTTCCATTGCAATAAACAGGCTGGTCTTCAACTCGCCGCGGTGTTCCGTCGCACTCTTCGCCGCGTGAGCGCGGCGTTGTCGCTGGGCTGATCGGTAGAACTCGGCTAGCAGGTCTCATCGAACTCGCCGAGTTGCAGGGGATACGTCCCGAAATGGCGGACGAGGCTGACGATATAGTCGTAGGTTTGCCCCGACACGGCGCTGGAGACCGAATGGTCGGATTGGAAGATCATGCCGCCGCCTTTGGCCGCATTGAGCTTGCGGAGCACGTCGCGGCGGACCGCCGCGCGGTCGCCCTTTTCCCAGACCTGGACGTCGCCGTTGCCGCAGAAGGCCATGCGGTGGCCAAAGCGGCGACGCAGGTCGACGGCATCCATGCCGGCCTTGACCTCCAGGGGGTTGTAGGCGTCGACCCCGACCTCCACGTAGTCCTCGAAAATGGCGTTGACGTTGCCGCAGCCGTGATAGATCACATTCAGGCCCTTGCCGTGACAGTGATCGACAATGGCCTTGACCCACGGCTTGTAGTAGCTCCGCCAATAGTCGGGCCGCATGAACGTGCCCTTCTTGTAGGCCACGTCGCCCCAGATCACGAACCCGTCCAGCCACGGACCGGCGGCGTCGATCGCCGCTTTCGCGCAGTCGAGATAGAACTGGCCGACGCGATTGAGCACCGCCCCGAAACGATCCGGCTCCAGGGCCATCCACATCATGTGGTTCTGCGGACCGATGAGCCGCGTCATGCACTCGGAACACTCGACCATGCTGCCGAAGACGGGGAAATCAGGCCAGAGCGACTTGACCGTCTCGACCCACGGGGGCGAGTTGCGCTCGAAATCGTCGCCCACGCCGGCGATTTGATTGTCGCCCGCTGCGAAGTAACGCCGCCGATCGTAAGGATCATCGAACTCGGCCGCTTCGAGCTTTTCCAGCGTGTCGGTTTCCCAGGCAACGTACTCGGGCATGGGGCAGTCGAACTTCTTGTGCAAAATCGCCCCGTAGCCGGTCTTGACCACGACCTCGTCGGAGTTCTCCTCGAGGATCTCGAAGGAGCGGATCCACGGATCCATGTTGGACACCGTGACGATCCAATCGAGGTCATAGTAATAATAGGGATTGGCATCCTGCGGCAGGCCGAGCTCCTCGCGCCAGCGGCGAATGAAGCTGCCCCAGAAGAAATCGCTGATCGGCACACGGTCCGGTTCCACGTGCCGCAAAGCCTTCTTCAAACGATCGAGCTTTCGCAACGTATTCTCCTTCCGCGCCGACGCGGCGGAGACCGTGCCCGTTGTGTCGAACATTCCCATGGCAGAACTCTTCCTCTTCCATCATGACCCGTAGTTCATCGGTCAATACGCCTTGCCGGGAAAGCGCGGGCCAGCTTCCTGACGCATGCCAAGAGCAAATCCAATGCAAGCTCTATTATGCCTGTGAGAATTCCCAGGGTAAACGGTCTTCCTGGAAAAATCACGGAAAATCCAACGGTTGTCCCTCTAGGCAGGATAGGATGGCTGTGCCTATAGTGTATATTCACAGTGCTGAACTTGGCGACCCCTCGGAATCCTGCGCCGCGCGCAGGATGGTCCCCAGGGGCCGCCCCAGGAGTCCTCATGAAATGTCCTGCCTGCCATGAAGATAACGACCGCGTGATCGATTCGCGGGCGAGCCACGACGGGTTTGCGACCCGTCGCCGGAGAGTCTGTTCGAAGTGCGGTCTCCGCTATACCACCTACGAGCGGATCGAGGGGGCCGCCGTCAAGGTCATCAAGAAAGACGGCACGCGACAGCCGTTCGACCGCACGAAGATCAAGCGAGGCCTGGAGTTGGCCTGCTGGAAGCGGCCGGTGAGCGACGCCCAACTCGAGTCGATCGTGACGGAAGTCCAGAACGAACTGGAAAGTCATTCGGAGCCC
>Ga0181529_10006223_pt1 | contig 12185 bp, 7 predicted proteins | sample PEATcosm2014_Bin_36_FD_119763 | JGI IMG/M metagenome (GOLD analysis project Ga0181529, IMG submission 119763) | Peatland microbial communities from MTU Mesocosm Facility, Houghton, MI, USA - PEATcosm2014_Bin10_30_metaG | ecosystem: Environmental > Terrestrial > Soil > Wetlands > Peat | place... | reverse complement strand
CGACCGCGGAGCAGAGCTCCGCGGTATCGTTCGTTCGGCAAGGAAAGTGATTGTATGAGGGATCGCATACCCCATAGTTTGCGATAGAAATACCGCAGCAGAGCTGCGGGGTATGCGACCCTCCTCCGAATCAAAGGTTCGTGACACTCTACTCAAAACCGACCTTGAGGAAGCCGTCCATCGAGCCTTCCTCCAGAACCTGGGGAGTCTGATCCTGGGCATTGAGGCCATTGGCGTAGCGCGGCACCCACTTGCGCAGGTAGGAACTGATCTCGGCCACGCTGATCTCCCCATCGCCGTCCGTATCAGCCTCGCCGGAGAGGCCTTTGAGCAGGAAAAAAGTGAAGAGGCCGTGGCCCTGATCGGGGTACCATGAAGCGAACTCCTCGCCTGATGAGGCAAACATTACGAGAGAATCCTGTGGATAGGAGCGTGGAGAGACGGACCGTACGGCAAGCCCCGAGACGTTCCGGACGAGGAGGGAGCCGTCGCCGGACTGGCCCGAAAAGCAGGCGTCGAAGCTGAGCCAGCTCCGTCCGAGGACGCCTTCGTCCTTCATGGCCTCAACATTGTCCAAGAGCATATCGATGGAGTAGCCCGTGTCTTGGACGGCCTGGAGATCGGCGTCGACGGGCACGAGGTAACCCTCGCCCTTGGAAAGGCCGGAAGTGGCGGGAGCCCCGTGGCCGGAGTAGTAGACGATGAGATCGGGCGGATTCTCGCGCAGCGAGGCCATCCGGTAGATCCGGGATTTCTTGTATCCGCCCGAGCCCCCGAAGATACTGATCATGTCGGCGAGGCCCGCGTTCTCGAGGTAGGTGATGTCTTTCTCCCCGATGCCGAGGCGCTTCTCCAAGAGATCGCGGAAGGCCCTCGCGTCATTGACCGCGTAGGCCGCTGCGCTCGTCCCGCGCTGGTAATCCCGGTTGCCGATAACTACGGCCAGGACGTTGCTCGAAAAGGGGCTCGAGCGGTTTGCAGGCGCATTCGGAGGAGAATCGGGCTCCCGCGCCTGCATCGGGGCCTGGGGCTCAGCTCGGGCGGAGGCGACCGACTTCGGGGCATGGGGCGCTTCGCCGACGAGAGTATGGCTTCCGTCGGCGTAGACGGCGGAATAAAGGGCCGGCACCCTGGTCAACGCAGAATAGTTGAGCCGAACGTCCTCCTGAATTGAGAATAGATCGGAAAAGTCGACTGATATGGCCGTTGGCTTGACGTTCTCGACATATACATCTTTGCCCTCCCCTACCGCCACGAGCCGGGTGAAGGAGAGCCTGGGGACTCGCGCTCCCGCTATCACCTCGGCGACCTCGATCGTACGGTCTCCAGCCTCGACGAGGAGGCCGGCCCACTCGCCGTTGCCTATCTTCGCGGCCTCCTGCCCGTCGATCCAAAGTTCGAGCGTCAGCACTGGTCGGCCTTTCACGGGAGGCCTTGCGAAGGTCAGCCTCGCCATGCCGGCCGGTATTTCCTCGCCGCGGGCGTAACCGGGAGCCATGGGCTGGTTTTGATAATATGGCGCGCTGGCGCACGAAGCGAAGCAAAGGGCGGAAACGAGCGTGAACCAGGCGAGACAGCGCATCGAACATTCCTCCGGGAAGCCGAGAGGCTAAGGACACCATACTTTAACACCATGCGAGCAGCTATTCTGCCCCTTCCCTCGCAGCCTGGCCTTCGATAGTGCTAAATAGGTCCGTATAGCCAATCGAGAATGAATAGATGGCGGCCGAGATCCCAGGCCGACCGCACAAGGAGAAGCACGATGACGGAGCGAGCGATGGAACTGCAGGCAGGATCGCTGACCGAAGGCCCGGCTCGAGATCGGCCCTCGGTACCGCCCCTAGCACGGCTGCTGTCCGGTCTCCTCTCGTTCCTAGCCGTGGTCGTTCTGGTCGCCTCTTGCGCAAGCGCCCCCAAGAGCGCGCCCGAGCCAGCCCCGGCTCCCGAGCCGCCCAAGGCCCCCAGCTTGGCCGACCTGATCTCGGCGGACGACCAGGGCGGGATCAAGAACTTCTTCGCCAACCAGGAGCAGCTCAACATCCCGGATGCCCAGGGCTCCTATCCCTTGCACAGGGCAGTCGAGAAAGGCTCTGCCAAGACCGTCCAGCTCCTTCTTGCCCTGGGAGCCAAGAGCGAAGTTCAGGATGCCAACGGCCGGAGCCCCTTCCGCCTCGCGATCGACTCCGGCTCGATCGATTGCGTGAAGATCCTCGCGGCGGCAGGCGCCGATCTCTTCAGCGCCGACGGCTCCGGCGCCACTGCCATCCAGGCCGCCCTTTCGAAAGGCGGGGAGGTCCTGTCGGCCGCCCTGACCCAGAAGAACGTCAACCTCAGGGGGCCGGACGGGAGCACGGCCCTCCACCTCGCGTCCGACAAGCTGCTGGAGGACCAGGTGTCTCGGCTCCTGGCGGCCGGGGCCGACCCAAGCCAGCGCGACGGCCAGGGCAGGACTCCCCTCGACCTTGCCCTCCTCCATCCCGACAGGATCGAGGCGGCCAGGGTGGCCGAGGCCCTCGTGCTCAAGGGCGGCAGCACCTCATTCCCCGACTTCGCCTGGTTCACCCAGGCCGCGAGGACCCTCGACTATGGCTCCCTGCGCTACGAGGATGGGGGCACGCCCCTCCATCAGGCGGTCGCCCATAAGGAGAAAGGCTTCGTCGAGTTCCTGCTCGCGAAGAAGGTTAACCCGAACGTCCGCAACGGGGCTGGCTCGGCCCCGCTCCACGAGGCCGTGCGCTCTGGCTGGCTCGAGGGCCTGGAACTCCTCCTCAAGGGAGGAGCCGACCCCAATGTCAGGGACGGCTTCGACAACAGCCCTCTCCACATCGCCCTTCCCGAAGAGAGCCGCTCGGGCGGAGTGCCCCTCCTGCTCAAATACGGGGCCGATCCCTCGCTTAAGGACCGCAACGGAAACACCCCCCTCCATGTCGCGATTCAGGTCGGGTATCCCATCGATATGATCAAGGACCTTCTCGCCGCGAAGGCGCCGGTGAACGCCCAGAACGCCGCCGGCGACGCGCCCCTCCATGTAGCGCTCCGAGCCAAGCGCTACGACTACGCCAAGGTCCTCCTCGACGCGGGAGCCGACATCTTCCTCGTCAACGGCAAGGGAGAAAGTCCGCTTTCGGTCGCCATCCTCCTGGGCCCAGACGCCCTCGACGGCATCCTGAGCCCGGTCAACGTCAGGGCGCGGGACAACTTCGGGAACGCCCCCCTCGCCATAGCTGTCGCTTTGAAAGCGAGCCCGGACGCGATCGCGATGATCGTCGCCAAGGGGGCGGACATCAACGACCGCAACAACGCGGGCGACGCCGCCCTCCACCTGGCCGTTCGCCAGGGCCTCAGGGCCCAGGGAGAGGCCCTCCTGCTCGCCAAGGCCGACATCTTCAACGCGAACGTGAAAGGCGACTCTCCCCTCACTCTCGCCCTGACGGCCTCGGGCGGCCCCGTCGACTGGTTCTTCACCCCCGCCACTATCGCGGCGAGGGACACGAACGGCGATACCCCGCTGCACCACGCGGCCAAGCGCGACCTCGCCCAGGCCCTCGAGTTCCTCGTGCAGAAAGGCTCGGTCTTGGAAGCGGCCAACGCGTCCGGCGAGACCGCCCTCCACCAGGCGGTCAAGGCCGACGCCGCCGAGGCGGCGAGCTCCCTCATCGCGCTGGGCGCCTCGCTTTCCGCGAGGGACGCGATGGGCGACACGCCCCTGCACTCCTCGGTGCTTTGGCAGGCCAGGAGAAGCCTGCCCCTGCTCGTCCTGGCCGGGGCTGACCTCAACGCGCGCGACTACGCCGGCGAGGCGCCCATACACCAGGCCGTGCGCAAGCGCGACCGCGACTCGCTCAAGTTCCTCCTGTCCAAGGGAGCGGACGCCGACGCGAGGGACAACCGCGGCTCCGTGCCTTTGGCGCTCGCCGTGAAGTCCTCGGCCCCCGACCTGGAGCGGGACTTGCTCGCGGCACAGGCCGAGGCCGACGCCCGCGACCAGGCGGGCAGGACGCCCCTCATCGAGGCTGCCTCTATGGGCGACGCCGATTCCTCGAGCATCCTGGTCGCCTCCGGCGCCAACATCATGGCGAAAGACGGCGACGGCGACTCGGCCCTGACCATCTCGATCTCCGGCGCGCCCGCCCTCCTCAAGATCCTTCTGACCAAGGACAACATCAACAAGAGCGACGCCGAGGGCAAGACGCCTCTGCGCTGCATAGTCGAAGCTTTGGCCGTCGGGAAGGCCGCCGCTCCGGCGCCGGCCTCCGGCGCGGCGAGCGCGTCCGGCGCGGTTCCCGCCGCTCCAGTCCTCGACAGCCTCGACCTGGCCATCGCGACCGGCGCCCGCCTCGACGAGCGCGATCGATTCTCCGCGACCTGCCTCCACGCCGCGCTGCGGGCCGGCGACAAGGACACGGCCGCCCGCCTCGCTAAGGCCGGCGCCGACGTATTCGCCAAGGACAAGGACGGCGTAACGCCCGCGTCCCTCGCTATAGCCGCGGGCGTCGACGCGCTAAAATCTCTCGTCAATGCGGCGGGCATCGCGGTCAAGGACAAGCAGGGCAACGGCTGGCTCCATTACGCGGCGATTGCGGCCAGCGCCGACGCGGTCAACTGCCTCATCGCGGCCGGGGCTGACAGGACGGCCAGGAATATCTCGGGCGAGACGGCCTACGACATCGCGATAAAGCGCGGCCAGCAGAGCTTGGCGGCGCTGCTGAAAGTGGGGAACTGAGGGCACGCAGAGCACGGGCCCGCCAGGAGACAAGAGCCGGTCGGTCTCCTAGCTCGTCTCGTTGCGGTACTCGGCGAGCTCCTTCAGTTCCTTGAGCTTCTGGATCGCCTTCTCCTGGATCTGGCGGACACGCTCTCGGGTTATGCCCAGGAGCTTGCCTGTCTCCTCGAGGGTGCGGGGACCCTCGCCGTTGAGGCCATAGCGCAGCTTGATGATGGTGATCTCGCGCTGCGAAAGGTTCTGGAGCACGTCGGCGAGCGTGTCCTGGAGGGTCATCGAGAAGACTTCCTCGAAGGGCTCGATGGTGTTCTCGTCCTTGATGAGGTCGGAGAGGTGGGTGACGTTGTCCTCGTCGACGGTCGTATCGAGGCTCGCGGTCTCCTGGGAGAGCTTCATGATCTCCTTGACCTTTCTCGAGTCCATGCCCAGCTTCTCGGCCAGCTCCTCCGGCCTGGGGTCGCGGCCGAGCTCCTGGGTGAGTTGCTTGGCCACGAAGTAGCACTTCTTGATCGTGTTGAGCATGTGGATGGGGATGCGGATGACCCGGCCCTTGTCGGCGAGGCTCTTGATGATGGCCTGCCGTATCCACCAGGTGCCGTAGGTCGAGAATCGGCAGCCTCGCATGTAGTCGAACCTGTCGACCGCCTCGATGAGGCCGATGTTGCCCTCGTCGATGAGGTCGAGGAGGGAGAGGCCCCGGTGCTGGTAGTTCTTGGCGATCGAGACGACGAGGCGGAGGTTCGAGGAGATCATCCGGTTCTTGACATCGACGAGCTCGACCTGGGCGGCATCGCGCTCGGGCCCTTCCGGCTCTCCGCCGAACACCTGTGCCCGGAGGTTTTGAATCCGCTCGCCGATCCGCTGCTCGTCCTCCGCGGAGAGCAGGGGATATTTTGAAATTTGCTTGAGGTAGAGCGCGAGAGGATCGGTCTCCTTAGGGTGCTTGATCTTCCTCTTGGCGCTCGAGAGGCTAGGTTTCGCCTTTTTCCTCGAAGGTGCCGGCTTTGGGGAAGTCCCGTCAGTCATCGATCCTACCTCTTATCCGTCGCCCTAGCCTCGCGGGCAGAGCCGCCGCCGATCTCGGGGCACCCCGACCGCCTCGCAAAGATGACAGGTTAAGATTAATCATTTCCGTACGGACTTCAAACGAATTCCGCCGGAAAACGCCGCCGAGTCCCTCACTCGCGAGGGGCGGCCGCAGGATCCACCGCGGAGCCGTTTTTAAAGACGAGGAAATATGCCGCAGGGCCGCCTTCCTTGGCGTCCATTCCCACCTTCCCGAGCTCCTGGCCTGCCTTCACTTCCTCGCCAGCTCGCACCGAGAGGCTGTCGTTGCCTCCGTATACGTAGATGTATCCTGACTTGGAGAGCACGAACACGACATTTCCGTAGCCTCGGTAGGGGCCGGCGGAAGATACGGTCCCCGAAGCCAAGGCCTTCACGCTCTCGCCCAGCTTGGAGCGGATGAGAATGCCGTAAGCCTTGCCTTCCAGGTAGAGTATCTCCCCCGGGCAGGGCCACTTCAGGTCCTTGTCGACTGCTTTGACCGTGGTCTTGACGGCCTCGGGCACGGCCGGAGGGGTGGCGGGCTTGTCCGGGGCGGGCTTGTCCGCGCCGGGCGCGGGGTCGTCCGTGGTCCTCGCACCGGAAGACTCCACCGCCTTGGGGGGCGAAGCTGAAGACGGCGAGGGAGGCGCGGGATCGCCTTGGGCCTTCGAGCCGGACGGGATGAGGAGGACATCCCCGGCCTTGATCATCGAGGAGGGGCTCAGCTTGTTCGCGCCGCGAAGGGCGATGAGGCTGATGCCGTAGGACCGGGCTATCGAGAAGAGCGTCTCGCCTTTGAGCACCTTGTGCTTCTGCATCTCCTGGGAGGGATCTTCCGAGGCTGTGTCGGCACCCTGAGAATCGCTCTCTTGGGCGCCCGGGATGAGGAGCCGCATCCCCGCGCGGATCTTGGAAGGATCCTCGATCGAGTTGGCCTTCGCGATCGCGTCAGGTAGGACTCCAAAGGACCGGGCCACGGAATACAGGGTCTCCCCACGCTGGAGGACATGATAGACGGCGTCGGCGGCGAGGAGTCCCGGCCTGGCGGCGGTCGCCAGGAGGACGAAAAGCGCGGCTCGGAGCGTGGCCCGGAGCGCGGCCCGGAGGGAGATCCGGCCGCCCGAAAAATAGAGAGTGGAGCTCATCCATTCCGAGTATCGGACGGAGAGCGGCGATTGTTGATTGAAGACGGTCGGCCCCTGCGCCTAAGGCAACGCTACAGCGAATACTGGAGGTAGAAGCGGAAGCGGCCTCCCGAGAGGTCCAGCGCCTCGCCCAGGCCCCCGTCGTCGAGCCGCCCGCTCGTCCCGTAGAACTCCGCCCCGACGGTAAAGGGAGGAGGAAGGCGGAGTCCGAGGCCGAGGGACCAGATGAACACCGAGACATACTGATCGTCGGCGATCTGGTCGAGGCGCTTGGCGACGGAGGCCTCGACGAGCGCCAGATCGCCCAGCCGGAACTGGGCGTCGACGCCGAGGTTGGCTACGTTCCAGAGCCGGAATTCCGAGCTGGCATAGGGCAGCTCGTAGCTGAGAGCGAAGAGCCAATCGGCCCGGCGGAAACTCTGGCCCGAATCGTCATGCCCATAGACCCCGCCCACGCCCAGCTCGATCGCGCCCGTCTTGGGATAGGGGACTTCATCGACGTGCCTCAGCCAATCCCAGCGATAGCCGGCGAAGACGAGGGATTTGCCCCAGAACCCGAAATCGAAGGACTGGGTGAGGGACTGCTGGTCGCCGATCGGGTCATCGGTATCGATATCGGTCCGCTCCGCGTCGAGCCTGGTCCTTGCCCAGACCCCGCCCGAGCCCATGGGGAAAGCCCCCTCCAGGCCGAGCCTGAAGCCCCAATTTTCGCTTACCAGCCCGCCCTCCCCCGTCTCTATCGCGAAGGGCAGGTAGGCGCGGGCAGAAACATACTCGCGTGGATGGTGGAGGAGGGCCCAGCGAATAGCCTCGGCGCGGGCCGCCCTAGCGGAGGCGGGATCGCGGATCTCCTGGTCCACCGAGCGGTAGGCGGCGGCTAGGGAGCCGTCGGAGGTGGCCAGGCGGCGCCTCGCGAAATCGAGCTGGATGCTCGCGACGCCCTCTCCTTCCTTGGGCAGGGAGGCCTGGGCCCGCTTGAGGGCGGCCGCCGAGTCGGCGACGTAGCGGCGCTCGCCGGCGATCCGGTCCCGAATGGAAGAGAGCTTCTCGGCGTTGCTGGCGGATAGGTCGCCGAGTACTCCCTTGATCTCATCGAGGAGAGCCTGGGACTTGTCGGCCTCGGCGAGGGCCTGGTCTGCGACCTTCGAGGCGGCGGCGCCGATGGCGTCGGCCTCGAGGGCGGCCTCGGCCTTTTGGGCGCGATCAGCCCCGGCCTGCGCCTCCGAAAGGAGGGAGGCGAGGCCCTTCTTGATCTCGGGAGCCGTGCGCTTGCCCTTGGAGGAGAAGACGCTCGGATCGGCGACGGGGTCGATGAGGGAGAGCGAGGAGCGGCACGCGTCGACCGCCTGGCCGTACTGGCTCAGGGCCGATCCCAGGTCGCCATTGGCTTCGGCCTTGGCGGCCTCGGCCTTCCTCGCTTCCGCCTCGCTGGAGAGCGCCTCGGCCTTGTCGAGGAGGCCGATCGCCGTGGCGAGATAGGGGCCCTGCTGGATTATGCTGATCGACTCGTCGTCGACCTTCAAGCGGACAGTGTCCTTATAGGCCGTTCCGTCCCGAGCGGAGCGGAGGAGCTGGAAGGTCAGATCGATGGGTGGAGAGGCCGTAAAGACCTCGGCGAAGAGGCCATCCTTGCCGAGAGCGGCGAAAAGGCCGTGGAGAGCCGCCTCTCGAGCGTTGGACTCGGCCTCCTGGGCGCTCTGCCCGGTCGCCGTGGCCGTGGAGAGGTACTCGCCGCCCTCGGTCGAGAATCCGTCCGTAATCGCCGCGGGGCTTGGCGACGCGGAGGGAACGGGAGAGGACTGGGCGAAGGTGGAGGCACCGAGCGCGGCGAGGAAAGCGAGGGCGAAGAAGGGCCGCCTCATGCTCCTGTCTTCTCTGCGAAGAGCCATCTGCTCGCGTCCTCGATGGGCTTAGAGAGGATCACGATATGGACCTCGCTCTTGGCGCGCTCGACTTCCTTGTTCCATCTGGAGCTCGGGTAGCGCTTGAGGAGCCGCTCCCGCGCGGCATGGGCCCTCTCGGCGAGATCGGATTTCTCGGCATCGTCCTTGGCGTAGGAAGCGCCGACTGAAGCCAGAAAGTAGGCGGAGAGGAGACAGAGCACGGGATCCCTGGACGCGGTGCCCTCCTCGAGATATGGTAGGGCTTGGGCGAATTTCCGCTGCAGCACGAGGCAGAAGCCGTAGTCGAAGCGCAGCCAATGCCTGGACTCGACATCCTTCGAGCCGAGGTAACGGCCGAAGAACTCCTCGGCCTCCTCGGGCTTGTTGCGCAAAAGCCGAGTGATGCCGAAAAGCAGGGCGTTCTTGCGCAGGACATTCTGGCGTTTGGCGTCCAGCTCGGCCTCCAGCCGCTCGATGCCGCCGATATCCGATTGGAGCAGGTAGGCGTTGACGAGGAGCCGGACCTGGCTCGAGCGGAAGCGGCTCTTGGGGAACATGACGCTCACGAGGTGGGCCGAGAGCTCGCCCCAGGCTTCCTTCTCGACAAGGGCGAAGGTCTTCCTGTTGGCGATGAAGAAGGCGTTGAGCACGCCCAGAAGGGCAAGGAAGAGCAGGGCGAGGTACCAGTTCCCCTTCCAGAAGACCAGGGACGAGCTCGGCCCGAGGAGGAAGACGGGAAGGAGGAAGACGAAAAGGAAGGACGCGACGATCACGACGTTGAAAAGAATGAAGATTGTCCTAAATTTCATGCAACGTCGCTCCTATAATAGAAATGACACATACTCTCCGCCGGGCGGAGAGCGAACCGCCGCGAGTCCGCGAAGGGAATCTCCGATCGAGATTAGCGCTCGCCATTCGCGGGGTCAATGGGTGGGGCATGAATATAATTGCATTGAAAGAACTGAGGCCGAATCTCTACTTCTCCAAGCCCCTCTACCTGGATGAAGGCTTCGTCCTCCTCGCGCCGGAGATCCCTGTTGACGAGGCCCTGATCAGGCGCCTGACCACATGGGAGTTCCGGGAAACCAGAACAGCGGGACTGCCCCTCGATGGCGCGGCCGCGGCCGAGGCCGAGGCGCCGCGCGAAGACGCGGCGAGCGTCGTCGCCCTTCCCGACGGGGCGGCCGACAAGGACCGAGTCGAGCGCATCCTCGCCTTCTACGGCGACTTCACCGTCTATATGGAGTCCCTCTACACCCGCTTCGTCACGAAGACCGAGCTCGATTACAAGGAGCTCGTAGAGCGGATGAGGGGGCTCAGCCAGGTCATCTCGGAGAACAAGCGGTTCGTGCTCCGGGCCCAATCCCTGGCGCCGGCGCACAAGAACTACCTGGTCTCCCACGCGGTGCGCACCTCGATCTACTCCATCATCCTCGGATCCTCGCTCAAACTGCCCCCCTTCCGGCTCATCGAGCTTGGAGCCGCCGCCGCGCTCCACGAGATCGGCATGGTCAAGCTCCCGCCCCAGCTCTACATGGCGGGGCGCGCCCTCTCGCCTCAGGAGAAGAAGGCGATCACGACCCATCCCCTGTTAGGCTACAACCTCCTCAAGGAAAAGCAGGTGCCGCTTGAGGTGTGCCTCGCCGCCCTGGAGCACCACGAGCGCGTCAACGGATCGGGCTACCCGCGGGGCCTCACCGGCGAGAAGATCTCGATCTACTCGAAGATCATCATGGTCGCCTGCTCCTACGACGCCGTGACCTCGGCCCGGCCCTTCAAGGAGGCTCGGGACGGCTATTCCGCGATGGTCGACATCATCAAGAACGAAGGCAAGCAGTACGACGACCTCGTCATCCGAGCCCTCGTCTTCGGCCTCTCGATCTTTCCGATCGGCACCCACGTCATGCTCGGCAACGGCAAGAGCGCGGTCGTCGTCGACGTCAACCCGGACAATCCCCGCTATCCCGTTGTGCAGCTGCTCGGAGCCCGCAGTCCCGACGGCAAGGATATTCTGCTGCGCACGAGCGAGACCGGCGTGCGGGTCCTAAGGCCGCTTACGAGGGAGGAGATCGAGGCCGAGACCAAGAAGTAGCCCTGGCGCGTGCCAAGCTCGCGCTCGGCGCCGCCCCGGCCAGCCAGGGCCCACTTCCGCCTTCCCGCTCTTTTTGTATAGAATCCCCCCCGAAACCCTCGTAAGGAGAAGCTCATGGACTATTCCCCCCTGCAGAGCGCCCGATTCGCCTACGCTCCCAAGCTCCCCGCGACGCTCCAAGGGAGTGTCGACAAGGTCAAGGCGGTCGAGGGCTCGGCCGCAGAGCCCACCGAGGACCGGGACCGCCTCAGGGCCGCCTTCCCACGCACCTACGGCCTGCCTTCCGTCACCCTGGCGGGCGGGGACAACCCCGGCATCCGCAAGGCGATGCGCATCGGCGTCATCCTCTCGGGCGGACCCGCTCCGGGCGGCCATAACGTGATCGCCGGCCTCTTCGACGGCCTCAAGGCGGCCAGCCCAGCCTCGGCGCTCTTCGGTTTCCGCGGCGGTCCGGGTGGCCTGGTCGAGGACAAGTGCATGGACATCACGGCCGAGCTCGTGGACGCCTACCGCAATACGGGCGGCTTCGACCTCATCGGCTCCGGGCGCACCAAGATCGAAACGCCCGAGCAGTTCGAGAAGGCCCTCGAGACGGCCAAGCGCCGCAAGCTGGACGCCGTCGTGGTGGTCGGCGGCGACGACTCGAACACCAACGCGGCCCTCCTCGCAGAGTTCTTCGCCGCGAAGGGCGAGCGCATCGCGGTCGTCGGAGTGCCCAAGACGATCGACGGCGACCTCAAGAACGAGGCGATCGAGACCTCGTTCGGCTTCGACACGGCCACGAAGATCTACTCCGAGCTCATCGGCAATATCTGCCGCGACGCGGCCTCGAGCCGGAAGTACTGGCACTTCATCAAGCTGATGGGAAGGTCGGCGTCGCACATCGCGCTCGAGTGCGCCTTCCAGACCAGGCCCAACGTCTGCCTCGTCTCCGAGGAGGTGGAGCAGCGCAAGATGAGCCTCGGCCAGGTGATCGACCAGGTCGTGAAATCGGTCGTCGTCCGAGCGGAGAAGGGCGAGAATTTCGGCGTCGTCCTCATACCCGAGGGCCTGATCGAGTTCGTGCCCGAGGTCAAGTTCCTCATCGGCGAGATCAACGACATCCTCGCGGCCACCGAGCACGAGTTCAAGGCCCTCACGAGCTTCGTGGACCACAAGGCCTTCATCCTCGAGCGGCTCACCGAGCCCTCCGCGGCCCTCTTCGAAAGCCTGCCGCAGGGCATCCAGGAGCAGCTCCTGTGGGATCGCGACCCCCACGGCAACGTCCAGGTGTCGCGCATCGAGACCGAGAAGCT
>Ga0181529_10006222_pt1 | contig 12186 bp, 12 predicted proteins | sample PEATcosm2014_Bin_36_FD_119763 | JGI IMG/M metagenome (GOLD analysis project Ga0181529, IMG submission 119763) | Peatland microbial communities from MTU Mesocosm Facility, Houghton, MI, USA - PEATcosm2014_Bin10_30_metaG | ecosystem: Environmental > Terrestrial > Soil > Wetlands > Peat | place... | reverse complement strand
GGACGTGCGCTCAGAAGTTCTCGGCAAAGTGATTGACGATGGTTTCAACCATGCCAGCCATATAGGTCAGGGTTGGAACGACATACTCACCCTCAAGAATCTCCGGCTCTCCGAACGCTATGTCAAAGGTGAACTTGATGTGGTTGTCGGGTTCCGTGTTTCCTCCGACCTCACCGAGTACAAGGCCCTCTTGGAGTCCAGGTGCGTGAATGAGGGCCGAATACATCCTTGGGGTGGGGCTGAGAGTCATCTGCACAGTTCGGGCGATGTTGCTCCCTACACTAACCAGCAAACGATGCTTGTCAGCATTATTCAAGGAGTGGAGAACCCACAACATCTGACCGTGCCCACCACAGTAAGGTTCTATTTGGCTAAAGACTTCTACCGCCTTGGTGGAGATACCCTTTGTCTTTCCATCAAGTTCGGATTTGTACTTCTCAGCACTCTCCGCGATAGGGAAATAGACTCTTTTAGAGTCTCCTCCATTGATTCGCGCCAACTCTGCGGCGAGGTAATCCAAAGCGGTACGAAGGTTCTGGGCGGCGTCTCCTGCGATGGTTGCGAGGCCATCGGGGAGGGTCGGCAATGGCCCCATGATGGATTGCGTAATGTTCGATTCAGTGTCGAACTTGGCGATGACCACATAGGGGTTAGTGTCCAAGAAAATGAGACGCTCCCGGTCGAAGTCACTGATGTGTTTTTTGGCCCTCTCGATCTTGGCGCGGCATCCTGTAAGGTCTAGCGGCATCCTCTCATGCTATCACCTACTTGACGTGTGGGGATAATTACCAGCGTAAAGTATTCAAAAAATGCGAGTTAAGCTCGCGCTAAGCGCGCGAGACGTATAAAAGGCGAAGAAGACGGTGATCAGTGGTGCGTTAAATGGGAAGGCCCGGCGGGTTGGGCCAGGTCTGTGTTTGGTTTTGCTTACTGCTTTAATTATATGGGATGGAGGGAAACTACTATGCCAATTCCTGGAAACTAATATCCATATTGTTTTGATGGAGTTAGGTGACTTTTCGGGGAGGAGGGGGCTTGACACGCGAATTTGCTGGGAAATTCGAGGGAGATACGCAGAAATATTTATCGGTTCATGCGATTGCCCTGATCGAAGTGGTTGGGCGAAAGACGTTTGGGCAGGGCGCGTCGTCTAAACTGGAGGGGAAGGGGATCGAGATGCAGAGACACTGCTGGATGGCAATGGTTGGGGGTGTGTGGGCGGCGTGGGCGGCGGTTGCCTGCGGCGCGCAGAGTACGCCTGCGGCTGCTCCCGCGCCCTCGCCTGCGACTGCTCCCGCGCCCACGCCTGCGGCCGGCCTTGTGCCTTGTTCGGTGGCGCCGCAGCCTGTGCCGTGTGGCACGACGCCGGCGGTCTCTGGAAAGCAGAGCGCGACGGAACAGTTTCCGTTCCCCGACGAAGCGAACGGAGGCGGTGCGTCTCTTACGCCGTACGCGACTCCGGCGAAGCTCAGCGGCGTTCCGCAGACGCCTGACGCTCCGGGTGCGGCTTCGGGCGCAACGCCTGGTGCGACTTCTGGCGCTGCGCCGGCAGTGAAGAAGGGATTGGATGGTGACTTTCCATTTCCCGGTGAGGAGGGGAAGGACGCTGGAGTGAGCGGTACTCGGGATGCGAGCGGCGGTTCGGATGCGAACAGCTCGAGCTCATCGAGCAGCAGCTCCAACTCAGGCGACGATACGGCTGATCCAGCGGGGGCGCCGGACGCGGCGGGAACTCCGGACGCGGCAGGGCTGACGGACAAGGGCAGCGAAGGCACTCCGGGCAGACACCTGCTGCACCGGGTGAATCCCGTTGGGACGAAACTACAGACGGCAGACGAGCGCGAGGCCGAGGACCTGAGCGTGGCCAAGTTTTACACCGATACGGGCGACCTGCAAGGGGCGTATCTGCGCAGCCAGGATGCGGTGAAGACTGCGCCCGACGATCCGGAGGCGCACTTTGCGCTGGCCACGGCGGCGCTGAAGTTGAAGAAGCCGGACGAGGCGATTGCGGAGTACAACGCGTGTCTGAAGCTCGATCCGACGGACAAAGAGGCCAAGGAGGCGCGCAAGGCGCTGTCGAGTTTGAAACCGTAGGGTGGGTTTCCTGAGGCGTTTTGCGGGTGCAAAGACAAATACGGGGATTCTTCGCTGCGCTCAGAATGACAAACAAAGCAAAAGCAGATTCCTCCGCTTCGCTGCGGAATGACAAGCTAACGCTGCGCTGCGGAATGACAAGCAAATTGCCTATACCATTCCGAAACTGCTCTAAGTAAGGCGGCGGCGCACGAGGGCAATCTTTGCGGGGGCTGGTTTGTCTACGGACTTTGGCGGGGGCATTTGGCCGGGAACGATGGATGGTGACGGCTGGTCGTCGTCGTCGAGGTCTTCTTCGACACGCAGATACTTGCGCATGGTGCGCAGGGGCTCCTCGGAGAGGGCGAGTTCGCGCAGGTGATAACGCCAGGCGTCTGGGCGGGTGCTGCGCCGTGTGTATGCCTTGCGGGAGACAGTGGCGATGGAGCCATCCGCCATGCGCCGGGTGAAGGTCTGATTGGGCACCTGGAAGGTGATGCGCTCTCCGGGCTTCCAGAAGCAGGAGGCGAACTCGTGGGAGAAGAGGAGGGCGTAGTATCGCCGCTCGGTGCAGAGGGTTTCGACCGACTGCTGGGTGGACTCCCACGGCAAGCCGAGCTTGGTTGTATACCACTTGCGAAAGTCGAAGCCGTTGGATCGGGCCTGACCGACGAGCAGATGAAGCAGTTCAAAGCGGGTCATAAGATGGCTGATTTCTGCGCAAAGAAGGACTTCCCGGCGCTAAAGAGTGAGTCGAAGGGCACGATTGAAATGTACCTGAGATGTTCCTTCAGATTGCGAATTTGTCATGGCGAGTGCATCATGTTGGTACACTCTCCAAGCTGCACCGCGCCTTGGGGATTGTAACGTCTTGCAGCTCTGAATGCGGCGGAATCCGCCTTGGAAGACCTACTTAGCCGGGACATAGGTTTTCAGGAGATTGCCAGCTATGGCTATTAAATGCCCAAAGTGCCATGAACGCGACATCCGGAGGTCGCATCAACGACTGTTTGATTTTCTGTTGCGCAGCATTGGTTTGGTGCCCTTGCGCTGCAACATCTGCGAGCATCGCTTTTTCCGGTTTCGCAAAAGCATCCGAACCTGATTCGTTTCCGGGGATCCTCTGTTTGCAGCAACCTGGTCACCGTCTGGGTGAGGCTGTGGCGCAGGATTACGTTTGGCCGGATTGCGGCCCACTGGCGATGCCGGGAAGCCTTTCCGCATCCTGACGAGTCTAAGTTCCAGGGCACAGCACTTCAAGGTACAGTTTATGGAGTGGGGTTTGCGTGTTGAGCAGGCCGCATGACAGGGAGTAGAAATCGTTGCGAGCAGTAGATCCGATGCGTTCCGTTGATTCAACGTTTGTGTCAGGCGTCCTCCGCCGGCACTCAATTAGCAGCTTTGTTTTGGGCAGTATGCACGCTGGGTTGGCTTGCGTGATTGCGCTGGCGCTGACGTTGCTTGCCGGTGCCGTGCCCGCTGGCGACGGGTCCATCGTGCTCGCCTCCGCACAGCAGAGGAAGGATGCGATTCAGCACTCTGATCCATTGAACTTCGATCCCGTGGTGAGGGATGCCTATGAGCATTTTTATGTTCTCGACTTCGATGGCGCGCTGAGCCGGTCGGGTGCTGTGCTGAAGGCGCATCCGCAGGAGCCGATGGCGTATGGGTACGAGTTGATGTTTACCGTCTTCCGCGAGCTTTATCATCAGGACCTGCTGGATACGACGTATTACGCACACGATAATTTTCTTACATCGAAGCGGAATGTTCCGGTGCCTGATGTCACGCGGCAGCGCATTGAATGGCTGACCAACACCGGCATACGGCTTGCCGACGACCGCATCAAGGCGAATGCGAACGACAAGAATGCGTATTTTGCGCGGGGATACCTGCGCGGAATGCATGCGGCGTTCATCACGCTGGTGGACCACAGCTATGTGGCCGCGGCCCGGCAGGGATATGCTTCGCGGGGCGATTCCGAACAGGCGTTGAAGATCGACCCGCTGTATGTAGACGCGAAGATGGCGGTCGGCATTCAGCAGTTTGCGGTGGCCAGCCTGCCGCGCTGGGTGCGCGTTCTGGTGGGTGTGATGGGCGTGGGAGGGAACAAGGAGCGTGGATTGGCGCTGCTGCGCGATTGCGCAGGGCATGGCGTGGTGACGGCTGTAGAGTCGCGCACCGTGCTGTCTCTGTTCCTGCGCCACGACGCGCGCTACCCGGAGGCGCTTGCAGTGCAGCATGGACTGGCGGCGCAGTATCCGCACAACTACTTGTTCCGATTGGAAGAGGCGAACCTGGCCAAGGACGAGGGCAATGGGCCGGGCGCGATCGCGCTGTACAAGGCAGTGCTGGCGGATGCGGCGAAGCCCGGATACTACGTGGACCCGCGGGTGCAGATGGCGTGGTTCGGACTGGCCGACACCCAGCGCGGGCAGAACGATATTGCAGACGCGGCGGAGAATTATCTGAAGGCGGCCGAGCAGCAGAAGTGCAGCGACTGGCTGCGCAAACGCGCGCAGTTGAACGCGGGCGAGATGTTCGACCTGCTGCACCAGAGGGCGCGGGCGGTGGGGCTTTATCAGATGGCGTCGTCGGGCGGAGGAGACCAGTCGCAGGCGGAGGCGGCGCGGCGGTTGATGAAGACTCCGTATGCGGGCAAGTAGGGAGTGCGCGATTCCGCGGAACCTGGCAGCAGGTGAGTGCGTATAGACGTACACGGATGTGGCAAAATAAGAGACTCCCGGAGGCGTTCGATGTATTGCTCTCATTGCGGAAAACAGGTGGAGGCGGCGGCGAGATTTTGTCCCGCGTGCGGTGCGGTTGTGGCGCCGGTGGTTGTGGGCGCGCCGATCTTCGGGCAGCTTGTGCGGCTACGCTATCCGCGCGTCTTCGGCGGAGTGTGCTCTGGCCTCGCGCTGCACTACGGGTGGGACATTACCACGGTGCGGCTGCTGTGGGTGCTGTGCGTACTGTTTGCCGGGACAGGGATTCTGGCATACATCATTGCGTGGATCGTGATTCCCGAAGCGCCGTACACACTGCCTGAACGCAGCACGGGGAGCGGGATTTGAGCGCTCGGATGCGGAGGGCAGCAGACAAAGGCGCTGACTTGGTGGCGGCGCGGCCGTTTCACTACCGCGGGCGCGCGCTTTGTTGCGATGGAGTTGCGCTGGAGGAGCTTGCGGAGGAACATGGAACGCCGCTGTACGTCTACTCGGCAGAGCAGATTCGCTATCGATTTGGGCTGTTTCAGACGGCATTTGCGGGACGTGAGGCGACGGTTTGTTATGCGGTAAAGGCGAACTCTTCGCTGGCGATCTTGCGGCTGCTGGCGGAGCTGGGCGCGGGGTTCGACATTGTCAGCGGCGGCGAGCTGGAGCGGGTCCGGCGAGCGAGCGGACAGAAGAACAAGGCTGCGCTGGGGCGGGTAGTGTTTTCCGGCGCGGGCAAGCAGGTGTGGGAGATCGACTCGGCGCTGAAGGCCGGGATTCTGCTGTTCAATGTGGAGTCGGAGGCGGAGCTGGAGTTGCTGGCCGCGCGGGCGGAGGCGCTGGGCGTGAGGGCGCGGTTCGCGCTGCGGGTGAATCCGGACGTCTTCGCCGAGACGCATCCGTATATCTCGACCGGGCTGGGGAGTCATAAGTTTGGGGTTGAGATTGGCAAGGCGCGGGCGATCTATCGCAGGGCGGGGCGGTCGAAGTGGCTGGATGCGGCGGGAGTGAGCGTCCACATCGGGTCGCAGATCCGTGCGGTCGCGCCATTTGCGGCTGCGCTGACGCGCGTGGCCGGGCTGGTGGGCGAACTGCGCGAGGACGGGCACAATATCCGGTATGTGGACGCGGGGGGCGGGTTGGGGATCGACTATAACGACTCGCCGATGGAGCCGAAGTTCGTTGCGGCGGGTAAGGTGCGGGAGTACGCGGAGGCGCTGGGGAAGGCTGCGGCGGGGCTGGGCGCGGTGCATCTGCTGGTGGAGCCGGGACGGTTTGTGGCAGCGCAGGCGGGCGCGCTGCTGACGCGCGTGTTGTTCGTGAAGAAGAACGGGGCGAAGACGTTTGTGATTGTGGACGCGGCGATGAACGACCTGATCCGGCCAGCGCTGTACCAGGCGCACCATGAGATTCTGCCGGTGGCCAAGGGACGCGGGGCGAGTGCGAAGGTGGATGTGGTGGGGCCGGTGTGCGAGTCGGGAGACTTCTTTGCACACGACCGGAAGATGCCGCGGGTTGGTGCGGGCGAGCTGGTGCTGGTGCTGGACGCTGGGGCGTACGGGATGAGCGAGAGCTCGAACTACAACACTCGCGCGCGGGCGGCGGAGGTTCTGGTGGATGGGGACGAGGCGCGGCTGATCCGGCGGCGGGAGACGCTGCGGGAGTTGATGGCGGCTGAGATTCTGTAAGGCATTCCGCATGGGTGAGGATGCGACGGCACTGGAAGCGCCTGGGCGCGGGTTCAGAGGTTGGAGCCGGGCTGGCCGGTGCGGTTTCGGTTGCGTTCGTCATTGCCCCCCGAGGTAGATAGCGTAAAGTATTCAAAAAATGTGAGTTAAGCTCGCGCTAAGCGCGTGAGACGTATGAAAGGCGAAGAAGATAGTGGTGCGTTAAATGCGAAGACCCGGCGCGATAGGCCGGGTCTTTTGGTGGATTTGCTTACTGATTTAATTATACGCGGTGGAGGGAAACTACTATTCCAACTATATTTATGGTGGAAGTTGTTTGGTTGGTGCGGGTTAGGGGGATTTTTGGGCGTCGAGAGTCTTGACAAGGTGAATTGCTGGGGTTTTGAGGGGTGCGACGGCGATTTTTATTTCGGCTATGAGCTATGAGCTATGGGCTATGTGGATGGAGCGGCCGACGGCCGGCAAGAGCAAAGGCGGGGATTTTATGGGAGAAAGGGTTGGGCGGTTGAGGCGGGGTGGGGTTCGTCGGGGTTCTTCGACTCGGCGCTGCGCGCCTCGCTCAAGATGACAGCAAGAACAAACAACGGATTAAAACAGGCAACGACGTAAAACAAGCAACGGCGAAATGCGGGGGTCCCTCCACTGCGGCGGCAAAAAACGCCGCCTCCGGTCGGGATGACGGAGTGAGTGTGTCGCTGCGGCCGGGATGACAGCAAGAACAAACAACGGATTAAAACAGGCAAAGGCGAAGAACAGACAAGGGCCAAGACAAATGCTGGGGCGGGTGATTTATACTGATCGCTTGCCCTGCTAACGGCTTGGTGCGCGGGAGTATCGCGTGCCTGGACGCGCAAAATCAACGGGCAGAAGCGCAGTGTCCGACTGGATGCGGCTGAGATTTGCGCCTGAAGTTCGAGGGGCCAGATCGTGGTTGCGAGATTCCGGTTGGAGGCGGGGCGCGAAGTTAAGGTCACTGGTCTAGCATGATTCGTTTTCTTCAGCAGGACACTAAGGCAATCAAGATTATGTTTGGCGTGGTCATCGGCGCCGCGTGTATCTCCATGGTGATCTACCTGATTCCGGGGTTGATGTCGGACAACTCGGGGGGGACGAATTCGGCGGTGTATGCGACGGTGCGGGAGCCGGGGATCTGGGGGCGGCTGTTCGGGGCGAGCACGGATATCAAGACGGACGATGTGGCGAAGCTGGCCGAACGGCAGTTGCAGCAGCAGCACTACCCGGACTTTCTGCTGCCGTACATGATGCAGCGGTCGGGGCAGGTCCTGGTACAGCGGGCGATGCTGAAACAGGCGGCGGACCGGCTGCACCTGGAGGTGAGTGACGAGGACCTGAAGCGCGAGCTGCGGACGGGACCGTTTGCGCAGTACCTGTTCCCCAATGGGCAGTACATCGGCGACGACAACTACATCAACTTTGTGCAGACAGCGTTCGGAACGACGCGCTCGGACTTCGAGACCCAGGTGAAGGACGACATGGAGCTGCAACGGTTGCAGGCCCTGGTGACGGGCGGCGCGGCGGTTTCGGATGCTGCGGTGCGCGAAGCATACCTGGTGCAGGGGATGAAGGTGAAGTTCGACTACGCAGTGGTGTCGCTGGAGGACCTGAAGAAGACGATCAACCCGCCGGACGCGGAGTTGCAGGGCTACTTCAAGCAGAACGCGGCGAAGTACGCGACGGCTGTGCCGGAGACGCGGAAGATCGAGTATGTGGCTTTCGACGCGGCGAAGGTTCCCGGCGGCAAGGCTGCGGTGAGCGACTCCGACGTGCAGGCGTATTACAGCGGTCATGCGGCGCAGTACAAGACCGAGGAACAGGTGAAGACGCGGCACATCCTGATTGCGTCGAAGGCGGGCGCGGACGCGGCGACGGATGCGGCGGCCAAGGCCAAGGCGCAGGACGTGCTGAAGCAGGTGCAGGCTGGGGGAAAGTTTGCGGCGCTGGCGAAGAAGTACTCGGATGACCCAGGGACGAAGGACAAAGGCGGCGAGCTGATGCTGATGCCGACGGCGAGCCTTGACCCGGCGTACGCGAAGGCTGCGATGGCGCTGAACCCAGGGCAGACGTCGGGACTGGTGAAGTCGGCGTTCGGGTACCACATCATCCAGACCGAACAGAAGCAGGCGGCAGGAGTGAAGCCGCTGGCCGTGGTGAAGGACACGATTGTGAAGACGCTGCAACAGGACAAGCAGGGCGGGGCGTTGCAATCGTATGGCACAGAGCTTGCGGCCGAGGCGAAGAAGAATGGACTGGTGAAGATGGCGGCGGCGCATGGACTGCACGCGGTGACAACCGACTACGTGGAGAAGAACGCTGTGATCGGCGGAGTGTCTGATGGCACGGCGATGCTGAGCCAGGCGTTTGCGGCGGAGAAGGGCGCGGCACCGGCGGCAGTATCGACCGGTGACGGCTATGCGGTGTTCGCGGTGCTGGACGTGAAGACGGCGCACGCACCGGAGTTTGCGGCGTACAAAGCGCACGTGCTGGACGACTATCGCGACCAGAAGGCGCCGGAGCTGCTGCAGACCGAGACCACCAAACTGGCCGCGCGGGCCAAGGAGCTGAACAACCTGAAGAAGGCAGCGGCGGAGTTGAAGGTCCCGGTCAAGACGAGCGACCTGGTGGGCGAGGACGGGCAGGTGGCGGACCTGGGCGCGATGAACGGGCCGGGAGCAGCGGCGTTCAAGCTGGCCAAGGGAGCGATCTCGGATCCAATCAACGCAGGGCAGACCGGCGTGGTGCTGACAGTGACCGACAAGCAGGAGCCCACGGCAGACGATATTGCGAAGAACTTCGACACGACGCGGGAGCAGTTGCTGAGTCAGCAGCGGGAGGAGATCTTCAGCGTATTCATGGGGACGCTGACCGAGAAGTACGAGAAGGGCGGCGGGGTGCGGCTTACCAAGCAGGCATCGGCCCCGGCAGGACCTTTATCGAGCAAGTAGAGATGAGAAGACAGGAGCCTGTTCCCGCTTGGCGCGTGGTCCGGCGCTGGGTTGGGAGCAGGCTTTTTTGTGGAACACGCGATTTCGACATCAGACGGGTAGATGGGATGCGTCCAGGAGCAAGGCATTGGTTGGAGTGCCCAGCCATGAGGTTTGAGCAATGAGCCATGGGATGAAACAAGCAACGACATAATACGGAGATTCTGGCTTCGCCAGAATGACGATGTAAACGAAGACGCTGAAGGGTGAGGGGATGAACCAGGAGCGGATGAGTGGCGTGCTGCTGCATGTGACGAGCCTGCCGTCGCGGGGTGGCGTGGGGGACTTTGGGCCGGCGGCGTATGCGTTTGTGGACTTTCTGGCGGCGGCGAAGCAGAGGATGTGGCAGGTGCTGCCGCTGAATCCGCCGGGATACGGGAGCTCGCCCTACTCGGCACTGTCGGCGTTCGCGGGGAATCCGGCGCTGATCAGCCTGGAGCGGCTGGCGGAGGAGGGATGGATTGCGGCCCAGCGCGTGGAGGCTTTCTACGGGGATGATGCGGCGGCAGGATTGGATGCGGCGGCAGAACGGAAGCTGCCGCTGATCGAAGAGGCGGCGGGGAACTTTCTAGATCACGCGGGGGATGCGGCGCGTGCGCGGTTTCAGAATTTCTGCCAGGAAAACATGAGCTGGCTGCCCGAGTATGCAAGCTTCAACGTGCTGCGGCGCAGGTTCGGTTCGGTGAGCTGGAACCAGTGGGCGGAGGAGTACGCGCTGCGCAAGCATGACACGCTGGCGGCTCTGTTGACCGAGCAGGGGCGGGAGTTGGCGGTGGAGCAGGCGATCCAGTTCTTTTTCGACGAGCAGTGGCGCGCGCTGAGGGCGTACTGCGCGGAGCGGAAGATACAAATCCTGGGCGATGTGGCGATCTTTGTGAACTACGACAGCGCGGACGTGTGGACGCACCCGGAGCTGTTCGAGCTGGACGAAAAAGGCAGGATGGTGCGGGTGTCTGGCGTGCCGCCGGATTACTATTCGGCGACAGGACAGCGGTGGGGCAATCCTCTATACCGGTGGGGCGAGCTGAAGGAGCGGGGGTTCGACTGGTGGGTGGCGCGGGTGCGGCGGTCGCTGACACTGTACGACATGGTGCGGCTGGACCACTTTCGCGGGTTCGAGGCGTACTGGTCGATTGCGGCGGAGGAGCCGACGGCGATCCATGGGCTGTGGGTGAAGGCCCCGGGGATCGAACTGTTCGACCGGCTGAAGGAGGTCTTCGGCGAACTGCCGTTTATCGCGGAGGACCTGGGGCTGATAACGCCGGAGGTGGTGGAACTGCGCGAACACTTCGGAATGCCGGGGATGCGGATCCTGCAGTTTGGATTTTCCGACCGCGGCGCGCACATCTATCTGCCACACCGATATGTGCCGAATACGGTGGCATATACGGGGACACACGACAACGACACCACACTGGGGTGGTGGAAGAACGGCGCGACCGCGGAGGAGCGCGCACATGTAGAGCGCTATCTGCAGCCGATCAAGCAGGACGAGGAGATTGTGGGAGCGATGATGCGGGCGGCGGCGCGGTCGGTGGCGAAGTTGTGTATCTTTCCGCTGCAGGATGTTATGCGGCTGGGCAGCGAGGCGCGGATGAATACGCCGGCAAACCGGCTGGGGAACTGGGGTTGGCGATATGAGGCGGGTGCTCTGAAGCCGGAGATCGCGGTGGAGCTTGCGGAGTTGATGGAGTTGACGGACCGGGATGGGGTTGTGGAGAAGGCGAAGACGGAGGGGTAGAACAAGCAACAGCAAGTGCAAAAACTAAATGCGGGGGTCCCTCCACTCCCCCTTCGACTCGCTGCGCTCACTCAGGGGCCGGTCGGGATGACGAACATTTTAGCTGGCGTGAGAGGGTATGTGTTACGCGGCGCGGTAGACTGGTGGGAACGAAATTCAAATTGACAGGAGCAATGATGCCTCTCTCTGGCGAAGCAATACGAACGATGAATTATGTGGACGATATTTCGGTGACGCTGCGGCGGATTCTGACGGTGCTGCCATCGCTGACCGAAGAGGAGCGGCAGCGCGTGGCGGACCATATCAAGGGCGCGGAGCCAAGCTACGAGACTGTGATTCTGGCGCTGCAAGCGAAGAAGTGAGCGCGGACCCAGCGGCGGGTTGCGGCGGGGGCGCGGCGGATGCGAAGCTGCGGGCCGCGATTCGCACGGTGGCGGTGATTGGAGCGGGACGCGTGGGGCGTAGCTTCGCGCTGGCGTGCGCGGCGGCGGGCTTCGACGTGGTGCTGGAGGACGTGATGCCGGCAAACCTGCGGCGGGCGCAGGAGGAGTACGCCGATCTGGCGTTAGAAAACGCGGGCGGGCGGGGACGGCTTGCGGTTGCGGCGACGATCGAGGACGCGGTGCGGGAGGCGGACGTTGCGGTGGACTTTGTGCCGGATGAGCTGGAGTCGAAGCTGGAGATTTTCTGCCTGATCGACCGCATGGCCCCGCCGCAGACGATTCTGCTGACGCCGAGCGAGGCGCAGAGCATTACCGATCTGGCGTCGTGTACCTATCGCGGAGAGCGATGCTTCGCGGTGCGCGGGGGATTTGGGCTTGAAGACGCGAAGACGGTGCGGCTGTTGCATCCGGCGTGCGCGGCGGCGGCGGCGATTGATGCGGTGAGTGGGTTTCTGCGCGCGCTGGGCGGCGAGGTCCGGGTGGAGTTGGATGGGGACGCGACGCAGCTGGTGAAGAATTTGGGGT
>Ga0181529_10006217_pt1 | contig 12196 bp, 9 predicted proteins | sample PEATcosm2014_Bin_36_FD_119763 | JGI IMG/M metagenome (GOLD analysis project Ga0181529, IMG submission 119763) | Peatland microbial communities from MTU Mesocosm Facility, Houghton, MI, USA - PEATcosm2014_Bin10_30_metaG | ecosystem: Environmental > Terrestrial > Soil > Wetlands > Peat | place... | reverse complement strand
GCGAGCCAAGTTGCCAACTGAAGCGCTTGCCGCATGTGTTGTCCTTGCCCGGCTCGCACCAGCAGTCGCGCCCCCAGTCGCGGTAGCTGTCGATCAGCACCTGCAGGTTCAGCTTGTCGGTCAACACAGCGCCGCCCTCGCCCATCGTAATGTGGTGCGCGGGATAGAAGCTCAACGTCGCGATGTCGCCAAACGTCCCCACCTTGCGCCCCTTGTAGGTCGAGCCCAGCGCGTCGCAGCAGTCCTCAATCAGCCAGAGATTATATTTTTTGCAGAACGCCGTAACTGCATCCAGGTCGAAGACATTGCCCAGCGTGTGCGCGATCATCACCGCCTTCATCTTCGGGCTGTACGCGGCTTCGAGCTTCGTCGCGTCGATCTCATACGTCGGCAGCGTTACATCGACGAAGACGGGCACCAGCCGGTTCTGGAAGATCGGATTCACCGTCGTGGGGAAGCCCGCCGCGACCGTCAGCACTTCATCGCCCGGCTTCAACTGACGCGCGCCCAGCTTCGGCGAGGTCAGTGCGCTCAGCGCCACAAGGTTCGCACTCGATCCCGAATTCACCAGGCTCGCCGAACGCACCCCGACAAACTTTGCCAGCCGACGCTCAAACTCCTTGGCAAAGCGCCCCGTCGTAAACCAGCCATCCAGCGCCGAGTCCACCACTGAGCAGATGTCTTCCGCTCCAATCACCTTGCCCGACACAGGGACCACCGACTCGCCCGGCACAAACTCCCGCGCGGGAAACTTTGCCGCATGGTACTGCGCCGTCAACTCAAGAATCTGCCGCCGAAGCTCTTCCGCCGTATCGCTCATAAGCTTTAAGAATACACACCCGGAGCGGCCACCCATAACCCCGTATCCTGCTCAGCGCTGGCCCTCGACGTGGCCGCGCTAGACGGGGCTGCGCTCGACGCCGTATCCGTGCCACACCGCGGTCCGCCGGATCGCGTCCTCCAACCCTACCGTCTGGCGCAGCCCCAGCAACTCCTCCGCCCGCGCAAGCGACGGCACATACCGCGCCACCGCAGCCCCCGGCACAGCCTGCTTCGCCACGCGAACCTCAGTCGCTGGCGCCAGCGTCGCCGCCACAGTCTCCGCCAGCTCGCGAATGCTCACATCCCTCGCCGAGCCCACGTTGATCGCCACCAGCGCCGGTGCGCGAAACAGAATCGTCCAGAGCCACGTCGCAAGGTCCGCCGCATACAGATACGACCGCCGCGGCGTGCCATCGCTAGCAATCGAGATCGGCCGCCCCGCCAGCACGTCGCCAATAAAGTTGCCAATCGCAAAATGCGCGGCCAGTGGAAGATGCGGCCCGCAGAACGCCCAGCAGCGCGCAATCTTCGCCTCGAAATCCACGCCCTTCGCCTCGGCAGCTTTCTGATGCATAGCGCACATCAGCTCCGAAGTCCGCTTCCCCTCCGCATACACGCTCGCTGCGTTCAGCGGGTCTGGCGCGCCAGCATAGCTCTCCGGCACATGCGTCAACTCCGCCGGCTGCCGTCCATACACCGCGCCCGAGCTGGTCAGCAGAAACTTCCGCGCCCCGCACTGCGCCGCAAACTTCAGCGTCCGCTCGGTCCCGTCCAGAATCGTCGACAGCATCTCCAGCGGCTCTTCCACCGCCTGCCGCGCGCTCGCCTCGGTCGCGGCATGAATCACATAGCGGAACTCACCAGCCGGAAATTCAAAGCTCCGCACATCGCCCGCGTGCAGCGTAATCGCCGGATTGCTCGCCAGATGCGGACACTTTGCAGCAAACTTCGCCGGGTCGCGTGTAAGCACCGTCGCCCGCGCACCCAGCCCCAGCGCGCGGTTCACATGGCAGAAGCTCTCCACCAGCCAGCACCCGAAGAACCCAGTCCCGCCGGTGATAAAGACGCGCTGGCCGCGCATCTCCTCCCACAGCTCTCGCGTCTGCGCAAGGACCAGATCGAGATCGACAATCGAAAGCGGCGCTGCCATTTTCATCTCTCCGGTGGAATGACCCGCCTAACTGGAGCTTGTCGCCAGAATGCCGGCTGGTGCATCTGATTTAGGAAACGAGGGGGGATTGTCAAAGTTGATGCGTTCCAGTTCCACAACGTAGGGGCGATTCTGCACCTGCGTGTAGATGGCCCCGATGTACTCCCCCATCACGCCCAGGAAGACCAGTTGCAGCGACGAGACGAAAAACACTCCAATCAGCATCGGAGCCAAGCCAAAGCTGAAGGTCGACCAGAAGACCAGCTTCAGGACCAGGTAGATCACGGCAATAAGGAACGAAACACTGGCCCCGAGGAAGCCGGCCAGGGCTGCCAGACGAAGCGGAATCTTCGAGTTGTTGATGATCCCAAGCATCCCAATGTCGTAGAGGCTGTACCAGTTGTTATTGGTGATCCCGAACTTGCGCGCAGGCTGGTCGTACATCAACTTGACGGTGGGCAGGCCGATCTCGGCTATCATGCCGCGAAAGTATGGATACGGGTCATCGAACGAACGCACCAGATCGATGACCTTGCGGTCGTAGAGGCCGAAGCCTGTGAAGTTCTGGATCGTCTCGATCGAGGAGATGCGGTCCACCAGCTTGTAGTATTGCTTGCGCAGCCAGAACATCAGCGAGGCCTCCTCGCTGGTGCGCTTGATCCCCAGAACGCAGTAGGCCCCCTTCTCCCACTCGCGGACCATCTCCGCGATCATCTGCGGCGGGTCCTGCAGGTCGGCGACAATGCTGATCACGGCGTCTCCGCGGGCCTGGAGGAGCCCATGAATCGGCGAGCGGATGTGGCCGAAGTTGCGCGCGTTCACAATAATCTTGACGTTCTTGTCCTCGGCCGCGATCTCCTTCAGAATGGCAACCGTGTTGTCCCGAGAGCTGTTGTCGATGAAGATGTGCTCGTACTCGTACCTGCCAATCCCGGCCATCACCTCGCGCACCTGGTTGTATACGTTGAGGACGTTCTCCTCCTCGTTAAAGCAGGCGGTCACAATGGAGATGGTCTTCTGGCTCACGGCAGCAACACTCCTGAAAGGCAGGCTCAAGTCTAGCTTAACCAAGTTCTGAATCAGTCATGGGTCTCAATCGGTTCTGCACGGACCGGGTTCGCGGTCATTGCAATCCCCTCCCCGCCTCCAGGTAGCGGAAGACCTTCGCCGCCGTCGCCTCATCCAGATCGGGAGTCATGCGGTGCAGCGGGTTCGACTCCATCCCGCCCGATGCCGTCACCCGGCTGGAGATCTTCGGAAAGTAGGTCTGCATCGGATCGATCTTCACCAGAAAGGCACGCGCGCCCACCGCGTTGAAGCGTTCCAGAAACTCCGGGTCGCTCTCGAATCCCGGCCCGATCCGCATCACCGGGATGTCGTAGGCCGCAAACAGCGGCTCCCAGTTGGGAATCCCCAGCCCGGTCTCAATGTCACATCCCACATACCGCCCGCCGAAGTAGTTGCTCTGCGTCATGCGGATCGACGCATACCCGTTGTCGTCGAAGAGAAATATCTTCAGGTTCAGCTTCTGCGCCCGCACCGTGCCCAGCTCCTGCAGGTTCTGCATGAACCCGCCATCGCCCTCCACCAGCACCGTCCGCCGCCCGCCTGCCGCCACGGCCGAGCCGATCGCCGCACCCAACCCATATCCCATCGATGCCAGACTCTTGTCGGTAAAAAAAATCTGTCCACGCTTCTGCGAAAACGTCTGGTTGGACACGGTAAACGCGCTTCCGCTGCTGCATGGAATCACCACGTCGTTGCTGGTCGCCAGCCTCGATAGCGTGTCCACGAAGACATAAGGCGATAGGTAGCCCTCACCGGTGTGGTTCACCGGTTCTACCAGTGGGATCGCCGCGCGCACGCTGCGGCAGAACTCCACCCACTCGGTATGGGTTCCCAAGTCGGATGCCGCCAGCGCGCGCAGCACCACGTTCGCGTCTCCGCAGACAGGAAGATCCACCCGCGGATGCCCCTTGGTCAACTCGCGCTCATCGCAGTCTACCTGCACAATCTTGCCCACAGGGATGAACTCCTGCCAGTTGAAGCCGGTCTGCTGTAGTCCCAGACGGGTACCCAACGCCACCAGCACGTCAGCCTGCTGCACCAAAATGTTTGCCGATCTCTGCCCCCATGTATTGGGCCGTCCAAAATAGTACGGATGATCGCTCCCAATGCGGTCGGCGCCGTTCCATGTCGTCATCACAGGAATGCCCAGCTTCACCAGACGGTCGGACACATCCGCGGTCGTCTTTCGGCTCAAACCTCCGCCCAGCAGCAGCACCGGACGCTTCGCCTCGCGCACCATCGTGGCGATCTGCGCGAGTGTCTCCATCGCCACCGGTCGAAACACGTTTGGAGCCACAAATAGCTGCTTGCTGTCGAGCGTCCCCCGCTCCACCGGGGCGGCCTGCACGTCTAGAGGAATCTCGATGAATACCGGCCCCTTGCGTCCCGTGCTCCCTGCTTGGCTCCACTCGGCAAACGTCTGCTGGCTGACTACCTGGTCCATGAGCCTCGAAGTAACCGTGACGGGACGCGCGATGTCAACTCCGTCCACCTCCTGAATGCCGCGTTGCCGCACCTTGCCCCGCGCCAAGTCCGAGGTCTTCACCTGGCCGCCGATCACCAGCAACTCGCGGCTCTCCATATACGCACCGGCCATCGCCGTGACGATGTTGGTCAGCCCCGGTCCGGCCGTCACCAGGGCAAACGCTCGCGGCCCGCCCGCAACCTCGTTGAAGTACTCCACTGCGATCCCCGCAGCCACCTCATGCACTACGGGAATGCACTTGAACTTCCGGCTGCAACTCTCCAGAAGGTGCATGACATTGCCGCCCGCCAGGAAAAAGCAATGCGTATACCCCAGGTCCGCCAGCCAATCCACCAATAAATCGCTATATTTCACCGATAACTCCACAAATCAGGCCACCCCTCTTCTGTTCAGAGACTGTGCAAACTTGGCGCGATCAAGCCGTACCGGAAGAACTGCTGGCCAATACGGCCCAACACTCCTCGAGCATGTCGATGCGTTTCGTGTCTTCGCTCTGGATCTGCGAATAGTAGTTCCGCTTATTCATCAGCCATAGGATCTCGAAATGCACGGCATTCAGCAGGCCCTGATCGATGTGCGACGCCTTCGCCGACTGTGCGTCGAAGACCACCTTTCTGGTCTCGAACCGCGTCAAGTACACCTCAACAATCTGCTTCAGAACGGGTATGGAATCGCTTGAGACGCCTCCACCAAGCACCAGGTCGAGCCCCAGCCCTTTGCACTTCTCCGCCACCTTCAGTACATGCTCGGTGACCTCATTGCCATTGGTGGCATCCCGCCCAAGCCCCGCTGAAAACGAGTAATCCACCCGTTCAAACACAATTCCCGAGATGACCTTTGATTTCGCCGCCGCCTCTGCGATCTCATCTAGTTTCGCGAACGCGGACACGGTCTCCAAGTCGAACAGAAACTTCGTCTCCTTCCGCTCCTCGTCCGAGTACACCCGCTTCACCGCGTCGGTGTACTTCGATAGCGCATATGTACTCTCGATCATCGGCGCAACTACATAATCCACCCCGATCTGCTTGCCCTCAATCAGGTCGCGCAATGCATCGCACCCGCCGATCGTCAAGGAAAACTCCAGCCCCGCTTTGCGGCAGATCTCCACCAGCCGAAGCAGCTCATCCACCCGCGTGCCCTCAGCCTCCACCTCTGCTTTCACTGCAAGATAGCCGTACTCATCCTTCCCCTTTTTCAGCAGCTCCAGCATCTTGCGCTCTTTGGTGTTCATACGCACTCCTTGTATGTTCTTCGTCCCATCGATTGCACGCGGTCTTCTGCACACATGTAAATTGGCCCCGCCTGTGGGCCTGTATTGCTGCCAGTAAAGACGTGCAAGGCAGAACTAGTGTAGTCGAGAAGGCACGGTTCGCCTACCTTTGTTTCCCAAAATGCGTAAACTCCGCTTCGTTTCCTCCTGCTCCCGCACGCCAAACAATGTCATACTGGTGCTGGCAATCGCGGGTGCTGCGCCACCCGCTGCTCCAAGTCTCGTCCAAGGAAGCTCACACAAGATGAAAGCGGTCATCCTCGCCGGCGGTCTCGGCACGCGTCTCAGTGAAGAAACCTCCGTCCGCCCCAAGCCCATGGTCGAGATCGGCGGACAGCCCATCCTCTGGCACATCCTCAAGACCTACTCCCAGCAAGGCATCAACGACTTCATCATCTGCCTCGGCTACAAGGGCTACATCATCAAGGAGTACTTCGCCAACTACTTCCTGCACACCTCCGACGTCACCTTCGACATCGCCAACAACAGGATGACCGTCCACAACTCCATCGCCGAGCCCTGGCGCGTCACTCTGGTCGATACCGGGGACGCCTCCGGCACCGGAGGACGCCTGCGCCGTGTCGCCAAGTACCTCGAAGGCGAAGAGTCCTTCTGCATGACCTACGGCGACGGCCTCTCCGACGTGGACATCCAGGCCACCATCGCCTTTCACAAAGCTCATGGCAAGCTGGTCACTCTCACCAGCATCCAGCCCCTGGCGCGCTTCGGAGCGCTCGTCCTCAATAAAACCCAGGTCCAGGCCTTCCAGGAGAAGCCCCAGAACGAGGGCGGATGGATCAACGGCGGCTTCTTTGTCCTCTCCCCCAAGGTGATCGACGAGATCAAGGACGACCACTGGATGTTCGAGCGCCAGCCTATCGAGGCGCTGGTCGCCCGAGACGAGGTCCAGGCCTTCTTCCACCACGGCTTCTGGCAGGCCATGGACACCCTGCGCGACAAACAGCAGCTTGAAGAGCTCTGGACCTCGGGCAAGGCCCCCTGGAAGTCCTGGTAGCTCGCCTTTCGTCTACAGCGAGTTCTGACTCTAACACTGTAAAATGTTGTGCATGGAAACGATCCAATACAACCTGCCGCAAAACCGCATCCCTCTCGCCTGGTACAACATCGTCGCGGACCTGCCCAAACCCATGGCGCCGCCACTGCACCCCGGAACGCTCAAGCCGCTCGGCCCCGACGATCTTGCTCCGCTCTTTCCCATGAGCCTCATCATGCAGGAAGTCAGCACCGAGCGCGAGATCGAGATTCCAGGCGAAGTCCGTCAGGTCTACGCGCAGTGGCGTCCTTCGCCGCTCTTCCGCGCGCGCCGTCTGGAGAAGGCGCTGGACACGCCAGCCCACATCTACTACAAGAACGAGGGCGTCAGCCCGGCCGGTTCGCACAAGCCGAACACCGCCGTCCCGCAGGCTTATTACAACAAGCTCGACGGCACCAAGCGCCTCTCCACCGAGACCGGAGCGGGCCAGTGGGGCTCCGCGTTGGCTATGGCCTGTGCCTTCTTCGGCATGGAGTGCAAGGTCTACATGGTGCGCGTCAGCTACGACCAGAAGCCCTACCGACGCGCTCTGATCGAGGCCTTCGGCGCATCCGTCACCGCCAGCCCCAGCAGCGAGACCGAGGTCGGCCGCGCCATTCTCGCCGCTCATCCCGACTCCAACGGCTCGCTGGGCATCGCCATCTCCGAGGCGGTCGAGATCGCCGCCAAAGATTCGCACACCAAGTACGCCCTCGGCAGCGTCCTGAACCACGTCATGCTCCACCAGACCGTCATCGGCCTCGAAGCCATCGAGCAGATGGCCCTGGCCAATGATGAGCCCGACGTCATCCTCGCCTGCGCTGGCGGCGGATCAAACTTCGCCGGCCTCGCCATGCCGTACATCGGCCGCAACCTCAAGGGCCAGAGCCACGCCCGCATCGTCGCCGTCGAGCCCTCCGCCTGCCCCAGCCTCACCAAGGGCCGGTTCACCTACGACTTCGGCGACACCGGCCACCTCACACCGCTGGTCAAGATGCACACCCTCGGCAGCGCCTTCATGCCGCCGGGAATCCACGCCGGAGGCTTGCGCTTCCACGGCATGTCTCCACTGGTCTCGCACGTCAAGGAACTGGGTCTGATCGATGCCACCTCGGTGCAGCAACTGGACGCCTTCGCCGCTGGAATCCAGTTTGCCCGCGCCGAGGGAATCATCCCGGCGCCGGAATCCTGCCACGCGGTCGCCGGAGCCATCAACGAGGCGCTCGAGGCCAAGCGCGAAGGCAAGCCGCGCACCATCCTCTTCAACCTCTCCGGCCACGGCCACTTCGACATGCAGTCCTACATCAACTATCAGGCCGGCCTACTGGAGAACTACGACTACCCCGCCGAGGAGATCGCCATGGCCCTCGCTGGCCTGCCCACCGTGCTGTAGTCGCATTGAGCAGGTGTATTGTTCAGACACACATCGACATTCTGGCGAATCGGCACACGCCGTCATTCTGGCGAAGCCAGAATCTCTGTATTGTTCTTGTCGTTGTCGTTGCCTGTTCACCCCTCGCCCACACCAAAGCTCGGGTGCCCCATCCATCGCAGTCTCATCGCGATGGGTGGGATGCAAGCTCAACCCACCGGCGTAAAGCGCAACTCCAGCCCATCCGCCTTCACCGTCACCTCGACCTCGTCGAGCGACCGCGCGATCCACGTCGCCGCGCGTAGCTTCTCCGCCGGATGCGTCCCCAGCACGCCTAGCACGCGGCATCCCGCGGCCACTCCCGCTCCCACGCCAGAGGGTGCATCCTCCACCACCACGCACTCCGTGGGCGCAAATCCGAGCAGCTCCGCCCCGCGCCGGTACGGCTCCGGATCGGGCTTGCCGCGCTCCACCATGTCGCCGCTGATCACGCGCTCCGGAACCGGCAGTCCCGCCGCCGCCAGCCGCCCAACCAGAAGCCGCCGCGTCGCCGAGGAGACAATCACCCAGCGCTCCAGCGGCAGCCGCTCCAGCAGCGCCTTCACTCCCGGCAGCACGGTCAGGTCGTCCGTGTCCGCCAGCTCCAGCTCCTCGATTGCGTGCAGCCCCTCGGCCACCTGCGCCTCGTCGAACTCCGGCTTCAACATGCGCACAATGTCCACCGCGCGCGTTCCGTGCGGCACCTGAAACTGCTCCGCATTGGGCATGCCATACAGTTTGCACCAGCGCTGCCAGCAGCGCACCACCGAGCCGGTGGAGCTGATCAGCACGCCGTCCATGTCGAATAGCAGCCCCTTGCTCTCGACCGTCAGTAATTTATCTGTTGCCAATTCATCCACTACCATCTCGATCAAGCGGCTCTCCCTGCAAGGACGAAGGCGCGCGCGGCTTCGAGGATCGCGTTGACGGACTCGGTCGAACAGCTCTCGCAGTAGACCCGCAGCAGCGGCTCAGTCCCCGACGCGCGCAGCAGTAGCCACGTCTCCGCCGCATTTTTCTTGCTCGCTGCGGCGGGGTTGTCGAGGAAGAACTTGATTCCGTCCATCGTCTCCACGCGCAGAATCTTCATCCCAGCCATGGTGTCGCCCGCAACCAGCGCGCCCGCCCGTGCAATCGCCGACTGCTTCAACTTCTCGTCGATGTGCATGTCGATACGCCCGTACTGGTGCTCGCCAAACTCCTCTTGCAGCGCGGCCACCAACTGTCCCAATGTCTTCTTCTCATCGGCCATCACGTTGGCCAGCAGCAGCGAGTTCAGCAGCCCATCGCGCTCCGGCAGGTGGCGGCTGATGCCGATGCCGCCCGACTCTTCGCCGCCGATCAGAATATTTTGTTTCAGCATCAGGTCGCACACATATTTGAACCCGATGCCGTGCTCATGCAGCGTTCGCCCGTACTTGGCCGCGATGCGGTCGATCATCTTGGTCGTATTGAACGCGCGGGTCACATCGCCCGGCCAGCCCTTGCGCGTCAGCAGCCAATACAGCAGCACCGCGAAGACCTTGTGCGCGTCCACCACGTTGCCGTGCTCATCCACCGCGCCGATGCGGTCCGCGTCGCCATCCGTGATGAAACCGGCATCGCACTTCTCCGCCACCACCGCCAACTGCGTCGCATGAATGTGCGGCAGGATCGGCTCCGGATTGATCCCCGGAAACAGAGGATTCAGCTCGTTGCGAATCTCCACAAACGGAATCCCCGCGCGGGTGAAGATTCCCGCAATCACGCCGCGACCGCATCCATACATGCAATCGATCAAAAACTTGTAGCCCGACCCGCGGATCGCATCCAGGTCGACAAACTTCGCAATCGCTGCGATGTACTCCGGGTTGAAGTCAACCTCTTCGATCTTCGCCGGTGCCGCTGCGTCGGCCAGCGAATCGCCCAGATAGCTCTCGATGGATGCCATGATCGAGGGGCTGCCCGAGCCGCCGTAGCTCGCCTTGTACTTCACGCCGTTCCACTCGGCCGGATTGTGGCTGGACGTAATCATCACCCCGCCCGCCGCCTTGCGCTCGCGCACCGCGTAGCTGAGCGCCGGCGTCGGCGTGATCTCCGATCCAAACGCCACCGGAATCCCCGCCTTGGCCAGCACCTCGGCCGCCACCATCGCGAAGGCCCGCGAGTCGAAGCGCGTGTCGTAGCCAATGCACACGCCGCGCTTCGCGTCCTCATGATTCAGAACGTAGTTCGCAATCGCCCGCGCCGCCACGCGCACATTGGCATAGGTGAAGTCGTCGGCGATAATGCCGCGCCATCCGTCCGTCCCGAACTTTACCGCTGTTTTCATCTCTGCCATCTCGTCCTTGAAAGGGACGGGCTTTAGCCCGTCCGTAAACGCTACATCATTCGCGGGGCTTCAGCCCCCGAGGGAAATATTGAGTTAGATAAACGCTCTCCCCGATGCAACTCCTGTCTCGGTTCGTCCTCAAATTAAATCGTAGCGCCCCCGCGCCTTCAGCTCCGCAACCACCTTGCCAACTTCCTGCGACCTCTCGCGCGTTGTAATCAGCAGCGCATCGGTCGTCTCAACCACCACCAGGTCGCTCACGCCGATCAGCGCCACAACCTTGCCCAGCGCGTACACATAGTTGCCCTCGGCATCAATGACGATGCTCTGCGTACTCGCACCGTCGCACACATTCTCCGTCGCAATCTCTCTCGGAGTGCTGTCGACCCGATGCTCGTAGAGCGCCGCCCATGAGCCCAGATCGTTCCACGCAAAGTCTGCTGGCAGGCAGTAGATCTCCGCCCCCGCCTCGCCCTTCGCCGAGCGCGGCTCCAGCACCGCGTAGTCGATGCTGATCTCCTGGCACATTGGATACACCTCGGCAAAGACGCGATTGAACTCCGCCTGCGACTTTGCATGGGCCGCGGCGATCTTCTCCAGCAGCGGCGCCATCGCCGGCGAGTACTCGCGAATCGCATTGGAAAGCGTGCGCGCGCTCCACAAAAATATCCCGCCGTTCCACGCGTAGTTGCCTGAGGCCACAAACTCCTCCGCCCGCGCCAGATCGGGCTTCTCCGTAAACCGCTTCACCCGGCGCACCGGCACATCGCCGCAGGGCACGCTGGCGGCATCCACTACGTCGCCCAGTTCGATATATCCATATCCCGTCTCCGCCCGCGTCGGCGGCACGCCCAGCACCACAATCCGTTCGCCGCTCGCCGCCAGCTTAACGCCCGCCCGGATCACCTCACAGAAGCGGGCGTTGTTGCGGATCACATGGTCCGATGGAAAGACGCCGATCACCGTCTCCGGCGCCGTCCGCTCCAGCAGAAACGCCGCCAGCGCGCACGCCGGCGCCGTATTGCGTCCAACCGGCTCCGCCAGAATCTTCTCCCGCCCCACCTGAGGCAACTGCTCCGCGATCACCGCGCTCAGCAGCTTGTTGGTGAAGACCCACACGTCCTCGGCCGCGGCCAGCGGAAGCAGCCGTTCCAGCGTCTGCTGGATCATGGTCCGCTCGCCATCCAGCGCCAACACCTGCTTGGCGTGTGCCCGCCTGCTGCGCGGCCAGAAGCGCGTTCCGCTGCCGCCCGCCAGAATCATCGGGGCAAATCGTGGCCCCGCTTTGCCCTTCGCCAAATCCATAGACCCTCATGTTCGTGGAACAATGCTGCGCCTGACGTGCAATAAACTTCTGGCTCCCGTTTCGCACCTGCGTGGGCCTGCAAACGCCTAGCGCAACTGGCCGAAGTACTCGCGCATCCGTTTCACGCCCTCGTCCACCACATCTGCAGAGACTGCGTAGGAGAGCCGAATGTGATCGCTGGTCCCGAACGCCTCGCCCGGAACCACGACCACTCGAGCATCGCTCAGCAGCTTCGCGGCCACGTCCGACGCCGTCTTCAAGCCGCCCTTGCCGAAGAACGCGCTCACATTGGGATACACATAGAACGCGCCCTGCGGCACCGAGCAGCTTATCCCTGGG
>Ga0181529_10006215_pt1 | contig 12201 bp, 9 predicted proteins | sample PEATcosm2014_Bin_36_FD_119763 | JGI IMG/M metagenome (GOLD analysis project Ga0181529, IMG submission 119763) | Peatland microbial communities from MTU Mesocosm Facility, Houghton, MI, USA - PEATcosm2014_Bin10_30_metaG | ecosystem: Environmental > Terrestrial > Soil > Wetlands > Peat | place... | reverse complement strand
GTCACGCTGATCGGCGGCAACGGGGCGGGCAAGACGACGACCCTGCGCTCGATCTCCGGCCTTCTCCATCCAAAGGAGGGGAGCGTCCGCCTGATGGGCAAGGACGTCACGCGCATGCCGCCAAACGCCGTGCACAAGGAGGGCCTGGGCCTCGTGCCCGAGGGCCGCGGCATCTTCCCCCGTCTCACCGTCCTCGAGAACCTCGAGATGGGCGCCTATATCGTCAAGGACAGGGCCGTGATCGACCGCGGCATAGAGTACGCATTCACCCTCTTTCCGAGGCTCAAGGAGCGCTCCGCCCAGAAGGGCGGCACCCTCTCCGGGGGAGAGCAGCAGATGCTCGCGACGGCGCGGGGGCTCATGTCCAACCCGAGGATCCTCCTCATGGACGAGCCATCGATGGGCCTCGCGCCCGTCCTCGTCGACCAGATCTTCGACGTAATCAAGGAGCTCAACTCGAAGGGCACGACCATCCTCCTCGTCGAGCAGAACGCGCTGATGGCGCTCAAGTGCGCGCATCGCGCCTACGTGCTCCAGACCGGTAAGATCGTGCTCTCCGGCTCGGCCCAGGACGTCGCCCGCGACGAGAACGTCAAGAAGGCGTACTTGGGGATCTAGCAGGCTGTTGAAAAACTCGATGCTTTTCAACAGCCTGCCAAGCGATTGCTCAATATCCTTCGGATTTCGAGCAATCGCGGCGAATAGGGTAGTGTTGGAAAAGGCTCAGTCGGCCTTTTCCAACACCCTGCTAGGCCTGGTGCGGCTATGATGACGATGAGAAAGATAGCGGTGCCCGCCTTGTCCTGCGTCATCTGCCTACTGGCCGGTGCCCTGGCAGCGGATACCCGAGTCCTCCTATCTCGCTATCTGGCCAAAGCCAGCGACATGGCCGGCTACGCCACATACGTCGTTTCGCTCGATACGGCCGCGGGGCGGGACGTCTCGCGCTTTGACCGCGCCATTGCCGCCTTTCTTCCCTCGATTAGCGATTTTTCGTTCCACGCCACCGGCGGGACCATCGCCGAGGGCATGCTCGGCAAGGATTGTCCCCTCCCCGGAGGTCTGGTGCTGCCAGCGGGCGCGCGGATCCGAGTCATCGACGGCGGCCTCCTCGTCAGCGGCATCCCTTCCGTCCAGACTCCAGGCGCGGTTATGGGCATCGAGCCGGGGACCTTCGCCCTTCTCATTTTCGCCTTCGAGCGCGACCACGCGCCGGACCCGGAGAAATTCCTCGCGCGCGAGCTGAACGTCGCTCGGTTCCAGGAAGATGTACGTCGAGCTAATGCCCTGAGCCTGGGAGGCAGGTCATTCAACGACGTGCTCGTCGAGAGGCTAGGCGGTCCTGCGGCCTTGCCTGGCCTTGCGGCCGAAGCCCTGCTCAAGAGCTACCGCAGGCTCTGCGAATCCAGCCTCATCGGCGATTTCCGCGGCTTGGATACGGTCGGCCTGCCCAAGGGCATCTTGCAGACGCTCAGGAACATCGAGGCTCTCCATCCCGATTTCGGTCTCGGTTGGGTGGAGGCCGAAAAGGCGCTATTCCAGTGTCTCTACCCCAACAGCCTGATAAAGACCATGCTGCGCGATCCCGGTAGTTTCTTCACCTTTCCCAGAGCTATGCCGGACAGCCTCGTAGCGGATGTCTCGGCGTCCACCCTCTCCGCGGCGGGCCTGGTACAAGCGACCCTCGTGGAGTGCCGAAAATGGTTCACAGCCAATCCCCCCGTCACCGGCGACCCCAAGGCGCGCCGTGCCCATTCTGAGCTGCTAGACTCGCTCGGGTTCGAGATACCGGGAGACGCTTATTTCGACTACTGCAGCGGCAAGGACGCCGCCTACTTGGAAGGCAGGTACCCGATATTGGCCTATCTGCGGATGACGGAGCAGGAAACGCTGGACGAGGTCAAGGCCGAGAGGATAAGCGGCGGCGCGAGGATCTGGAAAATGTACAACATGGGCCTGATCGTCAAAACGCCCGAGCTGACCTTCGCCCTCGACTACACGCCCTTGCCGGCCGACGCCGCCAAGGCGGCCAAGGCGCTGGACTTCGCCATCGTGTCCCATGTCCATTCCGACCACTGGAGCAGCGCCCTAATGGACGCGATGTGGGCCCTCAAAAAGCCCGTGTACGCGCCCTTCTCCGATTACGGGCTTACCCTCGTTGACAAGGATACCCTGCTCAAAAAGGCCGGTCTGTCGATCTCGTTCAAGCTTTCGTCCCAGGACGTACCGGGCGGATCGAACTACGCCCCCTGCTTGATATCGACTATCGACTGCGGCGAGGCGAGCGGGCATTTCACGATCGTCCACCCGGGGGACGCGACCCATGCCGAGCAATTCCCCGCCGCAACGCGAGTGGACCTCCTGATTCTGCATAGCGACATTGGTCTGGACCTGGGACAGATCGTTTCTAGGGCCGCTCCAGGACTCGTGAACCTGGATCATGTCATGGAACTCGGCCATAACCAGGGCCAGGACCGCGCCGTGTCCTACAAGACGGCGTATGAGAGACTCTCTTCCCTATCCGACCTAGCCCCAACGATAGTGCTTACCTGGGGAGAGTCCCTGTACTTCCCGCCCAAATGAGCGATGGCCGCCCGGGAAGCGGAGGCTTCCCGGGCGGCCATCGCCTTGCCGAAAGACTGGAGCAAGCCTTACGCGTTGACAATGGGCAGGCGGTGGAGGGCCTCGGCGATCTTTTCCTCGGGGTGGACGTGGTTCTCGAGCTTGCCGGCGAGGTAGTCGTCGTAGGCGGCCATGTCGAAATTTCCGTGCCCGCTCAGGCAGAAGGCGATCACCTTGCGCTCGTTCCGGGCCTTGGCCTTGAGGGCCTCCTCGATCGCGCTCTTCACCGCGTGGGCGGTCTCGGGCGCGACGACTATGCCCTCGGTCCTGGCGAAGAGCTGGGCAGCCTCGAAGACATCGAGCTGGTTGTGGGCGACCGCCTCAATGACGTTGTGCTTCTTGAGCATGCTGATGAGGGGCGAGTCCCCGTGGTAGCGCAGGCCGCCGGCGTGGATGCCCGAAGGAATGAAGTCGTGGCCCAGGGTGTACATCTCGGCTACCGGTCCCAGCTTGGCCTCGTCGCCGTAGTCGAAGGCGAAGATGCCCTTGGTTAGGGTCGGGCAGGCGGCCGGCTCGACGGCGAGGATGCGAACGTCGCGGCGCCCGAGGAGCTTCTCCTTGGCGAAGGGGATCACGAAGCCGCCGAAGTTCGAGCCGCCGCCGACGCAGCCGACGAGGACGTCAGGCTTCTCGCCTATGAGCGCGAACTGCTTGAGGGCCTCTTCGCCGATTATGGTCTGGTGGAGAAGCACGTGATTGAGCACCGAGCCGAGGGCGTAGTGGCTGTCCCTCTCCTTCCGGGTCGCAACCTCCTCGACCGCCTCGCTGATCGCTATTCCGAGGCTGCCGGGATGGTTCGGATCCGTGGCGAGCAGGGCGCGGCCGGACTGGGTCTGGTCGCTCGGCGAGGGGACGACGGACGCGCCCCAGGTCCGCATCAGGATGGACCTGTAGGGCTTCTGCTGGTAAGAGACGCGCACCATGTAGACCTTGATCTCCATGTCCCCGAGGAGGGCCCCCGCGAGCGAAAGGGCCGAGCCCCACTGCCCCGCCCCGGTCTCGGTGACCAGCCGCTTCACGCCTTCCTGCTTGTTGTAGTAGGCCTGGGGGATCGAGGTGTTGGCCTTGTGGCTGCCGGCGGGCGAGACGCTCTCGTTCTTGTAGTAGATCCTCGCGGGGGTGCCGAGCGCCTTCTCGAGGCGATGGGCGCGCACGAGTGGCGAGGGCCTGTAGATGCGATAAAGCTGGAGCACGTCGTCGGGGATCTCGATGTACTCCTCGCTCGAGAACTCCTGCTTGATCAGCTCCATGGGGAAGAGGACGCGAAGCTCGTCGGGCGTCGCCGGTTTCATCGTCTGGGGGCTTAAGTAGGGCTTTATCGGCTCCGGCAGGAAGGGCAATATATTGCACCACCTCTGGGGCTGATCTTTCTCGGACAGCATCACTTTCCCATCGTCGCTCATCGAATCCTCCTAAGGTGTATCGTTACTATTTGTAGTAACATATCATATCAGCAGCTAATGTCAAGGGGGATTCGATTCTCGGCGCTCACAAATCGGCGATGACGGCCCGCAGGAGGCGCGAGACATTGTCGACGTTCTGGGAGAAGACGGCCAGGACGGCCTCCCAGCTCACCGGCGCCTCGTCCTCCTTCCAGCAATCATAGTCGGTGCTCATCGCCACCGCCGCGTAGGGCAGTCCGGCCTCGTTGGCCAGGATGGTCTCGGTCGCTATGGACATGTTGATGACATCGGCCCCCCAAAGCCTGAACATCCGCGACTCGGCCCTCGTCGAGAAACGAGGCCCCTCTATCGTGACCACCGTCCCGGCGGGATGGCAGCGCAGGCCGAGACGGGCCGCGGCCGCTATCAGCGCGGCGCGCAGGTCGGCGTCGTATGGCTCGGCCATCGCGCGGTGGACAGGCTTATGCGGTTCGAAGGTAGTCGTGAAGCTCAGCTCCCGCCTTCTCGTGAAGTCTATGAACTGGTCCAGTACGACGAGATCGCCGCGGCGGATCTCTTCGCGCAGCGATCCTACCGCGGTCGTGGCGAGGACGAGGTCGCAGCCCGAGTCCTTGAGGGCCTGGATGTTCGCCCGATAGTTGACTTGCGTGGGCGGTACCGTATGCTCGCGTCCGTGGCGGGCCAAGAGCAGCACCTCCTTTTCTCCGATCCTGCCCTCCTTGAGGGGCGATGAGGGCTCGCCCCAGACGGTAGTCGCGCTCCTGTCCCGCTGGTTTTCCAGGATGTCCGGATCATCCAGGCCGGAACCGCCGATGATGCCTATCTTCATGTCGCTCCCTCCGGGAACAGCGCGGCGATCGCGGCCGCCTCCGCGGCGCAGATGCCCCGCTCGGTGACCAGGCCGTCGATGAGCCTCGCCGGGGTGACGTCGAAGCCGTAATTGGCCGCGTCCGTTGCCTCAGGGCAGATCAGCACTCGAGTCCGCTCGCCATGATGCAGACCCTCGACGTATCGGACCTCCTCCGGGCTCCTCTCCTCGATCGGGATCTCCGCGATCCCGTCGGTGATGCTCCAGTCGAAGCTCGAGGACGGGAGGGCGACATAGAAGGGCACGCCGTTGTCCCGCGCGGCGAGCGCTTTGAGATAGGTGCCTATCTTGTTGGCGGCGTCGCCCGAGGCCGCCACCCTATCGGCCCCGGTGATGACGAGGTCGACCATGCCGTGCTGCATGAGGTGGCCACCGGTATTGTCGCAGATGAGGGTGTGCGCCACGCCGCGACGCCCGAGTTCCCAGGCGGTCAGCGAAGCGCCCTGATTGCGGGGCCTCGTTTCGTCCACCCAGACGTGGACAGGTATGCCCGCCGCCTGGGCGGCGTAGATGGGCGCGGTGGCCGTGCCGAAATCCACGCAGGCGAGGGCGCCGGCGTTGCAGTGCGTGAGGACATTCACTCTCCGCCCTTCCAGCTCGAAGACCTTCTTGATGAGCTCGAGCCCGTGGAGGCCGATCATCCTGCAGCGATCGGCGTCCTCCTCGGCGATGCGCAGGGCTTCGGCCCTAGCCAGGACCTCGGCTCGAGCCCGTGAATCGGCCGCGAGGGCCGCGGCCAGGACGCTGGAGAGGGCGCGTTCGAGGTTCACGGCCGTGGGGCGTGTCGCGAGGAGGGCGGCGGCCCTCTCGCGCAGGTACCTGTCCCAGAGCTCGGCTGGAGCCTCCTTGGCGGCCAGGAAGAGGCCGAATGCGGCGGCCGCCCCGATGAGGGGCGCGCCGCGGACGACCATGTCCTTGATGGCCCTCAGGCAGTCATCGCTCGAGCGGAGGACGGCGATCCTGAACTCGAAGGGCAGGAGGGTCTGGTCGATGGCCGAGACCGTGTCGTCCGCGTTGAGCTCTATCGACCGAAAGCCCCCGGCCGCTCCTTCGATGATCGCGCGCTCCATGCCGGCCTCTGCGCTACAGCCTGAGCATCCGCTTGAGCTCGGACGACCAGTCTGCGAACTCCTTGCACGCCGCCTCGACGGGCGCGGGATTCGACATGTCGACGCCGGCCAGTTTCAGGGACTCGATGGGAAAGCGCGAGCCGCCCGAGCGCAGGAAGGCGAAGTAGTCCTCGCGCTCGCTCATCCCCCCGGAAAGCACGCACCGCGACAGGGCGATGCTCGCCGAGATGCCGGTCGCGTACTTGTAGACGTAGAAGGCGTTGTAGAAGTGGGGTATGCGCAGGCCCTCGAGGTCGCTCACCTCCTCCAGGACTATCGCCTTCCCGAAGTACTTCTCGAGCAGCTTCCGGTACTCCGACCTCAACGAGCCGACGGTCAGGGGTTCCTCGGCCTCGGCCATCTCGTGGGCCTTGAGCTCGAATTCCGCGAACATGGTCTGGCGGAAAAGAGTGCTCACGAGGCCGTCGAGCCTGGCGCTCGCGAGGGACGCCCGCTCGGCGTCGTCCGCGGCCGAGTCGTAGAGGTAGCGGAAGAGGAGCTGCTCGTTGAAGGTGCTCGCGACCTCAGCCTCGAAGATCGTATAGCGGCTGCAGAGGAAGGGGTTCGAGCGCCTCGAATACCATGAGTGCATCGAGTGCCCGCCCTCGTGCGCTATCGTGAAGACGTCGTGGAGGACGTCCTCCTTGTAGTTGAGCAGGATGAAGGGATCGCCCGTGAAGGAGCCCGCGGAGAAGGCGCCCGAGTCCTTGCCCTTGTTCTCGTAGCGGTCCACCCAGCGCCCCTCGAGGAGGCCCGTGCGCAGGACGGAGACATAGTCGGCGCCGAGGGGCGAGAGCGCCGAGGCGACCGACGCGACGGCCTGGGCATAGCTCCGGCGGCCCGAGGGCTCGGGCGCGAGGGGCACGTAGAGGTCGTAGTGCCGCAGCTCGTCGAGGCCGAGGGCAGCCTTGCGCAGCTCGTAGTACGCGTGGAGCACGGGCAGGTTGGCCGAGATGGTGGCGACCAGGTTGTCGTAGACGGCCTCGCTCACGTCGTCTGGGAACAGGGCCGCGGCCCTGGCCGAGGGAAAGCCGCGCGCCCGCGCCTTGTACTTGTCGCGCAGAACTGAGCCGGAGTAGAGGGCGGCGAGCACGTTCTTGTGGGACTCGAAGCCCCGGTAGAACTGGAAATAAGCGGCCCGTCTCAGGCTCCGGTCGGGGCTCCGCATGAAGGATTGGTAGCTCGATTGGGTGAGGGGGCGCGTGCCCTCGGGGGTCGAAAGCTCGCCGAAGTCGAGGTCGACGTCGACGAGGACCGAGAAGGCGTCGCCCGCCACAGCGGCGGACTCGGCCTGGAGCGCCAGGAGCCGCTCCTCGGCCTCCGAGAGGATGTGGGGCTTGAAGCGGAGCAGCTTGCGCAGGAAGACCTCGCACTCGGCGAAGCCGGGATCGGCCAGGCAGGAGGCCGCGAAGCTCTCGTCCAGCTCCATGATCTCCGGCTCGAGCCAGGCCCAGGCCGCCTCGGCCCTGGTCGCCGCGGACACGAATCGGGAATAGCGTCCCCTCGAGGATCCCTCGCCCTGGTCCTCGCTTTGGCGCAGACTCGCATAGACCTGGAGCCGTTCCGCGAGGACGCCGAAGTCCCTGTAGTAGGCCAGCGCCCTCGCGAAGGACTCTTTCGAGGCTCCCAGCACTCCCTTGAAGTCCTCGATACCGGGGATCATGGCGACGAATTCCACGAGTCCCCTCTCCCACGCGGCCTCGGACTCGTAAAGGCTCGAGAGATCCCAGGTGTCTGTCTTCGCCTGCTCGGACCTCAAGGGAACTCGCCGCTCGTCGCTCATGCGTGCCTCCGTTGCCTGGAGTATATGAAAACGCGAATCGCCAGATCAAGGTAGGTTTCGCCGGATGCTGACAGGGGCGCCGAGATGTGGAATGATCCTCGGGAGAGGGGGTGGCCGAGCATGAGGACGCCGTCGGCGATAGGCGCGAGGAAGAACGACCATATCGCAATCTGCGCGAGCTCCGGGGCATTGCGTGCCTCGCAGGTCAACGGCGGCCCTGGATTCGAGCGCGTCCATCTGGCGCATATGGCCCTGCCGGAGCTTTCGGTCCGCGAGATAGATCCATCTATCGTCTTCCTGGGACGCTCCCTGAAAATGCCCCTCCTGATTTCTTGCATGGTCGGCGGGACCAGGGCAAGCGCGCGCATCAACCGAGACCTGGCCAGGGCGGCGCAGGAGGCGCGGGTGGCCATCGGCCTGGGATCCTTCAGGATCGCGCTGGAGGACGAACGCCTCGAGCGGCGCTTCGACCTCAGGGATGAGGCCCCGGATGTGCCGATACTCGCGAATCTGGGCGCCACTGCCTTAAGCGCGTACGCTCCCCGAAGAGTATCGGAGCTTGCCAGGCGGATCGGCTCGGACGCGCTCGTCGTTCACCTCAACACGGGGCAGGAGCTCTTCCAGCGGGAGGGAGATCGGGATTTCTCCGGCCTGAGGGCGGCCGTGGGCCGCCTCATCCGGGAATCCGGCATGCCGGTGATCGTCAAGGAGACGGGCTTCGGCATCGGCCCCGCCCTGGCGCGATCGCTCGTCGAGGAAGGGACCTCGTACGTCGACCTCGCGGGCTCCGGCGGAACGAACTGGATCGAGGTCGAGGCGAGGCGCCTGCCCGCGGGCCCGTTGCGCGACGCCGCCTCGCGCTTCGATCGCTGGGGATACCCTACCGCCCTCCTCCTCGAATCCATGAGGGAATCCGAGGTCCTGCGCGGGAGGCTGATCGCGTCAGGCGGAATAAGCGACGGAGTGGAGGCTGCGAAGGCGATCGCCATGGGAGCCTCCCTGGTCGGCCTGGCGGCTCCCATACTTAGGGCGAGCTTGTCGCGGGGCGCCGAGGGCGCTTTAGGCTACCTCGAGGGGCTTCGCTGCGGCCTCGTGGCGGCGATGTGCATGACCGGATCGCGCGACGTCGCCGAGCTCGCGCGGGGGATCGCGTGGGCCGACCCTTCCTTCGCGCAGGAGGCCGCGGCCCTTCGGGCTTGCGACTCGAGGGCGAGCGCGCGCTAGAGTGCGAAAAGCCGCGTTCTCCCCGGCACTCGGCTATCCGGCGAACTCGCGGGCCAGGGCGTCGAGGAAGGCCGCGATGGTCTCGAAGGCCCGTTCCTCCGCGAGCTCCGGGACGTCCGCCTCCGTATGGAGCAGGTCCCAAAGCGGGGGCTTGCGCCCCTCGGCGAGGAGGATCGCCTGGTCCTCGGGGAGGAGGGAGAGCGCGAGGGCGGGCAGGCCTCCGAGGGTGAGGCCGAGGTCGTCGGACCAGGGCAGCGAGGCTTCGAGCGGCTGCTCGAGGAGAGCCGAGGCGGCGGCCTTTCTCGCAAGCTCGAGGAGGGCGCGGTGGCCCGCGGCCGCCTCGGAGCGCTCGAGGCCGTGGCGCTCGAGGAGCTCGGCGGGGGCCCTCGAGAGGACGAGTCGCCCTCCCCTGCCCGTCACGTCGAGCACGAGGGCCGACATGCCTTCGGCCGGCCGGCTCGAGCCGCGGGCGCCCTGCGCGAGCGCCCTGGCCAGGGCGAAGGACCCCTGGGAGTCAGGTCCGCCGGAGCCCGGGGCCTCCTCGGCGTCGGTGAAGGCGACGAGGATGGGTACTCGCGACGGCGGCGCCGCGCCGCGGCGCGAGGCGAAGTCGGCGAGCTGGATGCAGGCGCAGGAGTTGTCGAGGGCGCCGGGGCTGCCCGGCGCGCGGTCGTAATGGGCGACGAGGGCTAGGCGCGGCCTGCCTTCGCCGACTCGCACGAAGGCGTGGCGGGCCTCGCCGATTCTCGCGACGGAATACGAAAGGCCTCTCGCGGCGAGGAGACCCGCGAGGCCGACAAGTCGGTCCCCGCCCGGCCTCATGAAGCGCTCGGCCTCGTCCGAGAAGCGCACGAGCCTCTAGCGGACCCTCGGCGCGGCGCAGGAATCGCGCAGCACGAGGGAGGTCGGGAGGTGGACGTGCGAGGCCTGCTCGCCCGCCAGGAGGCTCACTACGAGAGAGGCCGCGGCCGATCCCTTTTCCATGCCCGGCTGGCGCACGGTGGTGAGCGCCGGCCTGGCCCGCGCCGCCCAGGGAATGTCGTCGAAGCCGACGACGCTCAGGTCCGCCGGAATTGAGAGGCCGAGCTTTTCGCAGGCCTGGTAGACGCCGAGGGCGACGGCGTCGGCCATCGCGAGCACTGCCGTGGGCCGGTCGGCGCCGCGGGAGAGGATCCTCTGGGCCGCCTCCTCGCCGCCTTCGATGGAGCTCTCGACCGAGGCGATCTCGATGCCGGGAGACTCGAGATGGAGGCCGGCCTCGGCCAGGGCGCTCTGGAACCCGGCCAGGCGCCTGTCCGAGACCAGCGAGAAACGCTGGTCGGGCAGATTGAGGGTCTCGGGCCGGAGCGCGAGGATGGCGACGCTCCTGTGGCCCAGGGAGAGGACGTGGCCCATGATGTCGTGGGCGGCCTCGGCGTCGTCGATGCCGACGTTGATAGTCTCGTCGACCGCGGCCCCGTCGATCGTGACGAAGGGGATGCGGCGGCGATGGAGGATGCCCACGACCTCGTCGCCCGGGCCGACGCCAATGGTGATGAGGCCGTCGACGAAGGCCCGCCGCGCGGCCTCGATGACCCTGCCTCGGATCGGCGGGAGCATGGTGAGCGAAAGCTCGTGCTCCTCGCAGACCTCTCCGATGCCGCGGATCAGCTCGCAGATGTAGGGGTTGCGCAGGGCCTCGAAGATGGGCTGGGGCAAGAGGACGCCGAGCGCGCCCAGGCGCTTGGTGGTCAGGGTCCTGGCCACGGGATCGGGCACGTAGCCCAGCTCCGTCACGATGCCCATGATGCGGGCATAGGTCTCCGCGGAGATGCGGCTGGGGTCGTTCAACGCGAACGAGACGGTCGTCTTGGACACGCCGGCTCGGCTCGCGATGTCGTTGATGGTCGGGCGCATCCTCCTGCCGCTTTCCTACTTGATCGAGCCCGCGACCATGCCCTTGATGATCGATTTCTGGGCGATGAGGAAGAATACGATGATCGGGATCATCGCCATCAGGATGGCGGTGAGGATCAGGTCCCACTGCTTGACGTAGGCGCCCGCGAAATTGGAGACGGCCAGGGGTATGGTCATGACGCTGTTGCCCTTGCCGAGGATGAGAAGCGGCAGCAGGAAGTCGTTCCATATCCAGATGCCGTTGAGCACGAGGACCGTCGCGTGGATGGGCTTCAGTATGGGGAAGATGATCAGGTAGAAAGTCTGCCAGGGCCTGCAGCCGTCGATGGTCGCCGCCTCCTCAAGCTCGAGGGGAATGCTCTTCGTGAATCCGTGGAAAAGGAAGATCGACTGGGACATCCCGAAGCCGATGTAGGCCAGGACGATGCCGGTGAAGGTCCGCAAGAGCCTGATGCCGACCGCCTCGCCGAAGTCCCTGAACCAGGTGAGGAGCGGAAACATGACGATCTGGAAGGGGATGACCATCGCCGCGACGAAGATGATGAAAATGCCGGCGGAAAGCCTGGTCTTGGTGCGGACGAGGACCCATGCCGCCTGAGCCGCGAATACGTTGATGAGGATGAGGGAGAGGGCCGTGATGATGACGGAGCTCGCGAAGGAGGAGGCGTACTGGATATTGACGCTGGTCCAGATCGAGACCATGTTCTCGATTATCTTCCCCCAGTGCGTCGGCAGGGAGAGAGGGGCCTGCGTGATCTCGAAGGGCGCCTTGGCCGAATTGATGAGGACGATGAAGAACGGGAAGAGGAAGATCAGGAACAGGATGATCGCGAGCGCCTCGAGGACGACGAGACCGGTGCGGCGCGTTTTCATAGCTCGATCTCCTTCTTCTTGTTGGTGGAGACCTGGATGATCGAGACGATCACGAGCACGAGGAAGAAGACGACCGCGCGGGCTTGGCCTCCGGCCATGTCATTGGACCTGAAGCCCTGGTTGTAGATATTCATGGCGAGGAGCTCGGTGCCGTAGATGGGCGACCCCATGAACATGACCGAGGGGCCTCCCGCCGTCAGGGAGTAGTTGACGTCGAACTGCTTGAAGGAATTCACCAGCGTGAGGAACAGCGTGATCGTGAAGGCCTGGCGCATCATCGGCACGATGATGGCGAAGAGCCTCCGGGTCGCCGAGGCGCCGTCGATCTGGGCCGCCTCGATGAGCTCCACGGGCACATTCTCTATCGCCGCGACGTAGATGACCATGATGTAGCCCGCGTACTGCCAGGTGCCGACGACGACG
>Ga0181529_10006212_pt1 | contig 12207 bp, 9 predicted proteins | sample PEATcosm2014_Bin_36_FD_119763 | JGI IMG/M metagenome (GOLD analysis project Ga0181529, IMG submission 119763) | Peatland microbial communities from MTU Mesocosm Facility, Houghton, MI, USA - PEATcosm2014_Bin10_30_metaG | ecosystem: Environmental > Terrestrial > Soil > Wetlands > Peat | place... | reverse complement strand
TCGGTGGTGGCGGATGCGCCCTGGCTGAGCGTGCGGAACCTGAGCAAGATCGCGATCATTCTGTTGCTGATGGCGATTGCCGCGGGCGCGTGGGGATCGATCCAGTCCGGGCGGGCACAGCGGCAGAGCGCGGCGCTGGCGGCGCGCAACGTGCAGGAGGCGATTCTGGAACGGCGGCGGAGCCGAATCCTGGAAGACATCAACGGATCGCGGCCATTGACGGAGATTCTGGAGCAGATTACCAAGCTGGTCAGTTCCAAGCTGGATGGAGCACTGAGCTGGATCGACAGCGAAGAAGGCGAGCGGCTGGGTTCAGCGCCCGCGCATCCAGATGAATTCCGAATTGTGTGCATGGAGGTATCGCGGCGTTCCGAGCCCCGGCCGTGCGTGCTTCATGCCGCGCTGGGATTGCGCACACAGCCTTCGGCGGCGGAGACGGAAGCGCTTACAGCCGGAACAGGACTGGCCTCGCTGGCGATTGAGACGCGCAGCCTTTACCGGGATCTGTTGCATCGGTCGGAGTACGACCTGCTGACCAACCTGCATAATCGCTTTTCGCTGGAAAGCCAGTTGGACGCGAGGATCGGCGGGGCGCGCCAGAACGCATCGGTGTTCGGGCTGATTTACATCGACCTGGACCAGTTCAAGCTCATCAACGATCACCTCGGTCACCGGGTGGGAGACATGTATCTTTGCCAAGTGGCCGAACGCATGACGCTGCAACTTCGCTCCGTGGACATGCTGGCGCGACTGGGCGGAGACGAGTTCGCGGCATTGACGCCGGAGGTGCATAACCGCGCGGATGTGGAAGAGATCGCGCTGCGCCTGGAGCGCTGCTTCAGCGAGCCGTTCTGTGTCGACGGACATACCTTGCGCGGTACTGCGAGCATCGGCATTGCATTCTACCCGGAGGATGGCACCGACAAGGACGAATTGTTCAACACTGCCGATGCGGCAATGTACGCGATCAAACACATGCGGCGGCAGAAGACTGCTTGACGGGGAAGATGGCAAAATTCCCCGGTAATATGGACAACCGCACGTCGATGCGCTAGGCTTCTGGCATCCACCCCCCTGATTTGATCAGCGCTCGGTTTGAGTTAGAGCGAGAAGGGGATGGATTTGCCGTGCGCGCAAGGGTGATGGCTGGTTTGCAGCAAAGCGGATTGCTTTCTGAAGCTGGCGGCCGATGAAGATTGTGCTCACGGAACTTGGCTTTGCAGTTGTCTCCTGACGTCCGCGGAGTAACTGGCGGCGCAACCAGGCTGGCGGCTTGATATCGGAGCAGAGGGGCCCCGCGCGTGAGAACGTGGAAAGACGATCACCTACGCAAGAAGCTCGATATCGGAACGGGCCACGCGTTTGCGTCTTTGGATCTCCTGGCCGCGCTGTTGCTCCTTGAGCAGAATCGAATTTCGTCGGGTCCCCGGCTCTCAGGGAGAGGGCAACCAATATCGAATATTGCGGGCCTTAATGAATCCCCCAAGATGTCGCGGCGGAAAGCGTATCCCTGGGCGTTCCACGCACAGCTTTCAAGATCCAGCAAAAAGATTGTGCAATTCGCCGCTCGCGTGCATGCGATACGGGTGGAATCTCTGCTAAAACTGAACAGAATCGAAGCAATGCGGCGCATTCCTGCGCTGAACCTGGCGTACCGGTCCTACGTGATGATCGTTACTGCCAACGCTATCGAGAACAAGCGACAATTTGCGCTTAAGGCAGGCCTGGACAGCGTTTCACGCAAGCCGTTCAAGCCGGAAGATCTCGAGATCGCGCCGGATGGAAGCGGAACCATCCTTTGCTTGTAACTGGTGTTGAAACGATGATTTGACAGCCAAATTAGAGGACCGCGCACTGTGAAATCTACCGAGGGGACGATGAAATGCCAATGATCGACGAAGCACGTGTGAGCAAGGGTGAGATTCTGGCAGTTGACGACATGCCGGCGCTGCTGGCGCTGCTGTCGGAGTTGCTGACCGGAGCCGGCTACCAGGTGCGCCAGGCGCCCAGCGGCGAACTTGCGCTGTGGACTGCGCAGATGCGCCCCCCGGAGATCATTCTGCTGGATGTGCGCATGCCCGGCATGAGCGGGATGGAAGTATGCCGCCAGTTGAAGGCGGACCCGGTGACGGCGGATGTGCCGGTGATCTTTCTTTCGGCATTGAACGAATCGGTAGACAAGGTGCAGGGACTGGCTCTGGGCGCGGTGGACTACATTACCAAGCCGTATCAGCCGGAAGAGGTATTGGCGCGGGTCAACACGCACATCACGCTGGCGCGTTACCGGAAGGCGCTGGAGGCCGAGCGGGCCAATCTGGAGCAGCACGTGCGCGAACGCACGGCGGACCTGGAGGCGGTTGCCGAATCGCTGCGGTCCAGCGAGCGGGAGATGTCGGACCTGCAAGAAGCGCTGATTGTGGCGATGGCGTCGCTGGCCGAGACACGCAACAATGAGACCGGCGCGCACATCATGCGCACCCAGCATTATGTGCAGGCCCTGGCGCTGGAACTGGCGCGCCATCCGAAGTACGCGGAGATTCTTACCGAGGAGACGATCGAGTTGCTGTTCAAGACCGCGCCTTTGCATGACATCGGCAAGGTCGGCATTCCGGATCACATTCTTCTCAAGCCGGGGAAACTGACGGTAGAGGAATTCGAGATCATGAAGACTCACACAACCCTGGGACGCAACATTATTGCCGCAACCGAAAAGCGGCTGCATACCACGAATCAGTTTCTGACAACTGCCGAACAAACCACATTCAGTCATCACGAAAAATGGAATGGAAGCGGGTATCCGGAAGGACTGTCAGGCGACGGGATTCCGGTATCGGCCCGGCTGATGGCCATTGCCGATGTGTATGACGCGATCATCAGCCGGCGTGTGTACAAGGATGCGATGGACCACGAAAAGGCCGTGCAGATCATCACCGAGGGACGTGGGACACACTTCGACCCGGAGATGGTGGATGCCTTCGTGAGAATTAGCGAGACCTTCCGCAGGATTGCGGCGGAGTTTGTGGACGAACACTTGATCACGGCCTGAAGCCGCGGGCTAACTACGGGCGCGACGCGGCGGGAAGAATTCCATTGGCACGCTCCAGAACGGGCTGTGCGACCTGCTGAAAGCGATCGATGCGGGAGCGCAACTCGGTGAGCAGAGCGGCCACGGAATCGTCGGTTGCCAGGCGAAGTGTGATCGAACCGGTGTATGCGGAGAGTTCGCAGCCTATCTGAAGCGCCCTCCGCAAGTCCGCGTTCAGGTCTTCGGCAACACACCTGGCGGCAACCGCGGCCTTGATCTTCACCTTGATGACTTCGGTCAACATCAGGAGCTGTGCATCGTCCAGCGTCGCCTGGCCATCGACGACGCCAAGTTGCCGGGCAATCTCGACAATTTCACCGGCCAGAATCTCACTCTTGCTCATAAGCTTTCCTTCAGAAGAAATCCGCGGACAAATTGAGAGCGGTGCAACCAACCGCGGCTGAATCGCGCACCTTCATTGTACTGATGCGCGGGGCGAACGAACCCGATACAAAAAAGTCCCTGTCATTTTATTCCCAAAATGACAGGCCGCGTTCATCGGTCAGGCGATGACGTACTTACCGTCGCTCACATCCTGCGCAGCCTGGAGGATGCTTTCGGGACGGCCAAGATCGCGCCAGTAGAATTGGCCGGCGCGGAAGGAGACGATCTTCTCTGCCCGCGCGGCCAGGCGCATATAAGACGCGATGATGGAGAAGACTCCCTCCTCGGCCATCTCCTGAAAGATACGGGGCGAAAGAATGTGAATGCCGGAGAAGGCGAGCGCATTGAATTGCTCGACGGGACGAGCAAATTCCATTGCGCCCTCCAGTCCCGCGCGGCGTCCGCAGAGATAGCCCTTTTCGTCGAAGAGCAGGTAGCGCGAGGTTGCGCGGTCCTGAACGGCCAGCGTGGCCAGGGCCTTGTTCTCCGCGTGGAAGCGCATCATGCCTGCCAGATCGATGGAGCTGAGCACATCGACATTGTGGAGGATGAATGGTTCATCTGGATCGGAGCCGGGTTCTAGAAAGAAATGCGCGGCTTGCTTGAGGCCGCCGCCGGTATCGAGCAGGACCTCTTCGTGGGAGATCTCGATGCGCATTCCGAAATCGCGCGAACGAAGATAGTCGTGCATCCTTTCGGCGTAGTGATGGGTATTGACGATTACATCCGTGACACCGCAGGCGCGCAGGCGGCGCAGCGTGATTTCAAGCAGCGTGTGCCCGGCGACTTCGACGAGAGCTTTGGGACGATCATTGGTGAGCGGGCGCAGGCGCGTGCCCAGGCCCGCCGCAAGGATCATGGCCTTCATGCTGCTTCCCCGCCCAGCTTGCCCATTTTTTCGAGTTCGATGTGGCGCAGCACGACCTCGACGCCGCCTTTGGTGCGAAGGTGCTTCGCCAACTGCTCGGCAAGAAAGACGGAGCGATGCTGGCCGCCGGTGCAGCCGAAGGAGACCATGAGATTCTTGAATCCGCGCTGCTGATAGCCGGCAACGGTGGCATCGACGAGCGAGAGAACGGCGGCGAAATACTGGTGCACACTGTCTTGCTGCTTGAGATAGTCGATGACAAGCGCATCCTTGCCGGTCAGCTGTTTGAACTGCTCTTCCCTGCCGGGATTGGGAAGGCTGCGCGCGTCGAAGACAAAGCCGCCGCCGTTGCCGGAGTCATCGGCGGGCATTTGCTTGTGATAAGAGAAGCTGAAGATGCGCACCTTCAAGCCGTGCGCGGATTCGGCCAGGGCGAGCAGCTTTTCCGATGTGGCCATGCTGCCGAGCGCATCCATCAATGCGGGCAGCCGGATGGGCAGCCGCGCATTGTCGGCGAGCCAGCGCAGGTTTTTCAATGCATAGGGCACGGATTGCAGGAAGTGCGTCTTGCGCTCGTAGAAGCCGCGGAATCCATACGCTCCCAGCGCCTGCAGGATGCGCACATAGACATATGCGTAGTAATGTTCGAGGAACCGCTCGCGATCGACGGGAATGAAGGCAGCCAGAGAGTCAAGGTAGTGATCGAGCAGTTGCTGACGCGCGGCAGGAGGCAGATCGGCCTTGCCATCGAAGAGCAGCGAGGCGATGTCGTATTGCAGAGCGCCGCGGCGGCCGCCCTGATAGTCGAGGAAGAAGGGCTCTCCATCGCACAGCATTACATTGCGCGACTGAAAATCGCGATAAAGGAAATAGTCGTGCCGGGCGCTCAACAGGAAATCGGTGAGCGTGGTGAAATCGTCTTCCAGCGCCTGCTCGTTGAAGGGAATGCCGGCGAGACGAAGAAAGTAATACTTGAAGTAATTCAGGTCCCAACTGATGGACTGTCGATCGAAGCTGTCGCGCGGATAGCATACGGAGTAATTCAGGTCGCGCCCGGCCTCGATCTGGAAACGCGGCAGGGCGGCTACCACTTTGCGGTACGCTTCCATTGCCTCGGGAGCGATGTTGTCGCCGTCGCGATGCTTGCCGAGGAAATCGAAGAGGGTGGTGTCGCCAAGATCTTCTTCGAGGTATGCGCCGTGGGCAAGGTCTTCGAGATAGATTTCGGGCACGCGCAGCCCGAGGCTGCGAAAGTAGCGTGAAAACTCAATAAACGCCGCGTTCTCTTCGCGCACGGGATAGAGAATGCCAATGGCGGTGCGGCCGCCGCCGGAGAGGCGGACAATGATGCGTCCCGAGCCGCCAAGCTGCCCCTGGAGCGGCTTTACCGTTTCTGCCGGCAAATGAAAGTACTGCTCAAATAGTTGTTTAAGTATGTCCATCGATCTCTTTCCGCGGATAACCGTTGCTGTTAACCAACGATACGCATTGGGAGATTCGGGCGCAAGGCGAGTGCGGGGAGGGCGGCGATCCGGCTTTCAAAGAGTGCGATTGGTCTCCCACCCTAGCCGCAAAAACAACTGCGCGGCGAGGGTGGGGCACCCGGTGACTGTGTTTGCAGACCGGTTCAGTTCAGCGCGATGGTGACCGCCTTGGTTTCGGTGTAGTTGTGCAGGACTTCGGCGCCCATTTCTCTGCCCCAGCCGGATTGCTTGAATCCGCCGAAGGGGAGCGAAGCGTCGAAGACGTTGTGGCAGTTGATCCACACGGTTCCCGCGCGCAGGCTGCGGGCCACCTTGTGGGCCAGGCCCAGATTCTGGGTCCAGACCGAGGCAGCCAGGCCATAGACGGTGTCATTGGCCCGCTTGACGATCTGATCCAGTTCCTTGTCGGAGAAAGGCACGGCGCAGACCACGGGGCCGAAGATCTCTTCCCGAACCACCTTCATGCTGGGGTTGGTGCGGGTGAGGACGGTGGGGCGGACAAAGTAGCCGCGTTCGATGCCGGAGAGGGGGCCACCAGCGGCAACATGCGCGCCTTCGGCGATGCCCGACTCAATATAGCCGACGACTTTTCGGTATTGCTCTTCGCTGACCAGCGGGCCCATCTGGCAGGAGGCATCGAGGCCCGGCGCGAGTTGAATGCTGGAGGCGATGCGGCTGACTCCGTCCACGACTTCGTCGAAGACCTTCTCGTGCACGTAGAGGCGCGACCCGGCACAGCAGCACTGGCCGTGGTTGAAGAAAATCGCACTCGCGGTGCCGCTGACGGCCAAGTCGATGGGGGAGTCGGGGAAGACGATGCAGGGGGACTTTCCGCCCAGTTCGAGCGACACCTTCTTCAGATTTCCGGCGGCGGCGTGGACGATGAGCTTGCCCACTTCGGTGGAACCGGTGAAGGCGACCTTGTCGACCAGATCGTGCGCCGCGAGGGGCGCTCCCGCGCCTTCGCCGAAGCCGGTGAGGATGTTGACCACGCCGGGCGGGAAGCCGGCTTGATCGATCAACTGCGCGAGGCGCAATCCGGAGAGCGGAGTCTGCTCGGCGAGTTTCAGGATGACGGTGCAGCCGCAGGTAAGCGCGGGAGCCAGCTTCCAGGCAGCCATCAGTAATGGGAAGTTCCAGGGAATGATCTGGGCGACCACCCCGATGGGTTCGCGCAAGGTGTAGCTGTGGTAGTCGTAACCGGCCGAAAGCGGCAGGGTGGTTCCGCCGATCTTGGTGGCCCATCCGGCCATGTAGCGGAACATGTCGACCGCCAGCGGCACGTCGGCCACGCGCGCAACGTAGAGCGGCTTGCCGTTGTCGAGGGATTCGAGTTCGGCAAACTCGTCAAGATTCTGCTCCAGCAGATCGCCGAGTTTCCACAGCAGGCGGCCGCGCTCGGAGGGGGACATGCGCGGCCAGGGGCCTTCGTCGAAGGCGCGGCGGGCGGCGAGCACGGCGAGGTTGACGTCTTCCGCCTCCGATTCGGGGACCGAGGCGATCACGTAGCCGGTGGCGGGATTGTAAACGGGAAAGGACTTTCCGGAAACGGCGGGAACAAAGCGGCCGTCGACGTAATTGCGGTGAAGGCTGGAGACGAAGTCAGCGGTTTTGCGGCTGACCGTGGGCTCAGTGCTGACAGTAGCCATGGTTCGACCTCGGATGCAACCGGTCACGCCAAAGCGGATTCTGGGGAAGCGCTTTTTTGCCCGGACACGGGGCGTGCCGACAATTGCACGCGAGTACACTACCACCGGGCACGCAAATTTGGCCAGTCACAGCGCAAGGTGCGGCCAAGCTGAATGGCTGCAACGAATCGGCGGCCACCGCTGTGGACTGCGCGCTTTGGGCGAGGAAAGACGAGGGGCTCCAGCGGAGTGGATTAAGATCGGTAGTGGCCGAATCGGCGTCAGCGGAAGCGTGTAAATGGAGGCAACATGAAAGTCCTTTTCATCGGGGGAACCGGCATCATCAGCACTGCTTCGACCCGGCTGGCGGCAGAGCGGGGCATCGAACTCACGCTGCTGCGCCGCGGCCAGCGAGGCGCCGAACTGCCTGCAAACGTTCGCACCATCACTGCCGACATCCACGACGAAGCGGCCGTGAAAGCGGCCCTGGGCAACGAGACGTTCGATGCCGTGGTGGACTGGATCGCGTTTACCCCGGAGCATGTGGAGCGCGACATAAGGCTCTTCCAGGGCAGAACCAGTCAATTCATTTTCATCAGCTCGGCCAGCGCGTATCAGCACCCGGTGGGGCATTACCTGATCACGGAATCGACGCCGCTCGCCAACCCGTACTGGCAGTATTCGCGCGACAAGATCGCCTGCGAAGAGATGCTGCTGAAGGCCTACCGCGAAGAGGGATTCCCGGTCACGATTGTGCGTCCGTCGCTGACCTATGGCGAGACGCAGATTGTGTTGGCGGTGAACAGCTGGGAGAAGTCCTTTACTGCGATTGACCGGATGCGGAAGGGCAAGAAAGTGATTGTGCCGGGCGATGGGACTTCCTTATGGGTGATTACGCACAACAGCGATTTTGCGCAGGGACTGGTGGGTCTGCTGGGACACCGCCAGGCGATCGGGCACGCGTTCCAGATCACCAGCGACGAGGTGATGACCTGGGACCAGATCTACACGATCACGGCGCAGGCGGCGGGAGTGGAAGCGCAGATTGTGCACATCGCCTCGGACTTCATCAGCGCCTGCATGCCGGAGGAATTGGGCAGCCTGACCGGAGACAAGGCGGCCAGCGTGGTCTTCGACAACTCCAAGATCAAACGATTTGTGCCGGGCCACTGCGCAAAGGTGCCGTTTGCCGAGGGGATTCAACGCACCATCGACTGGTTTGACGCGGACCCGCGACGAAAGCAGATCGACGAGGAGATGAACGCGCAGTGGGACATGCTTATTGATGCCTACGAGCAGGCGCTGGGTGAAGCGAAACGCCGGTTCCAAGCTTAGGAAGCGAATGAGTTCCAGCAGCCGTGAGAGAATTCTGGCATCGGCCTTCCCCAACAACTCTCTCGGCCGCTGGATACAAACACATGGGTTTATATACGCGCGCAAACAACCTGCTGTTTGGCCGCCCGCTGGCCACCAGCGAGGAACGGGCCGAACACATCGGGCCGATTGCCGGCATTCCGATCTTCGGGCTGGATGCACTGAGTTCCGCCGCCTACGGGCCTGAAGCAGCACTGACGCTGCTGATTCCGCTGGGACTTTACGGTGTGCGCACCATTGTTCCGGTGAGCGCGGCCATCGTGGCGCTGCTGGCGATTGTCTACTTCAGCTATCTGCAGACCATCGAGGCCTACCCGCAGGGCGGCGGATCGTACACGGTGGCGACCGAGAACCTGGGTCCGAACGCGGGCCTGCTGGCCGCTGCGGCGCTGATGATCGACTACATCCTGACCGCGGCGGTGGGCATTTCGGCGGGGGTGGGCGCGCTGATCTCGGCCGCTCCCAGCCTGCAACCTTATACGCTCTGGCTGTGCCTGGGCGTGCTGCTGATTCTGACCATCGTCAACATGCGCGGAGTGCACGACACCGGGGTCGTGTTCATGGTTCCCACCTACCTGTTTACGGGCACCCTGCTGGTGGTGATCGGGGTGGGCGCGTGGCATGTGATGAGCCAGGGCCACCCGATTCCGGTGACGCCGTTGCCGGTGCTGCCCAAGGCCACCATGGCGCTGAGTTTCTGGCTGCTGCTGAAGGTTTTCTCGTCGGGTTGCACGGCGATGACAGGCGTAGAGGCGGTGAGCAACGGGGTGATGGCATTTCGCGAACCCACGCGCAAACATGCCAAGACCACGCTGACCATCATCATCGTGCTGCTGGCGGTACTGCTGGCGGGGATCGCACTGCTGTGCCGCGCGTACGGCATCGGCGCTACCAATCCCGATGGACCGGGCTACGAAAGCGTGCTCTCGATGCTGACGCGGGCGGTGATGGGGCAGGGATGGTTCTATTACCTGACCATCGCCTCGGTGCTGCTGGTGCTGGCATTGTCGGCGAATACGGCGTTCGCGGATTTTCCCAGGCTGACGCGGTCGATTGCGCTGAACAATTATCTGCCGCATGTGTTTCTGCTGCGCGGGCGCAGGCTGCTGTACTCCTGGGGAATTTATGTGCTGGTGGCGCTGACCGCGTTGCTGCTGATCGTCTTCGGCGGGGTCACCGACCGGCTGATTCCGCTGTTTGCCATCGGCGCGTTCATGGCTTTTACGCTGTCGCAGGCGGGCATGGTCTTCCATTGGAAGCGGGTGGGCGGATCGCCGGGGCGGATGCTGCTGAATGGCGTGGGCGCGGTGGCTACTGGCCTCACGACGGTGGTGGTGCTGGTAGCCAAGTTCACCGAGGGGGCGTGGTTCACGGCGCTGCTGATCATGGCGATGATCGTGCTGATGCGCGCGGTGAAGCGGCACTATGTACGGGTGGCGCGGGAGACGGCTCTTTTCCGGCCGATCCAGCCGGCGCAGATCAGCGAGCCGATTGTAGTGCTGCCGGTGGACCGCTGGAGCCGGCTCACGGAGAAGGCGCTGTCATTCGCGCTCTCGATGAGCCACGATATTCGCTGCCTGCACGTGCAGAGCGGCGAGGGACCAGACGACTTCAGCCAGTCGTGGGAAAAGAATGTCACCGCCCCCCTGCGCGAGGAAGGCAAGTACGTGCCGCAGGTGAAGATTCTGCAATCGCCTTACCGCTACGTTCTTGCGCCGGTCGTCGAATACGTGCTGGCCGTGGAGCGCGAATCCGACTTCAGGAAGGTTTGCGTGCTGGTGCCGGAGCTGGTGGTGCGGCACTGGTGGGAGAATCTTCTTCATAATCGCCGCGCCGACATGCTGAAGGTGATGCTGCTGCTGCGCGGCAACCGCCGGATTGTGGTGATCAACATTCCCTGGTACCTGGAACGGGACTGAGGATCCGGCGCTTGAGGGGGTAGCTGCCTCCCACCCTAGGCGCAAGAACAGGAGCGCGGCGAGGGTGGGGCACCCGGACATTCGGGGTTTGTGCTTTCCCAGGTGCCCAAGGGCGAGGCACCTGGGGCACCCGGCACGGTGCTGTCACAGGCTGGCGTGACGCGCGACACATCCGAGATCGCGTAAAAGGACCAGTGTTCAGGGCGGACATTTCTGCGGGGAGAACCCTCGGCGGAATAGGGGCTGACACAAGCGCCGGGTTGTTCGCGATTTCGCTGTACGGCACGCGCCAACCGCCCGTTTTCCTCACCCCGGCTCCCGGTGGAAATGCGCCCTGAGAAGAGGAGCGTGCGCTGATGCCACCCTCCGCGCCGAATCTTTTTGTGCGTTGTCCGCGTTCTGCTCACCGGACGCGGTTCACCTGCCGCGAATCGTCTGTCCGCAGTGACTCTCTGGACGTGTCTCCTGAGCCACTCGATCGAGTCTTTCTCCCCCGTGACAAAACCAGAATTGAATCCATTTGGTGGGTTCCGGTCCCCAAGGACAAACTGCGCGATCCCTGGAGCTGGCCCATATGACGCTGAATCGGGCTCTTCCGCGCCGCTATTTGCGCGGCTTGGAAATTCGTTGAATAACGAGGGAAGGCAACCGCTGGTGCTTCGACGAAAAGCAACCGCAGGTCCTTCGACTCCGTTTGGCGCCCAACCACCCCAGCGACGAGGAACTGTCGCCGGGGACCCCGGATGCGCGCCAAACTGCGCTCAGGATGACAGTATTTTTTGGTTTAGACAGTTAGGACCCAAGGCAATAGATCGCGGAACCTGATCGCTTGAAAGGAGCACGCCATGCAAACCCATGTCGAACAGCCGACGGATGCCCAGTCGCGGGCTACGGTCGATCATGCGATCACCCGGCATATGGGCCAGCCGGGAGCACTGCTGGGCATCCTGGAAGCTGTGCAGTCGGCCAACCCGCACAAGTACCTGCCCATGGAGGATTTGCGCTACCTGGCGGAAAAAACCGGGATTCCGGCGGCACGGATCTATAGCGTGGCCACGTTCTATGCGCTCTTCAACCTGGAGCCGCAGGGCGATAACACGGTCTGCGTGTGCCGGGGGACGGCGTGCCACACGCGCGGCTCGCGCGACCTGCTGCAAAAGCTCTGCCTCGACCTGGGACTGGCCAGCCAGAGCCTGGACAACGCGGGCGATGCGGACAAACTGGCGCTGACCACCGCGGACCGCAAATTCACCGTGCGCACGGTTGCCTGCTTCGGTCAATGCGCGCTGGCGCCGGTGGTGGAGATCAACCATCACATCTTGAGCCACGTAAACGAGCGCACATTGCAGCGGGAAGTGAAAGCACGCACGCAAGGGAGGTAGGCATGGCGCGCATACAGGATATCGGCGCATTCAACGCGGTGCGGGAAGCCGGGCTGGCCAGGCTGTTGCCGCCCATCCCGCGC
>Ga0181529_10006208_pt1 | contig 12210 bp, 8 predicted proteins | sample PEATcosm2014_Bin_36_FD_119763 | JGI IMG/M metagenome (GOLD analysis project Ga0181529, IMG submission 119763) | Peatland microbial communities from MTU Mesocosm Facility, Houghton, MI, USA - PEATcosm2014_Bin10_30_metaG | ecosystem: Environmental > Terrestrial > Soil > Wetlands > Peat | place... | reverse complement strand
GAGGGTCCAGCTGCCGTCCTGCGTCGCCGGCAGGCTCAAGGAGGCCTGGGTCGGCTCGGCCTTGGCTCCCTCTTTCCAGACGGCATCGAGGCCTGGCGCCTCCCTGGCCCGCTCGGCCTCGCTCGCCTTGTCGGGCGTCTTCTCCCAGATGTAGGCGAAGTCCTTGATGCCCGCGGCGTCCTTGGGCAGGTCCACGCGCACCTGGGCGGTCTCCGAACGGGAGCGTTTGCCCGGATCGAAGTTGAGGGGGGCGAGCCCGGGGGGAGAGGCTTTCGTCACGGGGACCATGGCGAAGATCCTGCTCGCCTCGCCCGTGACGAGCTGCCAGGCCAGGTAGCTCCTCCCGCCCAGGCTCAGGGCGCGCGCGAAGGCGACGTATCCCGAGCCCGACTTGTCGCTCTTGAGCGCGAGGTCCTCGTCCTCGCTCGACCAGCGGCCTCCCTTCGAGGAGGACAGCAGGATGCGGTCGTCCTTGAGCTTGTCCTCGCGGGCGAGGAGGGCCGGCGCCCCCTCGTCGTCGAGCAGCTGCGAGAGCATGAAGGAGCCCGAGGTCGAGTCGACGAGGCCGACCCCCTTCGGATCCATCGCCCCCTGCCCGTCGAGGCGCCCGGCCCAGACCTGTGTCTGTGTCGACTTGGTCTTGTGCCGCTCCCACGCCATGTAGAGCTTGCCGCCCGAGAGCGCGAGCTGGGGGTTCTGATTGTCGAAATTGGGGGCGGCCGCGTCGGCGCCGCCCGAGGGGTCGGGGAAATCCGTGATCGTCCTCGCCGACGACCAGGTGGCTCCCCCGTCGACTGAGGTCTTGGACATCAACGCATAGTGCGACGGGAAGGAACCCTCGAGGGGGATGAGATGCTGGAAGACGACGACATCGACATCGCCCAAAGGCGCCGCGGATGGAGCGAGGTTCATGATGAGGTTCTCGGAATCCGCGACGAGTGGCTCGAAGCCGCTCCAGGAGGCGGCGTCGGCGCTCCTCGCGACGTAGATGCTCACGCTGGGCTGGCCGATGATCGGGGCGGCTCCGGCCTCTGGCCCGGCCTCTGGCCCGGCCTCCGGCCCGGTCCCGTTTCCGGCCGCCGTTCCTGCGGCCTGGTCGGTCTGGGCAAGGGGAGTGGTCCGCCCCTGGGTGACGAAGAGGAGCCAGCCGCCCGAGGCGCTGGGGAAGATTCGCGGCGCTACCGAGGTGACGCTCGAGGCGATGCTGCCCGAGGCCTCGAAACTCTTGCCGCCGTCGCGCGTGACCTTGACCTCGATCACGGCGCCGGACGCGCCGATGGCGACGGCGACGCTCCCGTCCTTCGCTTGGGCCGCGGAATAGAGTATGGGCGGGGAGCCGGCGGAGGTGAAGGAGTAGGCCGCGTCGGAGACGTTTCCCCTCTTCCAGGCTCCTTCCTCGAAGCGGGCGAATCGAATCCAGGCCTTGCCGGCCTCGCCGGAGGACTGGGACTCCTGCCAAATGACGAGGGGCCCGGACTTGGTCGCGAAGAAGCTCGGGAAGCGGCCGTCGGCGAGGGCCTCGGGCGCCTCCCAGTACTCGGCCGTGGCGGGCAGGGCGGCGAGGCAGAGGACGAGGGCCGCGGCGAGGCGAGCCGATCGGAATCTCGTGGACATAGCGCCGGCCATCAATATCCCTTCGTCTTCAAGTCGTTGTCCAGCTTGAGCACGGCTTGAGTCTTCTTGTCCGGGTCGGCCAGGAGCTGGTCCACCTGGTCGCGGGCCTGGTTGTATTGGCCGGCCGCGTAGAAGCCTGTGGCCTTGTCGAGTATAGCCTGGTCCGCCGGCCTGAGTACCAGCCCGCTCGCCTTTCCTTGGAGGATCTGGAGGTCGCGCAGGAGGTTGATCGCGTCCTTGTTGGCCGGATCGCCTCGATTCTGATCGAGAGCGTCGTTGAGCTCGATCCCGGCCTGGGCCGCGTCTGCCGTGCGGCCCGTCGCCAAGAGCTTCTTGGCGGCGGCGACGCGGGCGGCCGAGTACGAAAGCTGGTCTTTGGTGGGCGGGGCCCGACGCCTGCCCGTGTCGATCTCGGCCCGGGTGAGCAGGGCCTTCAAGTCCTTGTTGTCGGGCTCCATCTTGACCAGCGCGACTATCAGCGAATACGCCGCGGCCGAATCGGTGGTGAGGAGGGCGCGGGCCTTCGAGATGTTGAGCGGGAGCTGGAGCCTGTACCCGCTCGGATCGCCCGATTTCGCGATCTGCAGCCTGAGGAACCCGGCCTCCTCGTTGAGGGGGAAGGCGCTCGTGACGTAATTGAGATTCTGGGTGGCCCTTTCGAGGGCCGCCTTTCCGTCCGCGGCCTTCCCGGCCTTCATCAAGGCGTCGCCCAGGTTGTAGAGCTTGCGCGCCTCGGAGAGGTAGCCGCTGATCTCGTAGTACAGGGAGTTGCTCTCGGGCACGTCGAGCTTGTTGTTGGTATCGCTCGCCTGCCTGACCTGGTTTTGCCAGTATTTGACCTGCTCCTGGTCGGTCCCGTTGTCCTCGTGCCAGAGGTCCTGGCCTCTGTTCAGGGATTCGGCCGCCAGGTCGAAGAGGCCCTGGAAATAATAGTTCTGCCCCTCGGTGAGCAGGCGGAAGGTCTCGTTGATCACGTAGTTTTTTTTGGTCAGGGCGAGGTCCTGGCCTATCTGCGCGTTGAGCTGGTTGAAGTCCTCCCATGACGAGGCGACGAAGTCCTGGGAGAAGGCATCCTTCGCGCTTGCGGCCGCGCTCGTCAGTCCGTCTTGGGCGCCCGAGAAGTCCCTGAGTATGGCCTGAGTCTTGGCGCCCTGCTTGTCCTGGGCGATCAGGGCCTTGGCGTCGGCGAGTCGAGCGTTGGCCGTCCCCAGGGCCTGGCGGACGACGGCCAGAGAGGCTTGGGCGGCCTTCTGCCTTTCTGCGGCCTTTGCCCGGGCGGCGTCGTGATCGGCCTGGAGCTTCGCCGCCCGGTCCCTCAAGGCCTCGATGCGCGAACGGGCCGCCGCGAAGGCCGGATCGGCCGCGAGGGCGGGAGCTTCGGCGCCCATGGACTTGAGGTCGCCCGCGATCCACGCCGAGAGCGAGGAGAGCCTGATCGAGTCCGCGTCGAGGGCGCGCAAGGCCGAGCTCGGCGAAGGGTCGTTCTGGCCGGCGCGGTCGGGCCTCTGGGAGGGCGAGCCCTCGATCAGGGCCAGGGCCGAGCCGTAGGCCTCGGAGCGCGCGGCGAGCTCTCGCTCGACATAGTCGCCCTCGACCTTGGCGCGGGCCGTCGCTATGGCGAATTCCGCGGCCCGGGCCTCGGTCGCGGCCTTGTCCAGAGCGGACGAGTAATCGGCGAAGGCAGTGGTCGGGCCCTCGTCCCCGTAGTCCTTGGCGGTCGCGGCCGCCTCGCCCGAGAGGGCCGCTCGGCCCGCTTCCTCGGCCTGGATCGACGCCTCGACGGCCTCCACGGAGCTCCGGAATCCATCCATGGCCGCCCGCTCGTCCTTAAGGGCCACGCTGGCGTCGATCCGAGCTACATAGGCCAGGGCGTCCGAGCCGAGCTTGGAGTAGCGGGCCGAGAAGTCGGAGACCCGAGCCATGGCGACGCCTATCTCTGCCGTCTTCGCCGCGGCCGCGACCTTGTCCAGCCGGCTCGAGTACTCGGAGAAGGCCGTCTTCGGCCGGTCGTCGCCCACGCCCTTCGCCGCCGCGTCGGCAGCGTCCGAGAGGGCGGCCTTGCCGGACTCCTCGGTCTGGATCGATGCCTCTATCGCGAGGATGGAGGCGCGGAAACCGTCCAGCGCGGAGCGAGTGTCGGCGAAGGGGACGCCGGCGTCGAGCTTGGCCGCGTAGTCCGCCGTTCCGGCCTTGGCCTTGCCCGTGAGCGCGGCGAGATCGGCGAGTCGCCCCCCCGCGGCCGCGAGGTCGCCGACCTGGGCCATGCGCGTCGAGGCGGCCGAGCTCGCCTGGATCTCCGCGCGGTAATCGTCGAGCGTTGGCACGAAATAGCCGTCGGGGACGAGGGCCCAGTTGGCCAGGACGCGCGCAGCGGAGCCGCTGAGGCTCGAGGCGCGCGAGAATGCCGCCTTCGCGTCGGCGAAGGCGGAAGAATCGTAGGCCTTCAAGCCCTGGGCGTAGGCGGCGTCGGCCGAGTCCTGGGCGGCCTTGCCCAGTCTGTCCAGGAGCTCCTTGGTCTGCGCCAGGAGGACGCCCTCCATGCCCTCGGGCTTGGCCTTCTCGGCATCGGGCTTCTTGTCGGGCCCGAAGCTGTCGGGCCTGCCCCTGACGAAGAGGTCCAGATAGGCGAGGTACTGATACTCGATGGGGGACTTGTCCTCCTTCGGGATCGTGCTGTAGGTCGAGGCGAAGAAGCTGCCTATCGTGAACAAGCTGTCGCGGAAGCCGCGAAGCTGGTCGAGCGAGGCGCTCGCCGCGCTCAAGGCCGGACCCACCCGATCCGGGTCGCCCGAGGCGAAGGCCTCGACGAGCGCCCCCGCGGCCGCGGACAGCCCGGCCTGGGCCGCCTCGTAGCTGTCGGGCAGGGCCATCGCCGCGCGCACCTCGTTCGCCACCGCCTGGACCGTTATCTCGTCATAGCCCGCGTTCTCGAACTCGGGCCGGAAGAGGTCGAAGCCCTTCATGTACTCCCTCGCCGCGTCGACGTAGCGCGAAGAGTCGATGAGGGCCCTGCCCGCGCTCATCACCGCCTTCATCGCGTCCTGGTTGACGAAGGCGAGAGAGGTTTCCTTCAGGCTCGTGAGGGTTTTCTTGGAATCGGGGTTGTTGAAGTCGAGCTTGTCCAATTCGTCGAGGCGCTTGGTCACCTCGAGGTTGTACGAGGGGTCGCCGCGGTTCTTGGGGTCGCTCATGTACGCGAGGAGGCCTTTGGCCTTCTCGTTGTATTGGGAGCGTATCTGGTTGATCTTGCGGATCAGCCTCTGCGCCTGGTCGGCGCGCTCGGGGTTCAGGGCCCAGAACTGGCTCAAGATGGCGAGGGCCTCGTTGTAATGCTGGGAATCGATCTCCTCGTCGGCCTGGAGGAGCTGGGCCTTGGCGATGCGTTCCTTGATCGCGGAGGCCCTCTTCGGGGCGCTGACCAGGAGGGCCTGCAGGAGGTCGATGGCCTCGGCATAGCGTTTTTGGGCGATGAGGGCGTCGGCTGGCACGAAGATGTCCATCCGCTGGCCCAGGGACCAGCAAGCCCCCCCCGCCTCGAGGAGGACGAGGGCGAGGGCGAGGACAAGGACGGGCTTACGAGACATTAATTCGGTGCCGACACCTTTCCCGCTACATAATACCTCGCCCCGTTGGCGAGTCTGTTAATTTTCGGCCTCGGTCGTCCTTAATTGTAGGAAGATCGACTTGGCATGTTGGCTTCGGAGGGGCCGGAAAGAACGATCGAGACGCTGCAACATAGAAATCCTGGCCCGGGCAGAGTATACTTTGCATCGAAGATGAAGCGTACGGCGGTTCTCTTGGCCATACTCCTCGCGGCGGCAGCGCGCAGCGCGAACGCGGATACTACTTCCGACCTCTACCAGCTGATCTCGAATACCCTCGGCATCGACCCGAACGCCGGCGTGACGACCCTGGGCTCCCTCCTCATCCCCATGGGAGGCCTCGACGAGGGCATGGGCACGGCCTACACCGCCGTGTGCAAGGATTCCTCGTACTTCGAGTCCAATCCCGCCGCCTCGAGCCTCCTCGACCACACCGAGCTCTCAGTATTCCACAACCAGTGGATAGCCGATACCAAGATCGAGGGCTTGGTCTACACCATCCGTTACGAGAACCTGGGCTTCGGGATCGCCGGCAAGTGGCTCTACGTGCCCTTCCCGGCTACGGACCAGTTCGGCGACAACGTAGGGGCCGGATACTACTCCGAATCGATGGCAGGCTTCAATGTGTCCTACGACTTCTTCCCCGGCTTCTACAACTCCGGGCTCGCGGTCGGGGCGACGGCCAAACTGGCCTATCGCGCCATGCCCGCGGTCAGCTATGTCGACACGACGACGGGCGAACCGGATGCGGTCACCACGGCGAACAACTCGGCCCTGGGCGTCATGGTCGATGGGGGCCTGCTCTATCGCTTCAACTTCCTCAAGCTCTACTCCTCGCGGGACAAGAATTTCTCCCTCGGCCTGGCCATCCGAAACCTGGGCCCGCCCGTCGAAGGCGATCCCCTGCCCACCGACGCTAGCTTCGGGCTGGCGTATTCGCCTTTGAAGCCCTGGACCCTGTCCTTCGACCTCACCAAACCGATCGACCTCGTCAACCTCTCTCAATCGGGCACCATGAACTACGCCGGCGGCTTCCTCGTGCAGATGTCCGACTTCTTCACGATCCACGGCGGCCTCCTCATACAAGGGGGCAACCCGCGCATCACCATCGGCTCCTCCTTCGACGTCTCACAGGTCCAGATCACGGTCAACTACACTCTCGACCTCACCACCCAGCTGACGCCGCTCAACCGCATCTCCGTGCAGGCGGCCTTCTCGCTGGGAGACCTCGGCAGGGGCGATATTGCGAAAAAGGTCGATTCCCTATATCTTAGCGGCCTGGACGCCTACGCCAAGGGCGACATCGACGGGGCCATCGCCGACTGGAACGAGGCCCTGAAGCTGGACTCGTCGTTCGATCCCGCGCGGGAGAGCCGCGACGCGGCGCTGGCCTCCAAGGGGCTCAAGCAGACGATGACCGAGCTGCAGCAGATCAAGCCCAGCCCGTGACGAGCTTCCAAGGGGGCTTTCCGTGATCCTCTCCACCATCGCGCGGGTCCTGAACGCAGCGGTGATCGTCTACGTGTTCCTCTGCGCCGCCCGCGTCCTCATGTCCTGGGTGCCCACCCTGGATTCGGGCAAGGGCGGGCAGATCCTCGCCCGCCTCACCGACCCTTACTTGAACTGGTTCCGGCGCATGCGGATCTTCTCCTCGGGCTCCTTCGACTTCAGCCCGATCGCCGCCGTCTCCCTGCTGGTCGTCGTCAACGGCCTCCTCACCCAAATTTCCTACGAGCGCGCCGTAACGCTCGGCCTCGTCCTGGGGCTCCTGGTGAGCGCCGCCTGGTCGGCGGTCGCCTTCATCATCTCCTTTTTCGTCGTCTGCGCCCTCCTTCGCATGCTGGCCTACGCCGCCCGATGGAATTCCCTCCACCCCTTCTGGATGGTGATGGATTCCATGCTCAATCCCGTTTTGTTCAGGATCAACCGTCTCCTCTACCGCGGGCGGATCGTCAATTACCTCCAGGGCCTCATCACGGGCTTCGTCGTCCTCCTCCTGTTGAGGGCCGGCGGGGGCGCCCTTCTGGGCCTGGTGATCCGCAGCCTCGAGAGGCTGCCTTTCTAGCCATGGCCGTCGAGACCCTGAACCCGCGTCAGCGCCGGCGCCTCTCCGGCATGGCCCAATCCCTGGACTGCGCGATAATCCTCGGCCGCGCCGGCGCCACGCCCGAGCTGACCGCCCGACTCGCCGAGCTCCTCGACAGGCACGAGCTCGTGAAGCTGCGCTTCGGCGATTTCAAGGCTGAGCGCCGGGAGATCGCCGAAGAGCTCGCCTCCCAGACCGGGAGCGCTCTCGTCCGGCTCATCGGCTTCGTGGCCATTTTCTGGAAGCCCAATCCCGATCTCGAGGGGCGCGAGATCGAGATCGAAGGCTGAACTCCCAGGAGGCGGACATGCAAGGGCTCGAGGGCGAGAAGACCTTTCCGGAGACATTAGCCTCGGGGCCTGAGGCTTTGGCCACGGGGGAGGCCTTCGCCCGCCTCTACTCCATAGTCGCTCGGCTCCGCGCGCCCGACGGCTGCCCCTGGGACAGGGAGCAGACACCGGCCAGCCTGCGCGGCTCCATCGTCGAGGAGGCCTACGAGCTCGTCGAGGCCATCGACGAGAAGGACCCCGCCCACGTCGCCGAGGAGGCGGGAGACCTCTTCCTTCTCGCCACGATGGTTCCCTACATGTTCGAGCAGGAAGGCTCCTTCTCGGTCGGCGACGCGTTGAACGGCATAGCCGACAAGCTCATGCGCCGCCATCCCCACGTCTTCGGCGATGCGGTGGCCGAGACGCCCGACGCGGTGCTTCGCCAATGGGACGAAATCAAGGTGAAGGTCGAGGGCAGGCGGAGGAAGGACTCCCTCCTCGACGCGGTATCGCGGGCCCTGCCACCCCTCGAGCGGGCCTACAAGCTGCAAAGGAAGGCGGCCAAGGCCGGCTTCGACTGGGCCCAGGCGGCCGATGTCTGGGCCAAGGCCCGCGAGGAGCTGCTGGAGTCCGAGGAAGCCTGCTCGGCTCTCGCCGCCGGAGAGGGCGCGGCCGGCGGGACCGCCGGCGGGTCCGGCGGGACCGCAGCCCTCGAGGCCGAGCTGGGCGACCTCCTGTTCAGCGTCGTCAACGTCGCGCGCTTCCTCGGCGTCGACCCCGCGATCGCCCTCCACGGCGCCAACGAGAAATTCTCGCGGCGCTTCCGGCATGTGGAAAGGCGCATGGCCGAGTCCGGGAAGGCGCTATCGTCCGATAACATGAGCGCGATGGACGGGTTCTGGGACGAGGCGAAGGCGGCGGAGAGGTAGTTCATGGCTCCCCAATGGGCCGCCGACGTCGAGCTCGACGCCGATCTCGCGGCCCGCCTGATCGCGGAGCGATTTCCCCCTCTCTCGTCCCTGGGCGTCGAGCCGTTCGGCAGCGGCTGGGACAACGCCGCTTTTTTGGTCGGCGGCGAATTCGTATTCCGCTTCCCCCGCCGCGAGCTCGGCGCGGCCCTCCTGCGGAACGAGCTGCGGGCCCTGCCATTCCTCGCTCCCCGTCTCCCCCTTCCCGTCCCTGTCCCGGAATTCGCGGGCCGGCCGGGGAATGACTACCCCTACGTTTTCGCGGGCTACCGCATGCTCGCGGGCCGGACCTCGTGTCAGGTCAAATGGGAGCCCGAGGCTCGAGCGAACAACGCGGATCGGCTGGGCCTCTTCCTCTCGGCCCTCCATTCGATCCCGATATCTGGCGAGGTCGCGGCCTGGGCCCCCCGTGACGAGATCCGCCGCGCCGATATCCCCTATCGTGCCCCGATCCTCCAGAGGAGGATCGAGGAGCTGCCGGCCTTGCCGGCAGGACTGGACCGGACAGCGCTTATGGGGAGGATCGAGGCCCTCGCCTCCTCGCCGCCCCCGTCGGAGCCGGGCCGCTGGGTGCACGGCGACCTCTATGCCCGGCACTTGCTGGTCGATCGGCGCGAGGAACTATGCGGGGTCATCGACTGGGGCGACGCACACCTGGGCGATCGGGCGCTCGACCTGTCGATAGTCTATACCTTCCTGCCCCCCGAGGCGCGCGGCAAGTTCTGGGACCGGTACGGGGTCGTCGACGCGGCGACGAGGGATCGGGCCCGGTTCCGGGCCCTGCACTACGGAGCGATCCTCATGGCCTACGGGTCGGACGTCGGGGACGGAGATATTCTGCGCGTCGGCGAGGACGCGCTTCGATTCGCAATGATCGGGGACTAGCCTTTCCGCCCCAGGCTGTCGAGGGCGCGGGAGGCGAGGCCGAGGAGCTCCTCGCGCGGAAGGATCGTAGAGGCCGCATAGAGCGCGGCGCCCATCAATCCAGAGTCGGCGCCGAGGAGGGCAGCCTCGAAAGTCAGCCCTTCGCAGGCGGCGGGATAGACGTGGAGAGGAGCGAGGGCCGAGATATCCTCGAGGAGGCGGCTGGCCCCGGCCATGACTCCGCCGCCGAGCACGACCGTGTCCGGGGCAAGGAGGGCGATCGCAGTCCCGATGACCCTCGCGAGGGCATGGGCGGCTACCTGGTGCGTGGCCTCGGCGAGGGCGTCGCCTAGCGCGAGCGCGTCGTAGACCTCGCGCGCGTTGAACGCGGCGCCCGATCGCGCGAGCCGCGCCAGCGGGGAGTCGTAGCCGCCCGAGAGCTCGAGCGCGATGCGGCCGATGGAGGGGCCGGAGGCGTAGGCCTCGGCGCAGCCCGAGCGGCCGCAGGCGCAGCTCCTGCCCCCGGGATAGACGATGGCGTGGCCGATCTCCAGGGCCTTGTCGTCGGTCCCGCCCAGGATGCGGCCGTCTTCGATGTAGCCTCCGCCGACGCCCGTGCCCAGGCCCACGAAGAGGAGGGCCCGCGAGGAGCCGCCGCGAGCCGCCCACTCCGCGAAGGCGGCGAGGTTGCCGTCGTTGCGCACCGAGGCCGGAGAGCCCGCGGCGCGCTCGACCTCGGCCTTGAGGTCGGCGCCGGGCCAGCCCGGGATGTTGGCCGCCTCGCCGGCTACCCTGCCTTCGGCATCCACCCCGCCGGGGGTCCCCACTCCCGTCGCAGCCAAGGGACTGCGGCCGCGCAGTCCGCGCGCCAATTCGGCTACCGTCGCGAGCACGGCGCGCGCCCCGGACGATGCCGGCGTGGGCAGGGACGCGCGGAAGGAGATACCTCCGTCCCGCTCGAGCCGCAAGCCCTTGACGCTCTGAGCCCCGATGTCCAGGCCGAGATAGGCCCCTCTACCCCTCCCGCGCTTTGCGCTCATGGTCGAAGGATACTCGGGTCTTGGGCCCATGCGTAAGGGCGGGCGATCCGGCCCCTTCTCAGGGCCTGTCGACCTCTATCGCCGCCTCCAGCGAGGCCAGGTATCTCAGGGCGATATCGATGCAGGCTGCTATGACCTCGGGCTCTATTCGGTCGACGTTGTCGCGCGGGGTATGGTAGACGAGGTCGTCGCGGACGATGCTCGTCGGCATCGCGACTATCGAAGCCGAGGGGATTCCCGCGCGGGCGCCCTCGGCGGCGTCGGTTGCCCCTCCGCCGAAGAGCATCGCGAAGGGCCTCATCGCATGGCCGCCCTGGGCGGCGCATCGCATCAGCTCGGCATGCATCTCCGAGGAGAGGGGCACGGCCCCGTTCACGTCGGTCGTCAGCGCCTGGAGGTCTCGCAGCGCGTACAGCGAATCGAAGTTGAGCTGGGCGCAGGGAAGTCTGGAGAGCTCGGCCGCGTGGGCCCGGAACCAGGCCGCCGATCCGCGGAGCCCCGCCTCCTCCGCGTCGAAGCTCACGATGCGGAGCCGCGTGCTCCTCAGGAGGGCGCCCCTGTCGTCGGCGATGCCGCGGGCGATTCGCGCGATCATCGCGGCGGAAACGAGATTGTCGCCGGCCCCCGGGCTTCCCCGCCCCGTGTCCACGAGCGCGAAGTAGGCGGCGACCGGCAGCAGCCCCACGGAGAGGGCGGCCAGGGCCCAGAGTTCGGGAGCCGCAGCGCCGGCCAGGCGGGCGACGAGCAGGTAGAGCTCGAGGAAGAAGAACGCATAGGGCAGGAATATGGCCGGCGCGTAGAATTTGGCGAAGGGGCCGGAGAATATCCTCGCGACCGGCGCGCTGTCGTGGTGGGCGGAAAGTATGAGCTCGCGCCTCGCCTCTCCCTTCGGCTCGAGGACGGCCGACACGTTCCAACCCTCTTTTTTCGGGAAGAGAAAATCGGGGAAATGCAGATAGAGGCCGAACTGGCAGAGCATGAGGATCACGCCTGCCGCGAGTCCGGTGGCGGGGAGGAGGGATAGCGGCCGCGGAAGGAAGAGCGCCAAGGCGCCGAGCGCGTAGGAGACGGGGAGGACCTTGGTGTAGGAATAGAAGGATGCCGGATGGACGGCGAAAGGCTCCAGCCTCGAGGAATCGCAGCAGCCGGCGAGGCTATCGGCCAATGACTGCGCGGCCTTGCGCGCCGCCTCGGTCCCCGCAAGCCTGGGGCCGAAGCGGCGGATCAGCGCGTCTGTCTCCCCTAGGCATTCTCTCGCGGCTTCGCGGATGCTCATCATGTCGCTGTCCCGCTCTACAATTCGTACTTCTCGCCTTTCTTGACGATCTGCACGTCCTTGAGGCCCTTCTCGCGCAGGAATTTTTCCATGTGGGAGAGGCCCGCCGACTCGCCGTGCACGAGGAAGACCCGCTTGAGCTTGGAGAGGTCGAGGCTCGACATCCAGTCCCAGGCCTCCTGGTAATCGGCGTGGGCCGAGAAGGCGTTGATCTCCTCGACGCGGGCGCGCAGCTTGAAGACCTCGCCGTGGATTCTCACTTCCTTTTCGCGGTCCCGTATGCGCCGACCCAGGGTGTTGGCGGCCATATAGCCGACTATGAGGATCGTCGAGTTCGGGTCGGAGACCATGTGGATGAGGTGGTGCTGGATCCGCCCCGCCTCGCACATGCCGTCGGCCGAGATGATGATGACGGGGCCCTTGTAGTCGTTGAGGCGCTTCGAGTCCTGCACGCTCGCGGAGAAGTGGAGGCTGTTGAAGCCGAAGGGATT
>Ga0181529_10006204_pt1 | contig 12219 bp, 7 predicted proteins | sample PEATcosm2014_Bin_36_FD_119763 | JGI IMG/M metagenome (GOLD analysis project Ga0181529, IMG submission 119763) | Peatland microbial communities from MTU Mesocosm Facility, Houghton, MI, USA - PEATcosm2014_Bin10_30_metaG | ecosystem: Environmental > Terrestrial > Soil > Wetlands > Peat | place... | reverse complement strand
TTCATCCGGGCGGAGGGATTTGCGTTCGCGCACGTCGCCGACGAGGGGCTGATCCAATCCTCGGCTGCCGAATTGCTGCGCTACCGGCGGGCGATCGGCGCCGGCAGCGTGCAGGTCTGGGCGGACGTGAAGAAAAAGCACAGTTCCCACGCGATCACCTCCGACATCGGGATTGGAGAGACTGCCGCTGCGGTCGAATTCATGCGCGGGGACGCCGTTATCGTAACAGGGTCTGTCACCGGCGACCCGCCCGATTGCGCGGATCTGGACGAGGTGAAGGGGGCGACGAAACTGCCGGCCTACGTCGGCTCCGGGGTCACGGTGGAGAACATCGGCATGTTTTTCGGGAAGGCCGACGGTTTCATCGTCGGATCGGCCTTCAAGGCCGGCGGCCATTGGACCGGCGCCGTCGACCCGAGGCGCGTGGGCCGCTTCATGCGGGCGCTGGACGCCCTCCGCTAGGGCGTGAAAGTGTCGTTGGTCGTCAAGATGGCGCCGCCGGGCAGGGCGTATTTGTCGGGCTCGGGATCGAGCAGTTCGACATCGAACACCCCCTCGGATTCCGAATAGACCCGGTAGCCGAACTCATTCGCAACAATCACGAAATCGAACACGCGGAAGGAGCCGGGGAAGGATGCGGTCAGCAGCCATGCCACCTCATGGAGGCGGTTGACGGCCTCGGCCGCATCGTACCAGCCGGGAAAATCGACCTCGATCGATCCGTGCGCGGGTATGGGGCGGCCCCGTCCGGCGTAGCGTAGAAGAGCCTCCTTTTCACCGTGATTCAGTATCCGGAATCCAAAGCGGTTCATGCGTTTCTCCGCTTAGGTATCGGCCAATCGCGGGCGTTATGTAGGACGAACGCCTCCCCGGCGGGACCGGCGCCCTCTTCAGCCGCGGGCCGGCAGGACGAAAAGCAGGACGGCGATCAAATGGCAGGCGCTGCCGCCAAATGCGAACACTTGGCGGACGACCAGGTGATACGGCATGCGGCGCAGGCGATCGAAGATCGTGCCGCCCGCGTAACAGAGCGCCCCGGCGATAAGCAGCCAGATTGCGCCGGCGGGCACGATGGCAAACAGGGGTTTGGCCGCGATCAGGGTCAGGAGCCCCAGCATGAAATAGGCGGCCATGACGAGCGGCTGGAGCCGCTGAGCACCCCAAAGCTTGATGCCGCCCCCTATCAGGCAAAGCCCCCAGACGATTCCAAACACACTCCAGCCCCAGGCTTCGCGCGTGTTCGCAAGGAGGAACGGGGTGACCGTGCCCGCGATAAGAAGGAAGAGGGCCGGATGCTTGTAGCGATCAAAGAGTTTCCGCCGCTTGGCGCGACGCTCGGACCCAAAAAAGGCGAACATCGCATAGAGCAACACAAGGCTGGTGCCGAATACCGCGAAAGTCGCGATATGCCAGACATTGCCGCGCATGCAGGCGAGGATGAGAAGAAGGCCCAGCGAGGCGACGCTGGCCGCGAGGCCAATCCCATGGGTCAGGTAATGGGCGAACCGCTCGCCGCGGGTGTAGACGACGGGCGTCGCCTGCGCGCCGCGGGAAAGCGCCCGCCGTCCCTGCACGATCGCATCCGCCCTGGCATCGCACCAGCGTATGAAAGCATACGGACGGGCGGGGGAGAACTCGGCCTGCTGCCAGTCTCCGCCGTCGGTGTAGAGGGTTTTCGGCAGAACGAACGTGCCAAACACCCAATCCGAAACAGGCAGCGTGAAGAATCCGGATATCGCCTCATTGCAGTCGATCACAGCATGATGGCGTAGGTGAAAGCTGTAGACTTTTCGCCAGAACGGCCCGAACCGGGGATGCTCGATGAGCGGCGCCCATTTCTCGAAGGGCCAGTGCTCTATCGCATGGAACACTTCGTACAGCCCAAGCGATCCGGCCAGGGCCGCGTAGCCGGCGAAGAACCAGGGGAAGGAGGGCGAAAGCCACTGGCACAGGGCGAGGAGGGGGGTGACGATCGCCGCGAAGACGACAAGCGTGTACCACGGGAAGAACGAGGCCTCGTTCTGCTCGGCGGTCGTGATGGGAAAAATATTCTCCACAAACGGCACCTCGCGGCCGCCCGGCGTGCGGCGCCGCCCGATGCGCGTGAGGCTGTGGTGCTGCGTGTGTTGCCTGTAGAAGTGGCTCAGGAATGACACGAGGGGCCTGTGCAGCACGTAGCGGTGGAAGAAATACTCGATGAAGCAGTTCAGCAGCGTGACGGCCAGGAACGCGGCGGCAAAGCGGACCGGAGAAGCAAGAACTTGCGCACGCCATACTCCCGGAGGCGCGAGCAACTTCAAGAGGACGGCCAGGGCTGCAAGCGACGCGGCCACCGTGAAGGCGAAGCGGGGAAGGGAGAATTTCTCTTCGACGGACGGGCGCAGGGATTCGGGATTTGAAACGGACATTGCACACAACGTCCTTGCGATCGCCGGTCGTTGCAACACCGCAAAGGCGAATTTCGGAGCCGTACGGGGGAATTGGCGCAAGCCGCCGGCAATTTCCCCAAGGCGCGCCCATAATCGGCGGAATGGCATGGCCTGGGTCATGTTTACGTCCGTCGCGCGCCCTTTGCGCCGCGGTTCGTCGCTTTTGGCTCCGATCCCGCCTATTGTGCAGGCTGCAGCCGCTGAAGGCGCGCTCGGCTCAGATTCTCAATATGCAAAAAACAAAAAAATCCGTCGCGAAGCGGTTCAAACTGACGTCAACGGGAAAGCTCATGCGCCGCACGCCGGGATTCCGGCACCTGCTTCGCTCAAAGAGCACCAAGTCAAAGCGCCGCGCCTCGCGCGACAAGCTCGTTGCGCCGGGGCATGCCGCCGCATTGAAGCGCTGCCTGCCGTTTGGCTGACGGCGCGAAAACGCCCTTGGCCCACCCCGCTCAAGCTGTCTTTTCGCGGGGCTGGTAGACGGAATCGCGGAAGGGCGTATGACTCGCCGCTGCCAGCTCTTCAGGCGTTGCCAGCTCGTAGCTGATCTTGCCCTCGGCTATCTCGCGCAGCGCCGTGTCCTCGGCGGACAGTTTCTCCAGCGACTCAACGAGAGCCCGATTGCCACGTTTTAGCTGCTTCACGCGGCGGGAGACCACGTTGACCAGGATGTTTGGGTCGTCGATGATCTTGAGCGCGTTTTGGAGGTAATCATTTCGCATCATAAGTACTCCAAGCCATGTTCTCGGCTGGATACCCCATCCTAAGGCAGCATGCCTGGAATCGCGACGCATATCGGCGCCGGCGCAGGCCCAGTCGGCTAATCCGCACGCGGACCACGTGGTTGAAGCAATTATTGGTGAACGCGTTCGGTTGATCCCTACCGGATCGGATCGCAATTTTGAAAGGTTGGAACGAAAATCCGATTCATGGCAATCGTCCCGCGCCGAGTCCTGTTTTCCATAAATGCTGCCGCGGCGGCCGCAGTCCTGCTGCTTTCCTCAGGCTGCCACAAGAATGCCGCCCTGCCGGTGCAGGGCCCCGAGCCATTCACCGCCCAGTTGCCTGAGGTCGAGGGCGTCCAGGCCATTCTGAGCCTGCGGCACCCCGCCCTTGTCAACCAAGACCTGGAAAAGCTGATGGTGAATGTCCCGGAGGCCGGCATCATGCGGATGGCGCTGTCCCAGGCTGCTGCATACGGCTACCCCGATTTCCCTGATATCGCCGCCGGATCCAATATCGGCGTGGCTATCCTGAGCCTTTCCGGCGCCGATCTAAAGGCAAAATCCGTCGTGTACGTCGGGTTCGCCAAGCTGAAAAAAGGGGGCGGGCTTTGGTCGCTCTTGAACATGGCCCATCTCGCCGCGCAGGAAACAGGGGAGTGGGTGATGTTTGCAAAGGACCAGGCCAGCCTCGCAAAACTGAAATCTCCCGAGGCCGTAATGGCCTACCTCGACAAACCGCAGGCCGACGACATTCGGCTCTGGGGCCGGGTCTCCCCGGATCTTCTCGCAGGCCTAAGGGAGGCGCTGATGCCCGGCCTCGATGCCAGGATCTCCAGCCTCACGGAGGATCAGCAAAAGGCCGCCCACGGCTACATCGACGCGCTCTACTCATGGCTTTTGCAGCTTCACTCCGTCGACTTTTCCATGGGCTTTGACGACTTCGGCTTTAAGATCGCCGAATCCGCGCAGTTTCTGCCGGAAACCCCCATTGGAACATTCCTGAGGTTCAGGGAGGGCCCCCCTCCCGAAGTGGCGGGATTTATTTCGGCCGACGCCCTTGGGACGATGATTTTCCGCCAGAACCCGAAGGCAGCGAGCGACCTGACCGGAGGCATCCTCGATTCATTGATCGCGGTCGACTATCCGAATGGGTCCGGGCCCCTCAAGGAATTGAAGGCCGGCATCGGCCCGATGATGGCGGCGAGCTCCGGCGGCGGCGCCGCCACTTTTGACCTTGCCGTAGGGAAAAGGAACGGAAGGGAGCAGGTGACGCCCGAATTCTTCTACGTTATATCCGGCCGGTTCACCCGGGAGATCGTAAGGGCCTACGCAAGGTCCAGCCTGGACATGTCCAAAGGATTCTCATCGTTCATTGCCGGAAAGCTCGCATCCGCTCCGGGTGCCGGTGCCCTCTTCCCGAGCTTCCCCTACACCTACGCCGAGGACTCGCTCAGCGTTGACGGGGTCTCATTCGACTGCTGGACGCTTCCGGTCGTCGCAAATGGAAAGGAAATATCAAGGACCACGGAGTATTTTGGCGCCGTCGATGGCAATTTCATCATGGCCAGCAGCGAGGCGGCGCTCAGGAAGCACCTGCCCGCCTTGACGGCCAGGACCGCGCTTGCGGATGGCATCCGGGTGGCGGAGGGTCCAGGCGAGATCGCCCGGATGAGCCTGAACGGCGGCAAGCTCGTCGACGTGTTCGCGGAGGCGGCCGGTCTCGACCTGGGAGACGCGGGTACGAAGGGCGATCTCGCCGGCCTGACGGCGGATTATGCCGCCGGCGAACCGGCTTCGGCGGTGATGACGGTCGGCCAGGCCAGGGGCTCGGTCACCCTGGCGATTCCATACAAGTTCATCGAGGCGAGCGTCCATTTCGGCAGGTTCATGGGCGCGAAAAAGGTCAACCTATTCAGCCTCATGACGGGCGCCGGCATGCCCTCCGCGGGTTCTGCGCAGGCGGCCCAAACGGACAGCGGCACGGGTCACGGGCCGTAGCGGTACAGCGTGACCTGCTGGATTGTCGGGCCTTCGGGACTCTGGAACTTGAGGCCGCTTCCGGATTGGTCCTGCGCTGCGGCTTCCGCCAGGTGATAATTCAGCAGGATGTCGTCGCCGTTCAGGATCCGGCCATGGACCCATTGCCCGTTTACAAACTCGCCCGCCTCGACCCTGGCAAGTCCAACTATCGGGGGACCGGGCTTGTTCGGCGCAAAGGTGACCTGGATCTCGGAGCCTGCGACGAGGTACTGATTCGGGCCGGTGGCGATGGCCAGGCCGTAGCCGGCGGGAGGCGCCAGCTCGGGGTTCCGGAAGTTGCGCACGAGATCGAACTGGACCGTGTAGTCGCCGAGCTGGACGTCTTCCTTGGGATGGTCCTTCGTCAGTGAGACGGCGGTGATCGTCCCCTTGGCCTGGGCTTCCAGGATGAGGGGAGTCAGCTGCCTCAGAACGGCGTAGGCCCTGGGCAGCGGCTGGTCGCTGAGCGTGGCCGGCGCCGCCTGGCCGGGTTCGGGGTGCTGGATGGTCAGGCGCGCGGGGTTGTCGATTCCAAACGGCGAATAGCCGATGGAGGCGTGACGCCCGATGGCATAGACCGCATTTGCGGCCCCACCGACATCGCCGCGTGACTCGGGGACGAAGAGGGGATTGCCGTTTTGGTTGAAGCGCGCGACCCACTCGTTGAAGTTGGGCAGGTAGACGTCCGGCGCATTGATGTCGATGTGCGGGGCTCCCGCGCGCCAGATGTCCAGGACATGCGGCTCGGGTCCGCCGCTCGGATAGTCTCCCGGCACCTTGTCTTCGGGTTGGACGATCCATGTGTTGGTGAAGACAGGAATCGGGTACTCCGCCTTTCCCGCCGCAGAAATGCGGTCCATGTAGTGCGCATAATTCCATGCCATGAAGCGCTCGTCGGTCGCGGGACTTGAGCCGAAGACCTCCTCCCATGTCCCTGCGGTCTTGGCGCCGGCCGCCTCCCACGCCTTCCTAAGTTCGGGGCGAAGGTGTTCGCGGTTTGCAGTCAGGAAGGCCGTCAGCCCTGCCGGCACCTGCCCGGCAAAGGCCGCCTCGGCGGGTGTCGAGCGGTCGCGCGAGTCGCCCAGGATGCCGACCTCGTTCTCCAACTGGATCATCACGACCGTGTGCAGCTGGGCATCGGCTTCCCGCACGTGCTTCATGAATGCCGCGTAGGCGCGCGCATCGGCCTCGCAATTCACGTCGCTGAGCGTGGAAAGGACCTCGATCGAGCGCCCGTAGCGGACCTTGACCCGGGGAAAGCGGCCCTGGTCCGCCTTTACCCATCCCGGCAGGAAGCTGGAGATCCCGTTCTTCCAGCTGCCGAACCAGATGAAGACGACGCGCATGTGGTGGGCGCGGGCGCCCTCAAGCGCACCGTCGACTAGCGAGAAATCGAACTGGCCTTCCGTGGGCTCTGTCAGGGCCCAGGAGACGCCCACAAGGGCGGTGTCGAGATTCATCTGCACGAGCCGCGGCCACACCTCGTCCATGTAGGCCAGGCTCGAGGAGGCGGTGTTCGCCAGTTCTCCGGCCAGGAGCAGGACCGGTTTGCCGTCAACGACAAGCTGGGTGGCGTAGCCGCGCTTCTCCAAGTGGGCGATCCCGGCATCGGTCTGGGCGGAGGCCGTGACGGCCATCGAAGCGATCGCCACGAAGGCCGCAAATGTCTTTTTCGGATTCATTGGGATCTTCTTCGGTTAGCGAAGCTGGACGTCCCAAACCTTGGATCGGCGGGAGGTGCCCGCAGGGCCGTCGACATCGAGGATGACCACGAAATTGCCGGGCGCCTTGTACGAATGGATTGGATTCTGCTCGGACGACGTCTCGCCATCGCCGAAGTCCCATTTCCACGAGGTGACCTTGCCGGCCGAAAGGTCCTTGAAGGCGACGAGGTGCCGGTCCATGTCCACGACCTTCCAGGACCATTGGGCCTCGATCGGCTTCAGGAACTGCGGCTCGAGCGGCATGAGCCTGAAGGCGCACAATTCCGAGGCGTCGCCGTACATCATGTGGTGGCGGGAGAGGTTCCAGAAATGATGGTTCACCTTCCGATTGACGTCGCCGTAGTCGATGACCGCCCAGGAGAGGCCGATGATCTTGTCTTCCCGAAACACGGACTCGACGGCGCGCTGCGGACTCTCGGGCCCCGCGTAGTCATACGCCGTCACATAGAACTCGAGGACCAGATGCCCGGGCTGGCCGGGCCGGAACGTGTAGTGGGTGGCCGCATTCGAGTACGGAAACTCCTTGGTCCAGGTCGGGGCGCCCCACGCCATGCACCAGTCCTTGTTTTCCGCGGGTGTGAAGATGTGATAGTTCTGGGCCTGGACGCCATGGATCGCCCAGTTGGCCTCATCAACGCTGATCCGGTCGTCCGGGGTGGCCGCGCCCTGGCCCACGTGCTCGTTCGTCCAGAATTCCTTGTGGCCCTTGTCGATAAGCGGCCCGCCGGAGGCGTCGCCGTCCACGACGATTTCAAAGGTGTCGTTGTGAAGGGTCGGCAGGGCGAAGTCCCAGTACGACTTGTCGGCCTCGTAGAGAAAATAGAGCCGGTTCAGCCCCTTTACCCAGCCGACTTTCACCTTCATGCTGAACTCCTTCGGATCCGGCTTGGCGTGGTCGTTGTAATCGTCGATCATCAGATCGGAACTGACGGCGTAGTCGTCCGGAACAATCGCCCAGTCGCTTGGGTCGCCGTCAATCCGCGGGATCTTGTCCTGCGGAAACTGGAAGACCTTGAAGGTGATATCAGGCCGGTCCAGCGCCCGTGCCGGATAAGGTGCGCAGGCTGAAACGGCCAGCACTGCGAGGAGTATGCGAGCGGGGTTCATAAGGGGTCTTTCTCTTAGGTGACTATGCGGTTCGCTGGTCGAGATTGGGCAAGATCGATTCGATGAAATGCGCAGTCATCAGGGATGATTTGACGGAGGATCGCCAAAGTCGAGCCGACTGTGGAGAGGCCCGCAATCGGAGAGTCACAATCGACGGGGCCTATTTCGGTGAGCGCCCCGCGCCGTTCGCCGCGGGCGCCTGCACTCCGGGCGGAGCGTCCACTTCCGGCGCCGAGGGCTGCTTCGGCTGCGCCGGTCCGCGGACCGCGTCCATGCCGGTGCGCATGCTCACCCACTGCCGTCGCAGGTCGTGCGCGGACACTGCGGCGGCCGGCTGGAAGCGGGCGCCAGACATGTAGTCGAAAAGCGAGCGCCGGAGCGAACTCGCGCCGGGCTGACCGCTGCCCAGGTCGAGGCTGCAGACGACAAGGCGTCCGGCGCCGACCCGGCATTCGTACAGGAGCGCGAACTTGCAGTTCCGGTTCCAATCGTCGATTGGCTGCACTATCGGCCGAAGCGCCCGGGGGAGGGAATCCATGTTCAAAGCGTGAACGTCGCGGAACAAGTCCACCCACTGCCAGTCGCAATTCGCCTCGGTCGGGAAGCCGGCCAGCGCCGGATGCTTTGCCTCGCACAAGAGTCCCAGCATCCAGGCGCCGCTCGGGTTCATCAGGCGGTTCCAGAATATCGGCACGGTCGAGATCACCGGATCGTCCGAATCCAGGTCCTGCGGCTTTGGCTGGAACAGGACCTTGCCGCCCGCGGCCAGGCGCGTCTCCGCCTCGGGCCAGTCGCGGGTGATCAGCACGTCGCCGGGAGCGGATTCATCGACCCGCGCAGGATAGACCCAGAAATCCCAGTCGTTTTCAATCGCCGTGCCGCGAAGTCCCACGAAAAGCCTGAACTCGCCCGGAGCGCGCAGGTTCGACAGATCGGCGTTCACCTTTCCGAGCGGAATGTTCTTGCCGATGGGGATGCCCCTGGCGGCCCACGCGCCCTTGGCGACGACCCTGCCGTCGGAGTCCTCGATCCGCCATTCGGGCCCGGCGGCCGTCAGCGGTCTTTCTCCGAAATGCGCAAGTTCCACGTCGGCCGACAGCGACTCGGCCGTTGTGTAGACCCTTTTGCCGAGGCGCGCCAGGGGCACGGTCGTGCTGCAGAACCGGCGGAATTCGGCGGCCGTCGCATATCCCTTCGACTCCCAGAACGGGTCGAGAAGCCCGATGAGCGCGCCTCCCTGTCCCAGGTAGTCGTGCAAATCGAGCAGCACGAAACCGCTGAAGCTTGGCGTCCGAAGGTTGGCCTCGACCTCCTCCTTGTAGCAGGCGAACTGAAAGCGGCCTGAAGCCAGGGCCAGTTGCCTGTTCTGTCCCATAAGGCCGTGGGCCGCGGCCGAATCGCGCATGATCTCGTAGTTGCCGGGGCGCAGATAGCCCGTGAATTTCCCGATGATGGCAAAATCCGGGTAGGCGCACCACTGGCCGAGCTCGTGGGAGATCACGGGGACGTCGACTTCGTGCAACGCCTTCTCGTAATCGGCGCCGAACCAACCGCCGGGGCCGCGGGAGCGGCCGATTCGACCGTAACCCGAGGTGACGATATAGTCCGAGGGAAAGGGCTGGCCCGGGGGCGGGATCACGACAAATCCGCTGCTGTCGGCATACACACGCCGGGAGTCGGCCGCCCGCCATTTCCTGTCCCAGTTCGGCAGCTGCTTCTGGAAATCCCCGTGCGCTTCATTGGATGCGGCGAGCATGACAAAGGAGGGGTGGTTGCCGTACGCCTTCAGGAGGCGCCCGGTTTCGTCATCGAGAACCTCGTACATCTTGCCGGCGGAATCGAACGCATTCCACATGCCGCACTCCGGCTGCAGGTAGAAGCCCAGTTCGTCGGCCGCGGTGAAGGCCGCCTCCGGAGGGCACCATGAGTGGAATCGGATCCCATTGAATCCCCAATCCTTGCAAATCTCAATGATGCGCTTCCACGAGCCGACGTCGGTTGCCGGATACCCGGTGAGCGGGAATCCGCCCCCGTCGTGAGTGGCCCGGAAATTCATGACCGTGCCGTTCAGCAGCAGATGTTTTCCGTCGGCCTTGATTTCACGGAGGCCAAAGGTCAGCTCGCGCTCGTCATCCGCCCCTCCTCCCTTGAGGACCACTTTCAAATGTTGGAGGACCGGGGTAAACTCACCCCAGGGCTTCGCATCCGCGCCCAGGGGCACATTGACTTCCGCCCTCCCTCCCGCGGCATCCCAGCTCACCTGCTCCTGAACGGCGCCCGCCGATACCGTGCCCGATCCGGCCTTGCCGGTTGAGTTGCCAAGCTGGATCCTGATGCGGACGCTCTTCCTCTCCACATCCGGAAAGGCCTGCGCATCCTCGATCCACACCGGCGTTGTCGCGGTCAGCTCGATTCTGCCGACGATTCCGTTCCACGCGGCGCCCTCGGCGTCGGATACGCTGTGCCCGTCGGGCCGATATGGCAGGATCATCCGATTGTCGATGCGGATGCTCAGCCGGTGCCTTCCCCGAGGGACGTCGCCGAGGTCGAATATGTGCGGCGCGACAACGCTGTGGCACGATCCGACGAGCCTGGCGTCGACGTAGACGGTTGTTTCCCAGTGCGCGCGTTCGAGGGTCAAGACGACGTGCCTGGACTGCCACGATTCGGGAAGGACGATGTCCCTCTGGTACCAGGCGACGCCCAGGTAGTGCCTGGGCGGCTGCGAAAGGTAGGGCACTTTCACGTTGCCCGGCCGGGTGTACGCCTTGTACTGCGGAAGGAGATACCAGCGCATGTCCCTCGGCAAGGCCGCCACCCAGGGCGTGTCGACGCTGATCTCATCGCCGTAGCCCTGCGCCTGAAGAATCCCTGGAAGCTCGATTCGTTCCGGCAGGTCCCGCGTGAACCACTGCTCCTTCGCGCCGGCGTCTTCGCGGTCGAGGGCGAACCGCCATTGGCCCGCGAGGGACTGGGTCAATCCGCCCGCCGGAGCCGCGGCCATCGCGCAACGGGTGAGAATAAGCAGGGCTGCCGCCCATGCGGCTGGATTAAAGGCGGGCAGGATCCGGCGGGAGATTGATGGCATGGGTGAAGGTGCTGCAAAACCGGGGGTTGCGATGCATGCCGCAGAGGCGGCCGGAGCAGGATCGCGTAGGGACGGACACATTCCATGCAGGCAAAGCGACGCCTGTCGAACCAGTAGAGAAAAGCAAACGCGTGTTCGATTCAAGAAGACGGGTTCGCGAGATCCGGAAAGACTTGGTTTCTGTTCCGGCTTCGTTGCACAAATCAGGGTCGTATCCGGTGCGGGATAGGCCGCGACGGGGAATGCTGTTCCTATCGGATGCGGCGCCAGAGAGAGCGATAGGCTGCAATCCAGTGGCTTGCGGCGTGTCCGCGGACATTCAACTCGGTTTCCAGGCGGCCCCGCAGCGTCGGATGGGCGAGAGCGGATGGTTCCCACAAAAGCAGCGCCATCGAGCGGAAGATTCGCTGCCGGGGATGGCGCCAGGGGCTTGGATGGATTTGCAGCCGGAATCCGAAGTTGCGCAGGTTGAGCAAAAGGTTGATGGGCGGGGATGACTCCGGACATTGGTCGCCCGCATCCTCCGCATAGGCGCGAGCGGAAGGAAAGGCGCGACCGAGGCGGCGGCCCTCCAGGCGCAGCCAGCATTGAAGAGAGAGGGCGGCGATTTCGCCGTGCAGGGTCGTGAGTGCGCCGTGCGGGAGCCCGCCCGCGGTGGGATGAAGCTTGAATTCGACTCCCGTTCCATGATGGGAAAGCACGGCGTCCAGCCAGGGCGAGGGCTCGGCGAGCGCGAGGCGCTCCAGCCGCCGGTGCCGTTCGAGGCAGCTCCAGTGATATTGACCGACTGCCGCGAGCACGGCATCGCCGCACGCCAGCTGGACTTTGGCAATATTGCGGCGGACGAAATCTGCCGCGGCCGGGGCAAGCGGCTCCCGCCCGAGTTCGACGCGGGCGAACAACAGGCCCGAGCAGCGGTTCATGAGCAAACGGGCCGCTTCGGCCGGCGGAATGTCCTGCGGGCGCTTGTGATGGTCGCAGCCGGGCAGCCGCCCGGAGGCCATGCCCCAGAGGCGGCGATGGCCGGAGATCAGATCGTAGGAAAACATGCTGATCGGCCGGGCCGCCAGTTCCGCGAGGGAGGTGATCTTGAACTCGACTTCCGCGTCGGCGAGGTGGGAGAGGAT
>Ga0181529_10006200_pt1 | contig 12223 bp, 10 predicted proteins | sample PEATcosm2014_Bin_36_FD_119763 | JGI IMG/M metagenome (GOLD analysis project Ga0181529, IMG submission 119763) | Peatland microbial communities from MTU Mesocosm Facility, Houghton, MI, USA - PEATcosm2014_Bin10_30_metaG | ecosystem: Environmental > Terrestrial > Soil > Wetlands > Peat | place... | reverse complement strand
TTCATCACGAGCGACGACGCGCTGGCGCTGAAAAAACTGCCGAAGTCGCTCATCATCCTCGGCGGCGGCGCGATTGCGTGCGAGTTCGCGCAGTTCTTCGCGCGCTTCGGCGTCAAGGTCGCGTTGATTCAGCGCAGCGAACATATCTTGAAAGAGTTCGATGCCGATGCCGGCGCGGAAATTGAAAAAGTTTTCCGGCGCGAGGGAATCAAAGTCTTTACCGGCACAAAACTGTTGGACGCAAGGCGTGATGGGAAATTGAAAACGGTCTCGTTCGAGCAAAATGGAAAAGCGGTTTCGATTTCGGCGGAAGAAATTCTGTTCGCACTCGGCAGGATTCCGAACACCGCGTCGCTGGATTTGGAAAAGGCCGGCGTCAAAACTGAAGATGACCGCGTCATCGCCAATTCCAAGATGCAAACCTCCGCACCGCACATTTTCGCGGCGGGCGACTGCACCGGGCCGCACGACATCGTCCACATCGCGGTGACGCAGGGCGAAATCGCGGCGCACAACATCGCCAATCCGAAAACGCCGCGCAAAATGGATCACCGGCTGCTGATTTCCGTTGTGTTCACCGATCCGCAGGTGGCATTTGTTGGTTTGACGGAGAAGGAAGCCGCCGTGCGCAAGATTCCATTTCTCACGGCGAGCTATCCGTTCAACGACCATGGCAAATCGCTCATCATGGAGGCGAAGGACGGCTTCGTGAAGCTGCTGGCGAATCCGAAGACCGGCGAAATTCTGGGCGGCAGTTGCGTCGGGCCGGTCGGCGGCGAATTGATCCACGAAATTGTCGCGGCAATAGCCGGGCGCATGACCGTCCGCGAACTGGCGGCGATGCCGCATTATCATCCCACGCTTGCGGAAATCTGGACATATCCGGCGGAAGAACTGGCGGAGAAGATTCGTCGCACGTAACGGATGGGGGCAGAAGCACCCTCTAAAAACAAGGCGGACGGCTGCGTCCGCCTTGTGGTTCTTGCTGCTGTTTTTAGGTGTATGCTATAGTTCTTGGATGGTTTTTCATTTTGTTATTTTGGAGTTTGTCCGGCTGTCGGCACGTTCACTTTGGCTTCCGATTCGGATATTTTTTGCATGTCCTGGTCTATCCGCCGGTCAGAGCTGATAAGCGCCCATGTCAGCATGTCATTTTCGTTCGATATGTAATCGAACTCCTTATGCATATATTGAAGTTGCATCTCAACGGCGGCAAATGCCGCAAGCATCAAGAGGGAGAAAATAATCAATATGGGTTTCATAATTCATGTGTTGGTTTTATTTATATTTCATCTGCGTCTCATATTGCCGGGTGGTTGGAACAATTGAGCATCCGGTGACCCGCTGTAAATCAGGCGGCAGCCGTAGGGCTTGGTTTCCGGGACAGCCACTGTTTTCCCGGCGAGCAATGCGCGCACCGCCTCGCGGACGTAATTGCGCGCACCGTGCGGGTCGGCGGTGAGCATCTCGTTACCTGGATGCAGTTGGGGAAGGTTGTCCATCGCTCCCTGATAGGCGAGCACGCCATTCGTATTGATGACGAAAGCCTGTGGCGCGGTTCGCATGGCATATGTGCTGGCAACTTGCCCTGTGTCAATAATCCAGTCGGTAAGCGCCATCTTTTTATTTATCCAATCCTGTCTTGCCTTTGCGGGTGTCTGTCGCTGAATGGGAGGAGCGCAATTGATCATCAACCAGACAATTCCATTGGTGAGCATTTCTCTTTGCAATTCCTGCATCGCTCCGCTCTGGTAATGGTTTTCGCAGAAAGGACAGTCTTCGTAATATGATTCCAGCACCACGATTTTCCCTTTGTAGTCGCTGAGAGCGATCGTTTTGCCGAAGATGTCTCTGGCTGTGAAATTGGGCGCTGGCCGGCCAATTTGCGGATTGCCGAAGAAAGCCTGAGCCGCAGCCTGTTCCCGGTATCGCTCGTTTGCGGCGTCCAGATTCTTCTGCTGCGCTTCGAGTTGCGCGGCGGTCGTGTGGAGGACTGCCATGACATCCGGGTTCAAATCGGCGGCGTGAAACGATTGATAGCCATTGTCGTTTTTGAAAAAGATTTTGTTGCCGGAAAATAATCGAAATTCCGCGTTCGTCATCAGGACGGAATCCGTCGGCGAAAGCAGTTGCGGGAAGATGATGCTGTTCGTCTGCGCCGATGGCTGGCTTGTCTGCGGCTCGGCCAAGCCAGCGGCGGCCAAGCCGAGGATTGAGAATAGTGTGACAGCTCGTTTCATAAGTTTCATCTGCTTATTGGTAGAGATTGGCCAAGGGGCAGCCGTAGGACCGGGTATGCGTGACCAGCGGCCGTTTGCCGGCAAGCAATGCCTGCACCGCCGCGCGAACATAGTTGCCGGTCAGCAGTTCCGCAAAAGGCACATGGAAAGTTGTCGTGCCAACGGTTGCCCGGTCTTGTTCCTCGTTGAGGGTCGTGGTGGCGATTTCATCAACCGCCCCTTGGTAGGCGACTGTGCCGTCCTGGGCAATGACAACCGCCGATGGCGCGCATTTGAACGCATACCTTCGGCCAATCTGCGAACCGTCGGTGTCAATAATATAGTCGGTGATGGCCATTTTCCGGTCTGACCAATCCTGTTTTGCCTTTGCGGTCGTCTCGCCCATATGGGGACTGTCGAAATTGATGAGCAACCAGACAACCCCGTTGCTGGTCGCCTCCCTTTGCAATGCCTGCATCGCCCCGGTCCGGTAATGTGCCTCGCAATACGGGCAGCCGACACTCCTATATGCCTCCAGCACCACAATTTTCCCCTTGTAGTCGCTCAACCTGACCGTTTTGCCGAAGATGTCCGCAGCCGTGAAATGAGGTGCCCCCAGCGCTGCCGCAGCCTGTTCTTTATATCGCTGGTTTGCGGCGTCCAGATTCTTTTGCTGCATTTCGAGCTGTGCGGAGGTGATGTGGAGAGATGTTAGAACATTCGTGTTCAAATCAGCGGCGTGAAACGATTGATAGCCGTTGTCGTTTTTGAAAAATATTTTATCGCCTGAGAAGCACCGGAATTCCGCGTTCGTCATCAGGACGGAATCCGTCGGCGAAAGCAGTTGCTGGAAGATGACGCTGTTCGTCTGTGTGGGTGGCTGGCTTGTCTGCGGATCGGCCAATGCAGCGATGGTCAAACCGAAAACCGAAAACAGGGTGACGAATCGTTTCATGGATTGGGTTACCTTAACGTGGTTGGTCGCTAATTGCGAGGCTGAGCTAGAATCACAGCGCCACCGCCGCCCCCAACACTCGTCGTCATGGTGGGAGCCAAAAGGGTCTGCGTGTATTGTGCAAGGACGTTGATTTGATCAGCAGTCAGGAAGGTGGCCGCCTGTTGCAATATTTGCGGAAGTTGTTCTGCTTCGAGGGACGAATCGTTATTCGCGGCAATTCGCGCTTGATAAAAAAGATTCACCAGTTGTTCATCTTCATCCAAAGTCAGTGGCGGAACGCCAGCTGCATCCAGCCCGCCTCTGTATCCATTCATCACCACGGTGCGCTCCTTATGTTGGTCGTTGTAAATCTGATAATAATTGTAATCGTCGCTCCCGAGAAGCTGTTTGATTTGCAAATCAGCCGCCTGGTCAATCGGTTGCATGAGCGCTTGCACCTGCTGGAAATGTTCCTGCCGCGTGGCGGCTATTTGAGCGCCGGTAAGCCTAGCCAATGTGCTTGCGTCAAGCGCATTGGCACGCATGAATTCCCCTTTCTGGGTCTGCTTGTCCTCCATGATTTTCATAAAGGCTGCAACCTGATCCGGCGTGAGATTTAATTTTTGGAACAAATTGTCATATTCGGTTTGAAGATAGATGTCGGGAGGAATAGGGATAATACCGCCGACACCACCCCCGGCGGCTCTCGCCGAGGCAAGGACTTCGGACATTTTTGGAGCAATGGGATATATCGGTTGCGCGGCCGGATTCTGGGAAGTTGTAACCGCCTTCGGCAGCGCCTGCGGCACAACAGGAGCAGTTGCGCGCGCAGGTTGCTCCTGCTGGACTGATGCTGGCGGATTCGGCGACACGCTTGGATAATTCGTCGCGGGGGCTGGAATACTGACCGACACTGAAGCCGTGGGTGGAGGCTCCTGCGCGCGCAACAAAGTGGAGACCGCGACCGTGACCGTTCCGGCGACCAGCAGCGCGCCGGTGGCCACACCGATTGCAGTTTTTACTTTTATCCATGTCATTATTTTCATGGTTCCTTCCACAAGCGCCAAAGTTGAAGCCGCGGTAATTGACCCTTGCGCAATCACCGCAGTGGTTACGGATTTCGCCAGCGCCGCTGGCGCGGCTTGAACGGAGTTTACGGCAACCACGCTAGTGATCACTGCGGCTGAAAGTGTGATTCCGCGCTTCGTAAAAAACTTCCGCAATTTTTCCACGGCGCGCGTCACGCGCTTGTGCGCCGCGTCTTCGCGTATGCCCAGCAGCGCCGCCGCTTCCGGCCCGCTTTTGTTTTTGTAAAAGCGCAGCACCAGCAGCGCGCGGTCGGCGGCATTTAATTTCCCCATCGCATCTTCCAAATGCGGTGAGAGCTTTTCCCAAATTTCAGAATGGTCGGCTTCGTTCAAGGTGGATTGCATATAGGCCTCCTGTTCGCGCGCGTGGCGGCGTGCGTTGGTGCGGAGAAGCCGGGCGGCGGCAAACCGCGTGGTTTCATAGAGCCAGCCGGTGAGAAGGGTTTTTTCGTGCAGTCCCGCCGACTTGCGCGCGAGGATGATGAAAACGGCCTGCGTCACGTCGTGCGCGTCGCCGTCGTTGCCGGTGCAGCGCCGCGCGACGGAATAAACGAGGTTGATGTGCCGCCGCACGAGTTCGGTGAAGGCCGTCTCGGAATTGTGCCGGGAAAATTCACGCACCAAGTCCATGTCGTTCGCGTCTGGCATCTGATGAATTATCCCCGCCAACGGCAAAAGTGGACAATTTATTTTGAATTATTTTTGAGAACCCGGAAGGTAAATGAATTGGACAACCAAGCAACAAAGCAACGAGGTTGGCCCAGCTTTGTTCCTTGGTTCCTTTGCTGTTAAAATCCTGCGCTTTGGAATGGCAGGCGGCACGCGCGGCGCGGCGCGAAACGAATCAAGCTTGGGCGAGCATTTTCACCGGCGGCGCGCTGGCTGTCTCCGTTTTGTCCAGCAATAATTGAACGACATCGGCGGCGGTGTAGGAGTCGCGTCCGGGTTTCAGAAATTTGGCGACGTTTGAGATTTCGTTCCCGGCGGTGAGGAGCGGCAGGCCGGAGATGCTGCCGGAATTCACCTGGGGCAGGCCAATCGTCCCCACCAGCCCGTTGCAGACGCATTCGCGTCCGTGCGTTTCATCGAGCGTGCCGCCTTTGCGGATGTAATCTTCCACAGGCTCGGCGGGACAACGATAACCGATGGAGCCATCCGCGCGGCGGTAGGCGCGGCGCAGGTAGCCGAGGTCGCAGAGGCGTTCGCGCGGCGGCATGGATCTGTTGTCTGACAAGGTGCCGGGCAGTTGCACGACCTTGAACGGAAAACCGGTGGGCGAGGCGAGCGGGTCGGTGAACACGCGGAGCGTGCCGGCGCGGCTCAATTGAAAAACCTGTTGCTTGAGGTCGGGGCGGATGCCGGATTCTTCGCAGAACGCAAATGCGGTGCCGACCTGGATGCCGGCTGCACCAAGGCTCAAGGCTTCGGCAAGCTTGCCGACGGCTCCGTAAGAGCCTGCAAGCCAGAACGGCAATCCCAGGGTGCGGATTTTTTCGAGGTCAACCACGTCGCGCGAACCGTAAATGGGTTCGCCTTCCGTGTTCAATTGCAGCATGCCGCGCGGCGGGGCGTTGTGGCCGCCGGCGGTCTCGCCCTCGACAACGAAGCCGTTGACCTGGCCGCTGGATTTGCGAGCGAGCGTGATCGCCAGGGTGGCCGACGCGACGATGCCGATAAAATCCGGGCGCTTCAACGCCGGGGCATGGCCGCAGCAAAATGTCGCCGGGTCGAACGATGAACAGAATTCCTCGCCGGGCTGCGCGCCTTCAACGTCAATTTTCAACTTCGCACCCTCGCCGCGCGCGAACTGGTCGAGCACGCCGGGAATCGCCCGGGGGATGCCAGCGCCCATCAGGACATAATCCACGCCCGCGAGCATCGCACCGAAAATCGAGGCGAGCGTGGGGAACTGGATTTTTTCCAGGAAGTTGATGCCGGCCAGCCCGTCGTGGCCTTCCTTGGCGAGAAATACTTCCGCGAAATTGGCCGCGACGGTCAGCGCCACCAAGTCCGGGCCGGGTTGCAGTCCGGGCAGCGGCGAGAGCTTGAAGGGTGCGCCGGCTGGCTTGCCGCCGGGGATGAAATAGTCCGCAAGGATTTTGTCCGCGACGCCGGGGACGGGAAATTGTCCGAGCGCGCGGCGCATCTGGCCGCCGGGATCGCCCGCCTGCAGCCGGCGTGCGAGAATCGCGCCGAGCGCGGTGCCGGAGACGACGCCGAGCTGGCCGGTCCGCGAAACCGCGCGGGCCAGACGCCAGTCGGAAACGCCCGCGCCCATTCCGCCTTGGATGATCTGTGGATGCGACATGATTATTCGAACGGGAACCACTGCCCGATGACCGGGTCAGCTGCGGTTGAAAACAGGATTTGCCAGACGGATGCACTCGAAGTCATACCGGGCGGATTTTTCCAACGGAAACAATCGCAGCGGGACGTTAGGCTTCCGTGACCGGATTGGCAAGCGCTAGTTTTTGAAGGATGTCCTGCGGCTTGAAGCCGTGCAGCATGACGGTCTTGTGCCGCGAAGTGTGGCCGCGAATCAATTCCACTTTGCCGCGCGGACAGTCCAGCTTTTCCGCGAGGAATTTCACCAGCGCCTCGTTGGCTGCGGCATCCACCGGCGGCGCGGTGACCTTGATTTTCAGTTCACCGCCCAGCGGCGCGCCGATTTCATTGGCGGAGGCGCGCGGCTGGAGCTTTACCAGCAGCAAAGTGCCGCCGGACGTTTCGCGGAGGAAGGTCGGCGAAGGCATGGTTGATTCGCTGAATGGTGGATTGGTTAAATTGTTCAATGGTTGAACGTGCGACAGTTTCCGCGCCAATCCCAATTCAGCAATTCAACGCTCCAACAAATCTCATTTGTCGTCCGGGTTGACGAACTTGAAGGTCAACGCCGCAAGCGCGCCGCCTGCGAAATTGCCTACGAGGTAGATCCAGAAGTTTGCGGCTTTTTCGAGGTGCATGACCGTGATGCCGGTGGCGACGGCGGGGTTGAATGCGCCGCCGGAAATGCCGCCGAGCGCGAAGGCCATCACCATGACGGTGAAGCCGATGGCGAGGCCGTAATTGGAATTGCCCGCCGTGGCCTTGGCCGTGGCGACGTTCAGCACGACATAGCAGAGCGCGAACGTGCCGACGAGTTCGGCGACGAGCGCGTGTCCGACATTTATTTCCGACGCCGCCAGGGTCGGATTGCCCTTGAGATAGAGCGCAAGAAACGAGGCGGCCGCCGCGCCGATGATTTGCGAAATCCAATAAGGCACAACATCCGCAGAGGCACAGCGGCCACGCAGCCACACGGCGAGCGTGACAGCGGGATTGTAATGTCCGCCGGAAACGTGGCCGCCCGCATAGACCATGATCATCAACGCCGAGCCGATGGCCAGTGGCGGGAGAAAATTGTTTGGGTCGCAGCCGATGACCGTCATGCCGACGGTGAAAACGAGGAAAAACGTGCCGATGAATTCAACGAGATATTTTTTCATAAGTTAAAACTGACTCAATGCGGGCGCGAGATTACGCAGGCGGAATCCGAGTTGCGAGCAAAAAAGGCGCGGATTGCTCCGCGCCTTTGAATTGTAGCCGCGCTTATGAAGGCACGGAACTCTTCCGCCGCGTTTTCACAAACGCGGCCACCGGCTCAAACGTTATAAGTGCTGCTGGCGGTCGTTCCGCCTTTGCCGGTCCAGTTGGTGTGGAAGAATTCGCCGCGCGGCTTGTCCACGCGCTCGTAGGTGTGCGCGCCGAAATAATCCCGCTGCGCCTGCAACAGGTTCGCCGGCAACACCGCCGAACGGTATTGGTCGTAGAACGCCAGCGCCGTGCTGAACGCCGGAACAGGAATACCCTTCTTCGCCGCCGTGGCGACGATGTTGCGCCAGCCTTTCTGCGAGCGCTTGATTTCGCCACGGAAATAATCGTCCAGCAGCAGGTTCGTGAGCTTGGGATTGTTGTCGTAGGCTTCCTTGATCTTGCCGAGGAAGCGCGAGCGGATGATGCAGCCGCCCCGCCACATCAGCGCGATGCCGCCATAGTTGAGATTCCATTTGTATTCCGCCGCCGCCGCGCGTAGAAGCATGTAACCCTGCGCGTAGCTGACGATCTTTGAGGCGTAAAGCGCGCTCATGATGTCGTTGATGAACGCTTTTTTCTTAACCGGATTCGCGGCGATGCTCGTGAAGGCGGGGCGCGGGCCTTTCAATTTCTTCGCCGCTTTGACCCGGTCATCCTTCATCGCGGAAACGCAGCGCGCATAAACCGCCTCGGCCATGAGTGTGATGGGAATGCCCATGTCCAGCGAATTGATGACCGTCCATTTGCCAGTGCCTTTCTGGCCGGCGGTGTCGAGGATTTTGTCCACGAGCGGCGAACCATCCGTATCCTTGAACGCCATGATGTCGCGGGAGATTTCAATGAGATAGGAATCCAGCTCGCCCTTGTTCCATTCGGCAAAGACATCGTGGATTTCCGGCGCGCTCATGCCGAGGCCGTTTTTCAAAATGTTGTAGGCCTCGCCAATCAATTGCATGTCGCCGTATTCGATGCCGTTGTGGACCATCTTCACATAATGCCCCGCGCCGCCTTCGCCCACCCAGTCGCAGCACGGCACGTTGCCTTCCACTTTGGCGGAGACGTCCTGGAAAATTTCCTTCACATGCGGCCACGCGGCGGGCGAACCGCCGGGCATGATGCTCGGGCCGTTGCGCGCACCCTCTTCGCCACCGGAGACGCCGGTGCCGATGTAAAGCAGTCCCTTGGATTCGACATATTTCACGCGGCGGTTCGTGTCCTCGAACAGCGAGTTGCCGCCGTCAATGATGATGTCGCCGGGCGAAAGGTGCGGGATGAGCTGCTCGATGAATTCGTCCACGGGCTTGCCGGCTTTGACAAGCATCATCACGCGGCGCGGTGACTTGAGCTTTGACACCATTTCCTCGATGGAATGGGCGCCGATGACTTTGGTTCCCTTCGCCTCGTTGGCGAGGAAGTGGTCCACTTTTTCAGTGGTGCGGTTGTAAGCGACGACGGTGAATCCGTGGTCGTTCATGTTGAGGATGAGATTCTGGCCCATCACGGCCAGACCGATGAGTGCGATGTCTGCTTGTGGTTCCATAAATAAACCCGGATGATAATCAATTGGGGCGGTCGGGCGAGAAAATTTTCAAGGCCGTCCGCCTGTGTCCCGGGCGGCGGTCTGCTGGAATTTGAATTTCCGTTTGCCGGTCGTTATGGCAATCTTTCGGCATGATTAGACCAAAGTTCAAGCGGAACGCGGATGAAGTTCGTGTTTCAAATTGATGTCATCAAGCCGCATCTTTTCCATGAACCGCATTGTTGAGAAATTCACCCAGCTCCGGAATGCCGGCAAGAAAGGTTTCATCGTCTATGTCGGCGCGGGCGACCCGGATCTTCCCGCCACGCGTGAACTGGCGCTCGCGTTTGACAAGGCGGGCGTGGACATTTTGGAGCTTGGCATGCCGTTCAGCGACCCGCTCGCGGACGGTCTGGTGAACCAGCTTGCCGCACAGCGCGGTTTGGAGTCGAAAACCACGCCGCCGAAACTTTTGGAGACGGTTGTCGCCATCCGCAAGAAATCTGAAATTCCAATTGTCCTCTACATTTACTTTAACCTCATCCACAAAGCCGGCATGGAAAAATTTATTCGCGATGCGGCGAAAGCCGGCGTGGACGGCTTGCTCGTTCTCGATTTGCCTCCGGAAGAATCGGACAATTACGAGGCGCTTATGCGCAAAAATGGCCTCTGCCACATTTATCTCGTCGCGCCGACCACGCCGGAAGACCGCATGGAATTCATCGTCAAGCGCGGCAGCGGATTTATTTATTACATCTCGCGCGAAGGCGTGACGGGGATGCAAAGCAAGGTCGCGTCGAACCTCGCGTCGCAAGTCGCCAAAATCCGCGCATACACAAAATTGCCGATTGCCGTCGGCTTTGGCGTTTCCAATCCTGAACAGGCGAAACTCGTTGCGCAAAACGCGGACGCCGTCGTCGTCGGCAGCGCGGTGGTGAATCAAATCGCCGAACATGGAAGATCGCCGGAACTCGTCGCCAAAGTTGGCGCGTTCGTGAAATCGCTGGCGGACGCGGTGAAAACTATTTAACCACGGATAAACACAAATGGACACGGATGAAGAAAACAATTTTAATTTGCCTTGAGATTTTAATCCGTGTTTATCCGTGTTTATCCGTGTCCATCCGTGGTTAAGAATTTATGAGCGCAAAAATTAAACCCGACATTAAAAACCGCTTCGTCATCATCATGGCCGGCGGGCGCGGCGAGCGTTTCTGGCCGTTGAGCCGCGAGAAAATGCCCAAGCAACTGCTCACGCTGTTCGGCAAACACTCGTTTCTCCAGCAGGCCGTGGACAATGTGCTGCCGCTCGTGCCGCTGAAGAATATTTTCATCATCACCAACGCCGCGCAAATCGCCGAGGTGCGGAAGCAGTTGCCGAAATTGCCCAAGGACAATGTCGTCGCCGAGCCAATGGGCCGCGACACCTGCGCCGCCGTCACACTTGGCGCTGCGCTTGTGGGCGCGCGCTCGACCACCGGAGTCATGGCGGTTTTGCCCGCCGATCATGTCATTCCCGAGGAGAAAAAATTCCAGCAGGTTTTGTCGGATGCATTTGATGTGGCGGCGCAGGGGCAGGCGATTGTGACCATCGGCATCAAGCCGACGGAGCCGGCGACGGGTTATGGTTACATTCAAACGGGCGCGGAATTGCCGACACCGCCCGGCGCGAAGAAAACAAAGACTGTTTTTTTCAAGGCCGAAAGATTTGTCGAGAAGCCGAATTACGAAACCGCGCTGGATTACGTCAACAGCGGCCAATACCGCTGGAACGCGGGAATGTTCGTCTGGAGCTTCATCACGGTCACGAACGGGCTGGAGAAGCATCAGCCGGAAATGTTCGCCGCATGCCAGCGCTGGTTCAAGGTCGCGAACAATCCCGCAAAGCTTGCGAAAATTCTGGCGAAGGAATATCCCGACATCAAAAAAATCTCGATTGATTATGCGCTGATGGAAAAGGCCCAGAATGTCATCGTGGCTGACGGAGCGTTTGAATGGGATGACCTCGGTGCCTGGAACGCGCTGGCTCGCCATCTCAAGGCCGATGCGGAAGGCAATTGTGCCGTGGCGGAGTTCATCCACGTGGACGCGGCGCGGAACATCATTTATGACGCGCGGACGAAAAACCGCACGCCGATTGCCGTGGTCGGTTTGCGCGATTCAATTTTAGTGCAGACGGACGACGCAGTTTTGCTCGCGCACAAAAGCCAGGCGCAGAAGGTCAAGGAACTCGTCAGGAAACTTGGCGAGGATGCCAAATTAAAAAAACTGATTTGATTGCAAATTTTCCGGAACGTCAAATTCGACTCCCGGTTTTCAAACCTGCAACAACTTGATCTGCTCATCGTCTTTCTCCACCGCCTCGCCCAGCGTTTGCGTGTGGCGTTTGCGGCGTTCGATGATGTGCTTGTCGAGCAGCGGATCGTAGGGCACGGGATAATTGCCGTCGTAGCACGCCATGCAAAAATTATTTTTCGGCAGGCCGGTCGCCTTCACCAGACCGTCCTGCGACAAATAATACAGCGAATCGGCGTTGAGATATTTTCGGATTTCTTCGCGCGAATGGTTCGCGGCCATCAGCTTGCTGCGGTCGGGAAAATCAATCCCATAAACGCACGGGTTCATGTGCGGCGGGCAGCTCACGAGGACGTGAACTTCTTTCGCCCCGGCTTCCTTGAGCGTTTTCACGCGTGTTTTGCAGGTCGTGCCGCGCACAATGGAATCGTCCACGATGACGACGCGTTTGTCTTTCACGAGTTCGGCTATGAGGTTCAGCTTCACGCGCACGTCGAAGTCGCGGATGAGCTGCGACGGCTGCAAAAAACTGCGCCCTACATAATGGTTTCGCACGAAGGCCATCTCGAACGGGATGCCGGATTCGAGTGAA
>Ga0181529_10006199_pt1 | contig 12224 bp, 13 predicted proteins | sample PEATcosm2014_Bin_36_FD_119763 | JGI IMG/M metagenome (GOLD analysis project Ga0181529, IMG submission 119763) | Peatland microbial communities from MTU Mesocosm Facility, Houghton, MI, USA - PEATcosm2014_Bin10_30_metaG | ecosystem: Environmental > Terrestrial > Soil > Wetlands > Peat | place... | reverse complement strand
CGGGATGCCAGCAATCGTAATCGGTGACCATGGCGACGAGGGCATAGGGCAGCTCCGCCTCGCGCGCCAGCTTGGCTTCGGGCATCGCCGTCATGCCGATCACCGAGCAGCCCCAGGAACGATAGAGATTGGACTCGGCAAGGGTGGAGAATTGCGGGCCTTCCATGCAGATGTAGCTGCCGCCCTTGGCGTGTTTGATTCTTTCCGCGGCCGCCGCCTCGACCAGCGCATCGCTCAATCGTGGGCAGACCGGATGGGCCATCGAGACATGCGCGACAAAGCCGGGTCCGAAAAAACTCTTCTCGCGCGCGAAAGTGCGGTCGATGAACTGGTCGACGATCACGAAGGCGCCCGGCGGCAGTTCCTCTTTCAGTGAGCCGCAGGCCGACACCGAGATCACGTCGCTGACGCCCGCCCGTTTCAAGGCGTCGATGTTGGCGCGGTAATCGATCGATGTGGGCGTCTGGACGTGGCCGCGGCCGTGGCGCGGCAGAAAGACCATATCGACACCCGCATAGGTGCCGAACAGAAACGCATCCGAGGGCTCGCCCCACGGGCTTTTCACCCGCTCCCAACGGGGATTCTCAAGGCCGGCGACGTCGTAGACGCCGCTGCCGCCGATGATGCCGAGAACCGTCCTAGTCATGGGGATTAGGGTATCAGGTATCAGGCATCAGGTATCAGAATATTGCCGACTCTGATACCCGATTCCTGATCCCTGTTCTCTGATCAATGCTCGTCTTTCCACACCTTGCGATAGGCGAGGAACAACAACCCCGCCAGCAGCACCAGGAACGCCATCACCTCGAAGCCGGTGCGGTGGCGTTCTTCCAGTGTGGGCTCCGAGGCCCAGGATAGATAGGTGACGACGTCGTGCGCTTCCTGCGCCACGCTGCTCCTGGTGCCGTCGGCGAAGCTGACCGAGCCGGCCGCGAGCGGCGGCGGCATGGAGATGTTCCGGCCGGCGAAGTACGGATTGTAATACTTGCCGTCCTGCACCTTGAAGCCGGTTGGCGGTTTGTGGCTGAACCCGGTCAGGATCGAATAGACATAATCCGGTCCGCCTTCGCGCGCCTTGACGATCAGCGACAGATCGGGCGGCAGCGCGCCGCCGTTGGCCGCGCGCGCGGCTTCCTCGTTGGGGAACGGCGGCGGAAAATGGTCGGCGAGAATGCCCGGCCGCGTCAGGCGGTTGCCGTTGGCGTCGAAAATCTCGCCCTTGTCGTTGGGCTCGGCCGGGATCTTGTAGCCCGCCGCGATCGCCTTGGCCTGAGCTTCGGTGAAGCCGGGGCCGCCGGGCGCCGCCAGAGCGTGGAACGCCACGAGATTGAGGCTGTGGCAGGCCGAACAGACCTCTTTGTAGACCTGAAAGCCGCGCTGCAACGCGCCGCGGTCGTAAGTGCCGAACGGCCCCTCGAACGACCATTGCACATGCTTGACGGGAAGAGGCGCGCTGGTGTCCTCGGCAAAGGCCAAACCGCAAATCGAAAGACCGAGCGCAAGAGCCAGAAGCGGGAAAGCATGTCTCATGTGCGTTCTCCCGTGGCGCCAAGGACGGACTTGGCGATGCTTTCGGGCAGGGCTTTGGTCTTCTCGATCCGGCCGATCAAGGGCAACAGCACCCAGAAAAAGCCGTAGTAATAGGCCGTGCCCAGCCGCGCCAGCCATACCAGCGGCAATTGCATGCCGCCGAGGTTCAGCGCCGCGTCCGCACCTTGCGAGCCGACATAGCCGAGCATCACGCAATCCAGCGCGAGCACCCAGAAGAGCTGCTTCATCAGCGGACGAAAGCGGCAAGAACGCACTTTCGAGGTGTCCAGCCAGGGCACGAAGAAGAGCGTCACCAAGGCGCCGACCAGAACCAAAACGCCGATCAATTTCTGCGGAACCGAACGCAGCATCGCGTAGAACGGCAGCAGGTACCATTCCGGCACGATGTCGGTCGGGGTCACCAGCGGATTGGCCGGCGTATAATTATCCGGATTGCCGAAGAAGTTCGGCGCGAAGAACACGAAACCGGCGAACAGGATGACGAACAGCGACAGATAGAACGCGTCCTTCACCGTGTAATAGGGATGGAACGGCACGGTGTCCTGCGGTCCCTTCACGTCGATCCCGAGCGGATTGTTGTTGCCCGGAACGTGCAGCGCCCAGATGTGCAGCCCGACCACGCCGGCGATGGCGAACGGCAGCAAATAGTGCAGCGAGAAAAAGCGGTTCAGCGTGGCGTCGCCGACTGCGAAGCCGCCCCACAGCCAGCTGGTAATGGCGCTGCCCAGGTGCGGGATCAGCTGGTCGAGAGCGCTGAACAGGCTGGTGATGACGGTGGCGCCCCAAAACGACATCTGGCCCCACGGCAGCACGTAGCCGAAGAAGGCCGTCGCCATCATCAAAAGATAGATCAGAACGCCCAGAATCCAGAGGACTTCGCGCGGCTCCTTGTAGGAGCCGTAATAGAGGCCGCGGAACATGTGGATGTAGACCGCGAGGAAGAACATCGAGGCGCCGTTGGCGTGCATGTAGCGGATCAGCCAGCCGTAATTCACGTCGCGCATGATGTTCTCGACGGAATTGAAGGCGAGATCCGCGTTGGGCACGTAATGCATCGCCAGCACGACGCCGGTGACGATCTGCACGCCCAGGCAGAAGGTGAGGATGCCGCCGAAGGTGTACCAGATGTTCAGATTCCGCGGCGTCGGATAGGTGGTCATCGTGTCGTGCGTCAGCCTGAGAATCGGCAGACGCTTGTCGAGCCAGCGCGTGAAACCAAAAGCGGGAACGTAGGTCGAATGACCGGCCATTATTTGCTCCGTTACCCGACTTTGATCTTGGTGTCGGACAAGAATGAATAAGGCGGAACCGCGAGGTTCTGCGGCGCGGGGCCTTTGCGGATGCGCCCGGCGGTGTCGTATTGCGAACCGTGGCAGTGGCAGAGCCAGCCGCCGTAATCGCCTTGCGGGGCTTGCGGCGTACTGACCGTGGGCGTGCAGCCCAGATGCGTACAGACGCCCACCAGCACCAGCCATTCGGCTTTCGATCCGCGATTGGCGTCGGTTGCCGGCGCGTTGTCCGGCAGATTGGCGTTGCGCGCCACGGGATCGGGCAGATCGGACAAGGACACCGCCCGCGCCTCGGCGATTTCCTTGGGCGTGCGGCGGCGGACGAACAGCGGATGGCCGCGCCACTTGAACACGACCTGCTGGCCGAGCTGGACGGAAGAGATATCGGCTTCAATGGACGCCATGGCCAGCACCGCGCTGGTCGGGTTCATCTGATCGATGAACGGCCAAGCTGCGAAAGCGGCGCCGACGGCGCCGACGGCGCCCGTGGCGATGTAGAGAAAGTCGCGCCGCGTCGGTTCCGGCTTGGTCGCAGTCGCCACGAAATTCACCTTTTCGATTGCAGAAGAATGAGACAACAGATGCCATTACGCCGTCTTGACGAAAGGCGGCGCGTTTAAGTCGCAAGAGCTAAAATAGAACGGTGCTAATAGAGGGTCTTGCGGCAGAATGACGCAGAAAAGTCTGGGCGTACCGGGCATTGGACGGTCAAAACGCATGAATATTTCCCTAGCGTAACGATCAACATTCGACGGCGCTGAGATAGCCTTCGGCCGCGTATGCGAGCAGAGCACGGTCGCGGGTCATGACGGTGAAGCCGAATTCGCGTGCCGTGGCGGCGATGATGCGGTCGGCGGGGTCCTTGTGGATTTTGCCCGGAAGAAAAGACGCCCCCAACAGGATATCTCCGGTCAGATCGCAGAGCTGTATGCCTGGAGTGCCACAAAGCCGTTCAAACCATCGCTGGGGCGAAAGCGACGATTTGAACCGGCCACTCATGGCCAACAGGCCGACTTCCCATGCAGTGATCGGGGATACGCGAAGGGGTATGCCGGCGTCTACCGACCGATCCATCGCGGCATTGGCCGCCTCGGACATCGGCTCATTCGCGATGAGATACATGGCTGTGCATGTATCGAGCAGAAACGGTCCGTTCATTTGTTCCCGCCAGACATTCCTTGCTCAATCTGATCCCAATCTTCAGACATTTCCTTTTCGATCTCGGCCCATTCCTCGTCGCTGTACACCGGACGAGTGAGATCGTATCCCGGCTCGATCGTGAATGTGCCCCTCATCGCCCCCAAAGCCGGGTGACGGTTCTGCTTCTTTTCACCTGCGTTTTGAAGCAGTTTGAATTCATGCGCTTCCTCCGCCATGCCGCCACTCACAGGAGGCTCTGTATTCTGGACGGGTTTGAATGTAACCTTGTAAGTGTCCATATCTACATGCGCGACCTTATAGCCAGCTTCTAACCACGCCTTTGCTTGAACGTGATGAGACGGGTCGTTGCTCCACCACATCCGATAAAGGACTGCCGATTTTGGCAAGCTTTTCATGCCGGTCATTCCGGCTTTCTTCGCCACTTGATCGAAAGTCATTACCACCTCTATACCACTCTGCCCCTTGAGGTAATCGGTAAGTGCCTGGTACTTGCTCATCGAATCTCTCCATTTTATAGTGTCATTATAGTGACTCTATTTAGTGATGTCAACTCCAAGAGATTAACATGCGCCTCGCCCTCTATCAGCCTGATATTCCTCAGAATTGCGGCGCCCTGATCCGGCTTGGCGCTTGCCTAGGCGTCGGCGTCGACATCATCGAACCCTGCGGCTTTCTCTTCAGCGACAAGAAGCTTCGCCGCGCCGGCATGGATTATCTGGAACAAGCCGAGATCGTGCGCCATCCCTCTTGGCAGGCGTTTCTGCAAGCCCGCTCCGGTGTCCGGCTTGTCCTGCTCACCACCAAGGGCGTCGAATCCTATCTGGATTTCGCCTTCCACCCGGACGATGTTGTTCTGCTGGGGCGGGAGAGCGAAGGCGTGCCCGCCGCCGTGCACGAGCGGGCCGACGCGCGCTTGCGTATTCCGTTGAAGACCGGCATGCGCTCGCTCAACGTGGCGCAGGCGGGGGCCATGGTTCTGGGCGAAGCGCTGCGGCAGACAAAGGGTTTTCCATGAGCGAACGCCAAGCCCGCGCCCAAGCCTGGTTCGAGGAATTGCGCGACCGCATCTGCGCGGCCTTCGAGACCATCGAGGATGAAGGCGCGTTCGGCGGCCGCCTAGTCGGGCGCTTCGAGCGCAAGGCCTGGACGCGCCCACCCGATGATGACGCCGAAACCGGCGGCGGGGTGATGAGCGTGATGCGCGGGCGCGTCTTCGAGAAGGTCGGCGTCAATGTCTCGACCGTATACGGCAAATTCGCGCCCGAATTCGCCAAGACCATTCTAGGCGCCGATGAGGACCCTCGCTTCTGGGCCAGCGGCATCTCGCTCGTCGCCCATCCGCAAAACCCGCATGTGCCGGCCGTGCATATGAACACCCGCCACATCGTCACGACCAAGAGCTGGTTCGGCGGCGGCGCGGATTTGACACCGACGACGCCCAACGACGCCGATACCGCCGATTTCCATGCGGCGCTGAAACGCGCCTGCGACGGTTTCGACCCCGCTTATTATCCCCGCTTCAAGCAATGGTGCGACGAGTACTTTTTCCTGCCGCACCGGGGAGAAGCGCGCGGCGTGGGCGGCATTTTCTACGACGGGCTGGATTCGGGCGATTGGGAGAAAGATTTTGCCTTCAGCCGCGAAGTAGGACTCGCATTTCTGGGCATCTATCCCCAAATCGTGAGACGGCACATGGGACGAAGCTGGACGGACGCCGACCGGGCCGAGCAGCTGGTGCGTCGCGGCCGTTACGTGGAATTCAATCTGCTCTACGACCGCGGCACGCAGTTCGGTCTGAAGACCGGCGGCTATGCCGAAGCCATCCTGATGTCTCTGCCGCCGGAAGCGCGCTGGCCCTGACGCCCGGCAACACGCGAGGAAAGGTATCGTTGGATATTTTTACGCACGGCGGGTTCTTCGCACTGCTTCAGGTGATCCTGATCGATCTCGTGCTGGCGGGGGATAATGCCGTCGTCATCGGCATGTCGGCCGCGCATGTGCATGTCGTGGACCGGCGCAAGGTGATCTTCCTGGGACTGGCGGCGGCCGTCGTCCTGCGCGTGATCCTGGCGATGTTCACGGTGCAGCTGCTCGAATACATCCCGCTGATGATCGCGGGAGGTATCCTGCTTCTGTGGGTGTGCTGGCGGCTGTGGCGCGACATCCGTCAGGCGCATAAGGAACATCAGGCCGCCAAACTGCTGAGCGAATGTGGCGCGGCCGAATGCGCGCCCGCGCCTTGCAAGAATTTGGCGGCGATGCGGCGCGCCATCTTTCATATCGCCGCCGCCGACATCTCCATGTCGCTGGACAATGTGCTGGCCGTCGCCGGCGCGGCGATGCATCACATCTGGGTGTTGGTGATCGGTCTTTCGCTGTCGGTCGCCCTGATGGGCTTGGCGGCGAGCCTGGTGGCCAAACTGCTGAACCGCTATCCGTGGATCAGCTATGCCGGCATTTTCATCGTGCTCTTCGTCGCGCTCAGGATGATCTGGACCGGATGCATGCTGATGGTCCACACGGGCTGAATTCACACGAACCGCAGCAAGACCGCCGTGGCGTCGTCGCTTTTCTTCAAACGCGGAAAGCGGCGCCCTTCGGCATCGGCTTCTTCGAGGGCGCGCAATTTCTCGCTCAGCGCCTTTAGACCCTTTTCCCGCGCCGCTTCCACCAGGCCCTGCGCATCGGTGGCCTCGTAATCGCTGGCCAGCGCCAGGAATCCGTCCGTCGACAGCAGAACCAGCGTGCCCGCCGGCGCGGCGACGCGCTTGGAGGAGACATGATCGGCGGCACGGCTGTCGGGCGAGAACAGCCAACCGCCCTCGCGCGTATTCACCTTGTTCCGCGCGGCGCGCAGATGGGGCAGAACCTCGGCGCGCGTCACGCCACCCGCCGGAGCCAGCCCTTTCGCCTCCGCCAGCAGCTTGACGCGCCGCGCTTCGGCCGCGCGCTTGTCGAACGCTTCGCCGACGATCTCCACGCTCTCGCCGGGGCGCAAGACCAGCGCCGCGCAATCGCCGAACCACAACGTCTCGAAGCCGCTTTCCTCCGCCGACACGAACATCATCGAGGCGAATGGAATTTCATATTTCTCTTTGGGCGGACGCCGGCAAAGACCCTTGAAAGACTTCTCGGCATCGGCGAGAGCGTAGCGCAGCGCGTCTTGCGGCGAGTCGCCGTCGCGCCGGTGCGCCAACAATCGGCGCGCGCCGAAATGCGCGATCCAGGCCGCGTCGGAAGGCCCCGGCAGCAGCATCTCGCCGAGCCCGGTGGCGCCGTCGAATACCACGGCGTCGTTCTTCTCCGCGGCAAAAGAGTCTTCGTTCGCTTTCGCCGGATCGGCGGGAATTGAGAGGGACTCGAGAAGTTCGAACGGCATCAGCGCCCCACCGCCCGCACCGCCGCCTTGAGCCGCTCGACCAGCGAGAATTCGTCGTCGGTGAAATCGTTGTCGATCCACCATTTTTCGACTTCGCCGAGAACCTGCCCCACCAGCGGTCCTTCCGGCACGCCCGCCAGCATCACGTCGCGCCCCGTCAGCGCAAAGCGCGGACGCTGCCAGGCGTCGGCCGTCGCCAGCAGCGCACGCCACGCATCGGCGTTCGACGCCTTGGCGTCCTCGGCCCATTTCAGGAACACGCGATCCTTGAACGGGTGCGCGCCCAGCCGATAGAGCAGCTTGCGCGCCTCGCGGATGGAAAGATGGGAGACGATCTCCTCGCTTGCGCCTGCGATATCGGCCAGCCGATTACGCATCTCGTTCGATAGCTTCCAGCGATCGGCGACTTGAGAGGCGAGCATCTTGTCATGCGCCAACAGTGCCGCCAGGCGCAGCAGCGCGTCGGGCGCAAAGGAATTCGTGGCGTCGATCTTCGCCAAGCTTTCCAGGCGCGCGAACTTCGCTTCGCCCGGCAGCACCAGTGCCAGAATTCCCGACGCCGCCATCGGCCGCAGCACGGGCGCGGGATTTTCCGTTTCCAAGAGGCGCAGCATTTCCTTGGCGATGCGTTCGCCGGAGAGTCCGGCGAGCCCGCCCTTTTCCACCGCCGCCGCGCGCAGAGCCTCCACATCGATCTCGCCTTTGCCGTACCAGGCATGGAAGCGGAACAGGCGCAGGATGCGCAGATAATCCTCGCGAATGCGCGTCGGCGCATCGCCGACGAAGCGCACCCGGCCCGCGTTCAAATCCGCGATGCCGCCGACGAAATCGAAAATCTCGCCGTCCGCCGCGGCGTAAAGCGCGTTCATGGTGAAATCGCGGCGCTGCGCATCCAAGCTCCAATCATTCGTGAACGCGACAACCGCATGACGTCCGTCGGTCGTCACGTCGCGGCGCAAGGTGGTGACCTCGAACGGCTTGCCCTCGACGATAGCGGTGACGGTGCCGTGCTCGATCCCGGTCGGCACGAAAGCGATGCCGGCGGCGGCCAGCAGCGTCCCGACCTTGTCCGGCGTCAGCGGTGTGGCGATGTCGATGTCGGCGACGGGCTTTCCTAATAGCGTGTTGCGGATCGCGCCGCCGACGAAGCGCGCTTCGCCGAGTGCCGCCATCAACTTGCGCGTCGCGGTCGCGCTCATCCAGGGCTGCGGATCGAGGCGCGTCATGGGGCCGAAAGCCTTTGTGCCAAATTCACCAGAATCGAAGCGGTGGCGCCCCAAATATAATGCGTTTCGGCCTCGAAGGCGTAAACCCGCCGCATCCCGCCCTTCCATTCGAGCACATGCTCCTGGCGGTTGGCGGGATCGAGAAAGAACGCCAGCGGCACCTCGAACACATGCGCCACTTCGCGCGCGTCGGGCTTGAGCGCGAAGCCCTCACTGAGCAGTCCCACCACCGGCAGGATCGCGTAGCCCGTGCCGGTCTCGTAGACATCGAGAAAGCCCATCACCGTCACGAAATCCGCGGCGATGCCGGTCTCTTCCGCCAGTTCGCGCAAGGCCGTGTCGACCAGCGAGGCGTCGCCGTCCTGCACCCCGCCGCCGGGAAAGCTCACCTGGCCCGCATGGCGCGGCAGATGCTCGCTGCGCCTGGTGAACAGGATGGTCGGTTCGGCGTGCGCAACGATGGGAAGCAACACGGCCGAAGGCGCCAGCTTGCGCGGCGCAAATGCGCGCGCCGAGGGATTCAGGTCGTAATCGCCGCGCGTGGGCGCCAGCGGTAAGCTCGGCGCCTGCGACAGAAGCCGTGCGCGCAACGCCGCCTCGCATTGGAGGCTCGCCAAACCATAGGGAAAATCGCCCGTCATCGAGTCGCAAGAGCGGGCGCTACACCCCCGCTGATCCTTGTTGCGCCTGCCGGAGCGCGGTACGTTCCGGCAAAACGCGTTTTCGGCGTGAAGCTTAGGCGGAGCACTAAGCCGCCTGCAACCTGGATACGGAACGTTCATGAACGACACAATCGGCGAGGAATTGAAAGGCCAGGCGGTCGCGCATGCCGAAAAGGCGGCGGAAATCCTCGCCAAGGTGCGCGACGGCATCGGCTGCGTCATCTTCGGGCAGAAGGACGTCATCGACCAGACGCTGATCACCCTGCTGGCGGGCGGCCACGGCCTCTTGATCGGCGTGCCGGGGTTGGCCAAGACCAAGCTGGTCGAGGCGCTGGGCACGGTGCTCGGGCTAGACTGGAAGCGCATCCAGTTCACGCCCGACCTGATGCCGGCCGACATCATCGGCTCCGAAGTGCTGGAGGAAACCGACGACCGGCACCGCGCCTTCCGCTTCCTCAAAGGGCCCGTCTTCACCCAGCTTTTGATGGCCGACGAGATCAACCGCGCCAGCCCGCGTACGCAATCCGCGCTGTTGCAATCGATGCAGGAGCGGCAGGTGACGGTGGCCGGCGACCGCTACAACCTGCCCGTGCCGTTCCATGTGCTGGCAACTCAGAACCCGCTGGAGCAGGAAGGCACCTATCCGCTGCCCGAAGCCCAACTCGACCGCTTCCTGCTGCAGATCGACGTCGGCTATCCCGATAAGGAGGCCGAGAAACACATGCTGCTGTCCACCACCTTCGGCGACGAGATCGCGCCGGTGCGCGTTTGCGGTCCCGAGGCGTTGATTGCGGCGCAAGCCATCGTGCGGCGCCTGCCGGTCGGCGAGAAGGTGGTCGAATCCATTTTGCGGTTGGTGCGCGCGGCGCGGCCGGACGCGGACGGCGCTCCGGAATTGCGCGACGTCATCGCTTGGGGACCAGGCCCTCGCGCCAGTCAGGCGTTCATGCTGGCGGCGCGCGCCCGCGCGCTGATCGAAGGACGGCTGTCGCCCTCGACCGACGACGTGGTGGCGCTGGCCGGTCCGGTGCTGCGTCATCGCATGGCGATCAGCTTCGCGGCGCGGGCGGAAGGTCTCACGGTCATGGGCGTCATCGACCGGCTTTGCCAGACGCTTCTTTGATGCAACGCTTAAATCCCGTCGCGTCCCTGCAGGATGCCGCCGAGGCGCTGGGCGCCAGCCTGCCGCCTTTGATGGTGCGCGCCGAGCGGCTGGCGTCGGCAATCAGCCTTGGCATGCATGGGCGGCACAAGGCCGGCATCGGCCAGAGCTTCTGGCAATTCCATCATTATCGCCAAGGCGACTCGGCGAATGCCATCGACTGGCGCCAATCGGCCAAATCCCAACATCTCTATGTGCGCGAGCGCGAATGGGAAGCGGCACAGTCGGTCTGGCTATGGCGCGACGGCTCGCCCACCATGCGCTTTTCCTCCGGCGGCGAGAGCAAGATCGACCGCGCCAGCCTTCTGGCGCTGGCGCTGGGCGTGCTGCTGGTGCGCGGCGGCGAACGCATCGCCTTGTTCGGCGAACGCGAAGCCCCGGCCAATTCGCGCGCGGCCTATCGGCGGATCGGCTATGCGCTGGCCGAGCGCGAACCCGCCGACGATGCGGTTCCCCCCGAGCGGCCGCTGCCGCGCAATGCGCAGTTCGTCTGGTTCGGCGATTTCCTGGCGCCGCTCGCCGAGATCGAAGCCGCGATCCGTCGCTTGACGCGGCACAATGCGGGCGGACGGCTGGTGCACATCGTCGATCCGGCGGAAGAGGATTTTCCTTATGCCGGGCGCATGCGCTTCGAAGCCGTGAAGGGCACGGACAGCCGCATCCTGGGGCGGGCGGAAAGCGTGGCGCCGGAATACCGCGCCCGTTTCAAGGCGCATGCCGAGGCGGTGGCGTTGCTGGCACGCAAGCTCGGCTGGAATTATCTGATGCACCGCACCGACCGTTCGCCGCAGACCGCTTTGGTGACGCTGTATGCCGATCTGGGCGGTGGCAAGAGGCTTCGGAACTAGCGAAAGCCGCACATGGATTGGCTGGCAAACATAAGTTTCGGAGCGCCGTGGATTTTGCCGGCGCTCGTCGTGCTGCCGGCGATCTGGTTCCTGCTGCGCGTGATCCCGCCCTTGCCCCGGCGCGTGGTGTTTCCGCCGCTCGCTCTGCTGCTGGGATTGCGCGACGAGGAACAGACTCCGGCGGGCACGCCTTGGTGGCTGATGCTGCTGAGACTCGCGGCAGCTGCAGCTCTGATCGTGGCGCTGGCCGACCCGCAGATCGGGCGCACGCTGGAGATCGCGGGCTCCGGCCCCATTATTCTGTTCGTCGACAATGGCTGGACTGCCGCGCCGAATTGGACCGTCCGCCAGGGTCTGGCGGAAGAAGCCGTGCGGCTCGCCGCGCGCCAGCGCCGGCCCATCGCCATTCTCGCGACTGCGGATCGGCCGGGCACCGATTTCCTCGACGCGGGCCGCGCCGAACGCGCCGCGCGCGCGCTGACGCCGAAGCCTTGGCTCGCCGACCGTAGCGAAGCGCTGGCGGCATTGACAAAAACGAAATTCGCCGCGCGTCCGGAAATCCTCTGGCTCTCCGACGGGATCGACGACGGCCATGCGCGCGCGACCGCCGAAACGCTGTCTCGCCTCGGTCATTTGCGGATTTTCGCCGACCGGCAGGGCCCGCTGGCGGTGACCTCGGTCGTCAACACGGCGGACGGCTTCGAGGCGCAGTTGCTGCGCCCCGGTACAGACGGCGTGCGTCAAGGTGCGGTCACCGCGTTCGGCGATCAAGGCCAGATTCTCGGCAGTGCGGGCTTTCGTTTCGACGACGGCAGTAACAAGACCGACGCGCGCCTCGCCCTGCCTTTGGAAATGCGCAACGCGGCTGCCCGCATCGCCATCGCCGCCGAGGATAGCGCGGGCGCCGTGCACCTGTTCGATCGCGGTGCGCCGCGGCGCGCCGTCG
>Ga0181529_10006193_pt1 | contig 12234 bp, 10 predicted proteins | sample PEATcosm2014_Bin_36_FD_119763 | JGI IMG/M metagenome (GOLD analysis project Ga0181529, IMG submission 119763) | Peatland microbial communities from MTU Mesocosm Facility, Houghton, MI, USA - PEATcosm2014_Bin10_30_metaG | ecosystem: Environmental > Terrestrial > Soil > Wetlands > Peat | place... | reverse complement strand
TGAAGATCGCCTTCGACCGGGACGAGTCGGGCCGGCTCGATTTCACCCGGGAAGGCGGCCACAGCGCCCGCCGGATCATCCATGCGAAGGACGCAACCGGGCATGCCATCCTTGCCGCAGTCGCCGCGCGGGTCGACGAGCTTCCGCAAATCACGCGGCGGCAGGGTTGGGTGGCGGTGGATCTGCTGACTCTTTCGCACAATGCCGGGAGTCCGGCGGACCGCTATGCGCCGCTGACCTGCTTTGGCGCCTACGTCCTCGACTCCGCGACCGGCGAGGTGAGCGCGATTGTCGCCAAGAAAACGATTTTGGCCGCGGGAGGACTGGGCCAGATCTTCCTGCACACGACCAACCCACCCGGCAGCGTGGGACACGGCGTCGCGATGGCTTATCGCGTGGGAGCGCGCGTGATCGACCTCGAATACGTGCAGTTCCATCCGACCGTGTTTCTCAAGAAGAACGCCCCGCGGTTCCTGCTGACGGAGGCGTTGCGCGGGGAAGGCGGCGTTTTGGTGAACGGCCGGGGCGAGCGTTTCATGGACAAGGTCCATCCCCTTGCATCGCTTGCGCCCCGCGACATCGTCGCCCGCGCGATCCACCACGAACTGGCTTCGAACGGGGAATCGTGCGCGTTTCTGGATCTGTCGGCTCTGAAGCCGGACTTCATCCGGGGCCGCTTCCCCCATCTGTACGAGCGATGCCTCGAATACGGTGTCGACATGACGCGCGAGCCCGTGCCCGTCGTTCCGGCCGCCCACTTCTCCTGTGGCGGCGTGCATGCCGACCTTAGCGGCCGGACCAATGTCCGCCATCTGAATGCGATCGGCGAGACGGGCTGCACGGGCGTGCACGGGGCGAACCGGCTGGCGAGCACTTCCCTGCTCGAATGCCTGACGAGCGCAAAGTTTGCCGCACTGGCCGACGCCGAGGAGGTGGCATCTGCGTCGTTCCGGCTGCCGGAGCCGGCGCCTTGGGCGGGCCCGGTCCGGGAGGCCGATCCGACGCTCGTCCGCCAGGACATGCTTCTCCTCCAGCACACGATGTGGAACTATGCCGGCGTGGTGCGCTCCCCGAAGCGGCTAACCCGCGCCCGCCGGATCCTTCTTGAGTTGCGGGAGGAGATCCAGTCGTTCTACCGCGGCTGCCGCCTCTCCCGGCCTCTGATCGAGTTGCGCAATGCGATCCAAACCGCCCTCCTCGTCGTGCATGCCGCCAGCCTCAATCCCCGCAGCAAGGGCTGCCATTACCTCGTGGATGGCGAGGATTGACCTGCTTCCAGTGGCACCGTTTGGTGCGGGAGTTTTTCCGCCCAGGCTACTTCACCCATCCGTTTGCCCGCAGCCACGTCTCGGCGAGCTTTGGCCAGTCCGAAATGGAACCGTAGCCCGGCTTCATCCCGATTCCGTGGGGGCCCTTGGCGAATAGGTGGAGTTCGGCCGGCACGCCCGCGTTTCGCAAAGCCTGGTAAAACAAGAGGCTGTTTTCGACCGGCACGGTGTGATCTTCCTCGCTTTGCACGATGAAAGCGGGGGGAGTGTCCTTCGTGACCTGGATCTCTGCCGAGAGGTGCTGGACGAGCTCATCCGGCGGGTTCTTGCCGAGGAGGGCGATTCGGGATCCCATGTGCGCATAGGGCTTCCGCATGGTGATCACGGGATAGACCAGCATGATGAAATCCGGCCGGCCGCTGGTCGCGTCGAGGGATGCGCCGGTGCGCCCCTCGGGCGCGTCGAAAAGGGTGGCTGCGCTCGCGACCAGATGGCCGCCGGCCGAAAAACCGAGCACGCCGATGCGATCCGGGCGCACGCCGAATTCGCCGGCGCGGGAACGCACGAGCCGGACGGCCCGGAGGACGTCGCGAAGCGGAGCCGGATGGCCGTATTCCTGCAGTCTATACTTGAGGACGAAGGCCGTCACTCCGAGCGAGGCGAACCATTGCGCGGGCGCCTTGCCCTCATGGTCGGCCGAAAGCCGCACATAGCCGCCGCCCGGGCAAACGATGACGGCCGTGCCGTTGGCCTTGCCGGCGGCCGGCGCAAAAACGGTCAGCGTCGGATGGTTCACATTCGCGACGCGGCCCTCTCCCATGTCCTTCTCGGGGCCCGCGTTCGCGTGAAGGCCGGGAACGCCCTCGGGCCAGATGTCGATCGCTGCGGGACTTTGGGCGCGAACGAAAGGCATGAGCGCGAGCGAAAGCAGCGAGCCTTGGAGGAGGCGGAGCGGGCCTGGGGAAGTCATGGTTCGGGGTGTTGTGATCGGAATCTCATTCCGAGGGAGTCCGTTGAACGGGCGATCGAGGATCTTATTTGATGGCGCGGGCGCGGGCGACCAATGCGGCGATCGCCTTCTCCGCGACATCGCGATCCTCCGCCGAGACGGTCGCGGCGACATGGCGAAGGCTCTTCTCGTAATCGTGGCGGGCCTTCGACCATGCCGCACGGCCCTTTGGCGCAAGGACGGTGACATGCTGCCGGCGGTCCTCGGGACTGGCGCGGTCCACGATCCAGCCGTCGCGGGCCATCCGTTTCAAGAGCCCGGTGACATTGGACGGGTCGACGACCAAAGCTTCCGCGAGGTCCGAGGCGCGCAAACCGTCCGGTTGGTCCGACAAAAGGTTGAGAACATTGAATTGCGCGGGTGTCAGCCCGTGCGGCGCGAAGACGCGCTTGGCGGCCTTTTCGAGAATGCCGGCGGCGGACACGATCTGAAGGGCGAGATGCACGGAGCCAATGGAACGGAAAGTCGTTGATTTGTCAATTAGATGATTGACATATCAACCACAAACGATCCCTTTGCACCCCGGCATTTCCGGGAATGCAGGATCAGGGCGCGGGAGGAACGGAGCGCGCCTTGCGCGCCCGGTCCACGATCGAGACAAGCTCGGCGAAGTCCTCGTCGCGGGTGCGGCTGGCGATGCGATGGTCGAACTTGGGCGCCTCCCGCAGCTCGGTCTCCGCCGTGCGCATTCGGCGCGCGATTTCCTCCTCGTCATCCTGGCCGCGCGTGCGCATGCGGGCCAGCAGGCGCTCGTAGTCGACAACGATGAACACGGTGACGAGGGCGCGCCCGAGCAGGGAATCGGACGCCGCGGCGCGCCGGAAGCTCTCCACCCCCTGCACGTCCACGCTCATCACGAGGTCCCGGCCCTGCCGGAGCGGATCGAGGACGCTTGCTTTCAGGGTGCCGTAGCGTTTTTTGCCATGAACCCAGGCCCATTCGAGAAAATCGCCGCGGGCCGCCCGCGCATCGAATTCCTCGGGTGAGAAAAAGTGGTAGTGGACTCCGTTGACCTCGCCTTGGCGGGGAGAGCGGGTGGTCGTCGTTATGACCCGGGAAAACCCGGTTCCCGCCTCGACGAGGCGGTCGCACAGCGTGCTCTTGCCGGAACCGGCGGGGCCGGCGAGGACCAGGAGCAGCGGCTGGATGGCCATGCGGTCAGTAGGTGAAAGCAACCACGGTGAGCAGGATGCCGTAAACGGCGAATGCCGCGCCGACCGCGCGGGTTCGCTCCGGCCGCGCGAAAAGCCACTCGAGAAAATCGCGCATGCGCCAGGGCTGGGCGCCGAGCCAGATCGCAAAGACAATGCACAGATAAACGAACGCCTTCTGAAAGTAGATCAGCGGATGGTCGAAGTTCATATATCCGGGCATCAGCAGGGGCGAGGCCGCGAGGAGGACGAGGATGCAGACGCCGCGGACCGCCAGAAAATCCGGCACGCATTTGAATGCCAGAGCGGCGATTGCCGCGAATGCGATGAAAAGAAGCACCCGATAATCGCCGAAGTCCGCCGACGAGAGGTGCCAGACGTCGTAAAGGAACCAGAGCGACCCAGCGCCGAACAGCACGTTCGCTGCGACGGGGGAGCGGGGAAATCCCTTGAACGCGGCGATTGCGCCGGCGTGGCGGAGGACCAGGGGCAGGCCGATTGCGACGAGCAGAAGCCCGGGGAGGAGGATGGCGAGGGTTAGAGACACTGGATGCGAAGATGGGTGAGTCAGGAATCGGTGTCGAGTACGCCGTAAAGGAGATGGTGGGTCGTATCGTCGTCAGATCTGGATATCGCCGTAGAGGGTGCTCACGGAGGCGCGGGTGATCTTCAGGGGAACCAGGGTGCCGATGAGTCTGGGGGCGGCTTCGAAGACCGCGACCCGGTTGCCCCGGGTGCGGCCGGTGAAGCGGCGGCCGGTCTTGTCCCGGCCCTCGACCAGGACCTCCTGGGTCGTACCCAGGAGGATTTGATTGCGCCGCACGGAGTTCTGCTCGAGTAGCGCGAGCAGTTCCCGGTTGCGCTCCTCCTTGACCGCCGCGGGCACCTGGGGCAGCGCCGCCGCGGGCGTGCCGGTCCGGATGGAATACTTGAATATATAGGCCATGTCGTAGTTCACGGCCTCGAACAGGGAGCGCGTGTCCGCGAAATCCTCGTCCGTTTCCCCGGGAAACCCGACGATGATGTCGGTCGAAAAATACATGTCCGGCCGCACGGACCGGAGCGACCGGGCGATTTCGAGGTAGCGCTCCCGGGTGTAGGGACGGTTCATCGCCTTCAGGATCCGGTTGCTGCCGGACTGCAGGGGCAGGTGCACGTACTCGCAAAGCTTGGGAAGGCGCCCGTACGCCTCGACGAGGTCCTGCTTGAAACCGCGCGGATGGGGCGAGGTGAACCGGATCCGCTCCAGGCCGTCGATAGCGTGGACCTTTTCCAGGAGCCGGACGAAGGGCGAGATCGCCCCTCGATGCGCGGGGTCCCGCCGCCCGTAGCTCGTGACGATCTGGCCGAGAAGCGTGATCTCGCGGACCCCGTTTTCCACGAGCGAGCGGCATTCGGCTACGATCTCCTCCGCGGGCCGGGAGCGCTCGTCGCCGCGGGTCTTCGGGACGATGCAGAAAGCGCAGTCCATGTTGCAGCCCTGCTGGATCGAGACGAATGCGCTCACCTGCCGTTCGGCGGTTTCGAGATGGTCCCGGATCGTATTCTGCGATCCCAACTCCTCGGCGACGTCGACGATTGTCTCGCCGACCGGGACGCCCGCCTCGCGGGCGGCGCGAAGATTGTCGAGGTAGTCGGGGACGCGGTGGAATTTTTGGGTGCCGACGATCAGATCGACGTCGGGAAGCCGATCGAGGAGCTGGGCGCCCCGGTTCTGTGCCATGCAGCCGAGGATCCCCAGGACGAAATCCGGGTTGTGGCGCTTGCGCGACTGAAGATGGCCGGCCTTGCCGATCGCCTTTTGTTCCGCGGCGTCCCGGACGCTGCAGGTGTTCAAAAGGAGAATGTCGCACTCCTCCTCGGAGCCCACGATCCGGTATCCCCGCGAGCGCAGCATCGCCGCGACCGCCTCGCTGTCGCGCTCGTTCATCTGGCAGCCGTAGGTTTTGATGAAGACCCGGTTCACTCTTTCCGACGCATATCGACGTCAGTTCCCGGGAGTGTTGGCCGCCTGGGGAGCGGAGGCTCCCCTGCCCTGGCTCATCAACTGCCGAAGCTGGCGATTGGCCTGCTGCAGCTGCTGAAGATTCTGGAGCGCCTGCATCTGGGCGGGGGTGAGAATGGCCTGGGCCTTGGCCAGGGTGTCGTCCGTGATCGAGCTTCCTCCATTCGCGTTGGTCTGTGACATGATCTGCGCCATTTGGCTCCGCTGGGCATCGGTCAGCGGAGTCTCGGTGAGGCTCAGGTCCTGCTGGAGCTGGTTGACCACCCCGAGCTGACCCTGGGCCTGCTGAAACGACTGGAATTGGGAATAACTGTCGGCGCCGAGCGCCGACTGGATCTGGCCATCGACCGCGTTCTGGGCGTCGCGCACTATCTGGCGGAATTCCTCCGGATCCTGCAAGGGGTTCATGCCCTGATGGGTGGCGGCGATGAGCACGTCGTTGGCCGCGTTCTGGCGCTCGATCATCAATCGCGTGAATTGCGCCGTCTGGTCCGTCGTCAGGTGGGCGCTTTTAATAAAGGCGCTGTACTGGCGCCGGATGTTCGCCGTCTGCTGGAGGTCCATCAACCGGCGGATTTCCGGATCGTCCATCCGGTTGAGCCACTCCGCCGCTGCGTCTCCCAGCGTCCGATTGTCGCCGCCGGCGCGGTCGGATGCGCGCGCCAGGGCCACTCCGGCGGAGGCGGCAGCGCGGGAGGAAAGCTGCGCCTGGAGTTCATGCACTTTCTTGGCGTTGTCCCATGCCGCCTTTTGGAGCCGGGCGCGCTCCTCGGGTGTCGCGCCGTCGGCCCGCAGTTCCTGGACGGCCTGGTGCTCGTGCCAGGCCGCAATCGAGGCCCCCAGGGCGAGCGCCGCAAGGGCGCCGACCAAAATGCGTGTCATCGCTGTCATGGAATTGCGCGGAATCTAGGTCTCCTTGCGAAGGATATCCAGCGGCGAAAGCCGGGAGGCTCCCCGGTCCGCGAGGACACCCGTTGTCACCGTCACCGCGATGACGGCGGTTGCGGCCAGGGCCACCTCACCCGCGCCTCCTCCGGGCGAGAACTTGAACAGGTAATGGGCCAGGAGCGCATTGGCCGCCTCCGCCAGTCCGCACCCGAGAATCCCGGCAAGGATTCCGATCGCGGAGTACTCGGTCAGCTGCACCCAGCGAAGCTGGCCGCGGGTCGCGCCCACGGCGCGCAGAAGGACGGACTCGCGGGCCCTCTGGTGGCGCCCGGCGACGATGGCGGAAGCGAGGATCACGATGCCCGTGCCCAGCGTCACCGAGGCGATGAGATCGATGATGACCGCAATCCGGCCGAAGACCCGGTCGATGGTCTGGATCAGAACGGCGATATCGTAATCCTGCACCTTGGGGAATTGCTGCGCGAGATCCTGTTCCAGCCGCGCCGTGTCGGCGGGACTGGGGGAACGCAGGAAGAAGACCGTTTTCTTGGGAGCGGCGTCCAAGGCCCCTTCCGGAAAAACGACGGGGAAATAGGGCTCGATGTGCAGGCCTTCCTGGATGCGCACTGTCGCGATGCGGGTGCGAATCTGCACGCCGTCGATGTCCCAGACGGCCTCGTCGCCGAGCTTCAGCTTTGGATCCAGTTGGGTCATCCATCGGGCTATCGCGATGGGGACAACCGGGGTTCCCGGCTTCACCCGGCCGACAAATTCTCCCGCGGCCACCTTGTCCGAGGACATCAGGGAATCCCGGTACGTGGCCCCGACATGGAATTTGTACAACGGCGTCTCTTTGTGGTTCTTGTCCGTCGACTTTGGCTCGTGGCCGTTGACCGTCACCAGGTTCATCTCGACGATCGGAAACGACTCGACCACGCGCTGACCGTGGATTTGCACCAGTTTGGCGAAGCCGGCCTCATCCGGCTCCGTGATGTTGTACACGATGAGGTTGGGCGTGCTGTCCCCGGAAAAATGCGCCAGGAGCGTGGAACGGACCAGATAGACCGTGAGGACGACAAACAGCCCCATGCCCAGCGACAGGAGAAGCAGAAGCGTCCGATTGCGCGGGCGGTAGAGATTGGAAAAGCCCTGGCGCACGACGTAGGGGGCCGCCGAGGGCATTCCACGCCTTGCCGCGAGAGAAAGCAGGGCCGCCGCTCCGGCGAAAAGCCCGAATGCCACCGACAGCGCGATCAGGAACGAAATCGCCACGCTCCACATCCGGGTCTGGGCGTAGGCAAAGCAAAGGCTTCCCGCCACGATCAGGGCCCAGACGGCCAGGCGCATGGGATCCCGGGCGGTCGTTTCAGCGGCCTCGGAACGCAGGGTGGCCAGCGGGGGGACACGGCGGATCGCAAGAAGCGGCAGCAGGGCGAAAACGAGGCAGAGGACGAAGCCGGTGGCCATGCCGGAAAGCACCGGCTGCCACGCGAAAAAGATCTGAACGTCCCCGGGGAGCAGGTCCCTCGTCAGGGCAGGAAGGGCGAACTGGGCGGCGAGCCCGAGCAGCGCGCCGCCGGTCGCGCCGCATACGCCCAGGAACGCCGTTTGGCAAAGATAGATCGCCATGCTGGCCCCGCCGCTCGCCCCCAGGCAGCGCAGGATCGCAACCCGGATCAGCCGTTCCTGGACGTAGACGCTCAGGGCGCTGGCGATTCCGATCCCGCCCAGTAACAAGCCGACGAATACGACCATGGCGACGAAGTGGCTTCCATTCACGATGGCCTCGTCGATGTCCTTCTCGAGCTGCTGGGCGGTCGTCACAACCGGGAAGGAGGTGACGAACCGGCTCTTGAGCACGTCGGCGATCGCCTTCGGATCCGCGGCGGAAGGCAGCCGGACATACAGGCGATAGTTCCCGCGATCGGCCGGCTTGCCCGCGGGCACGTCGGGGATCGCACCCTGCCACGGGACGAAGACGCGGCCCTGGAGCGACAGAACGAGGGAGGATTCGCCCGGAAAGTCCCGGACGATTCCAGCCACCGTATAGTCGCCGCAGCTGAGCTTTATCGGATCGCCGACCGCCAGGTGAAACTGGCCGGCCACCTCGGGATCGACCAGGGCCACGCGCTCGCCGCGCCTAAGGCGGGCCACCGCATCGGGGGTCTCCGCGCCGAATTTTCCGTAGTACGGAAAAGCCGGGTCGATCGCATGGACCTGCACCGAGGAGCGGCGGGTGACCTTGCCGTTGCTAGTGAGCGGCGAAGCAAAGACCTTCTCCCGCGCGACTTCCGCCCCGGCGTGCGCCAGGTACTGCTGGAGGTCCGCATTCGGCCAGGCGTTCACCCCCACGCGCATGTCTCCTCCGAGCAGGCGCCTTGGCTCGTCCGCGACCGATTTCTTGAGATTGACCGCGTACGATTGGACGGCCACCAGGCCCGCGATCCCCAGGACAATCGTCATCGAGTACAGCAAAAGCCGTCGCCGAGACGAGCGGGTGTCCCGCCAGGCCATCTTCAGGATGAAGTTCACGCCGGGTGCGGCGGACCGCCGGTATCGGACGCCACCATGCCGCTCTTGAGACGGATGATCCGCCCGCAGCGCGCGGCCAGCTCCAGGTCGTGGGTGACCAGCACGAGCGTGGTTCCCTTGTGCTGGTTGAGGGAAAAGATGAGATCGATCATCTCCCGGCCTGTGTCGTTGTCCAAGTTGCCGGTCGGCTCGTCGCAGAAGAGGATCTGCGGTCCGTTGATGAAGGCCCGGGCGAGCGCGACGCGCTGCTGTTCTCCACCGGAGAGCTGCGCCGGAAAGTGGTCGCATCGCTCGGCCAGGCCCACGCGGGAAAGCAGCTCCCGGGCTTCCGGCTCCCCGCCTCGCCGTCCGCGAAGCTCCATCGGGACGAGGACGTTCTCCAGGGCCGTCAGGGTCGGAAGCAAATTGAAGCTCTGGAACATGAAGCCGACGTGCTGATTGCGCAATCGGGCGCGGGCATCCTCGTTCAACAGATCCAAGGCATGGCCCGCCATCACGACGCTTCCCCGGGTGGCGCGGTCGAGTCCCGCGCAAAGCCCGAGCAAGGTCGTCTTGCCGCTTCCGCTCGGCCCGACGATCGCCAGTGTGGCGCCGGCGGCCAGATCGAAGCTGACATCCTTCAATACCGCCAGCTGGCCCGATGGCACGGCATAGGTCTTTGTCAGGTTCTCAACGCGCAGGATCAGATTGGCGTCCATGGTGCGGGGGCCGAATGTTTAGGTGAAGCGCATCGATGGCAATGACAACCGCTCCGGCGGTTTGTTCGGCTCGGCGAGCCTCCGATATCCCGTTTGTGCCCGCCCCAAGGCGATTCGCATTTCGTTGGCAACCGTGCCAACGTGCAGCGGTCCAAGCAGTCATGCGTTTGATTCCCATTCCGATTGTGCTGGCTGGCGCCGTTTCCGCGGTTGCGCAGACGCCTCCGCCGCCGGCCCCGGCGAACGACGATTTGTACCAGATGGGAAAGCAGCTCTTCGACCAGTACGCGCCGGCGGACGTCAAACAGAAGTACGAGTTTCCAACGAAGGGTCAGTTCGACGAATTCGCGGCGCGTTTGGAGAAGGCCCTGGACGAGGGATCGCTGGATGACCTGGCGGAGTACGAATCGGAGGCGCGGGCCGCGCTCGCCGTGATGCGGACGATGCCGGATCAGGCCGGATTGGCCGACTGGCTGTCGGCCCGCCTGGACGAAATCGAAGAGGCGGGAGACATTGCCGAAGCCGGGAGGACGAAGGCCGCTCCGGAAGTCCGCCGGGGCGTCCCTCCATCGGGTGGCCCCGGTTTGGCAAGGCCTCCCGGAAATCCGGCACCTGCGGCGTTGCGTATCCCCTACTACGATCGATGGCTCGCGCGCGAGCAAGCCAGCCCCGAACCCTCCAATGCGGCGGAACTCATGCCGCGCCTGCGCCGCGATTTTGCCGCGGAGGGTGTTCCCCCGGAAATCGCCTGGCTCGCCGAGGCCGAGTCCTCGCTCGATTCCTCCGCGCGCAGTCCCTCCGGGGCCCGCGGGCTTTTCCAATTGAAGCCGGACACCGCGCGCGATCTGGGCCTCAGCACCTTTCTGCCGGACGAGCGCACCGACCCCGACAAGTCCGCACATGCCGCGGCGCGATATCTGCGGGGACTCGGGAAACAGTTCGGCTCGTGGCCGCTCGCCTTTGCTGCTTACAATGCCGGCTCCGGCCGGGTGAGGCGCCTCCTCGAAGAGCGGCATGCGAACGACTATGCCGGAATCGCCGAGGCGCTGCCCGCGGGCACGAGGATGTACGTTCCGAAAGTCTGCGCATTGATCGCCGTGCGCGCGGGCGTGGCTCCGGAAAAGATCCAAAATCCCGATCGCTGAGCGACCGGGCGCTGGGGCGGAGTCCTACCGGCGCCGGCGCTTCACGCTCAACTGTGCGACGGAGAATCGGACGACGCTTTCGAGGCGCTCGATTTCGGCGGCTTCGAGCGTTTGCTTGCCCTTGAGGGACTCCTCGGCTCGTCGGAGCGCGTCCTCGACCGCGTTCTCGTCGATCTGCGCCTCTTCGATCGCGCTCTCGGCGAGGACGGAAACCTTGTCGCCCAGGATCTGCGCAAAGCCGGCGCCGACCACGAGAGCCTCCGTCTTTCCGTCCTTGGTCACCCGCAATTCGCCGTCGTCGACCTGGGTCAGCAGAGGGATATGGCCCGGGAGAATGCCGATCTCGCCTTCCAGCGTCGGGATCACGACCGTGTCGATCGTGTCGGAATAGACCCGCGCCGAGGGGGTGACGATTTCGAGCTTTAGAGGCATGGCCGTGTCACTTCTTGCCGGCTGCAATCACTTCGTCGATGTTGCCCTTCATGTAGAAGTCGCCCTCGCTGACGTCGTCGAGCTGGCCGTCGAGAATCATCTTGAAACCGCGCACCGTGTCCTTGATGGCCACATACTTGCCTGGTGTGCCCGTGAAGACTTCGGCCACGCTGAACGGCTGCGAAAGGAAGCGCTGGATCTTGCGCGCGCGATAGACGGTCACCTTGTCCTCGGGCGAGAGCTCGTCGAGGCCCAGAATCGCGATGATGTCCTGCAGGTCCTTGTAACGCTGGAGGACGCGCTGCACCTCGCGGGCGACACGGTAGTGTTCCTCGCCGACGATTTCGGCGGTGAGCGCCCTGGAAACGGACGCGAGCGGATCGACCGCGGGGTAAATTCCGAGTTCGGCGATCGAGCGCTCGAGGACGATCGTGGAATCGAGGTGGGCGAACGTGTTGGCCGGAGCCGGGTCGGTCAGGTCGTCGGCGGGGACGTAAACGGCCTGGAACGAGGTGATGGATCCGTTCTTCGTGGAGGTGATGCGCTCCTGGAGCACGCCCATCTCGTTGGCGAGGGTCGGCTGGTAGCCGACGGCCGAAGGCGAGCGGCCGAGAAGGGCGGACACTTCGGAACCGGCCTGGGAGAAACGGAAGATGTTGTCGATGAAGAGAAGCACATCCTGGTTTTTCTCGTCCCGGAAATACTCCGCCATGGCGAGCGCCGATAGTCCGACGCGCATGCGCGCGCCGGGCGGCTCGTTCATCTGGCCGTACACGAGCGCCACCTTGGACTTGGAGAGGTCCTTCTGGTTGATGACGCCCGCCTCCGACATTTCGTGGTAAAGATCGTTGCCCTCGCGCGATCGCTCGCCCACCCCGGCAAAGACGGAGAATCCGCCGTGCGCCTTGGCGATGTTGTTGATGAGCTCCATGATGACGACGGTCTTTCCGACGCCCGCGCCGCCGAACGCTCCGACCTTGCCGCCCTTGACGAACGGGCAGATGAGATCGACGACCTTGATGCCCGTCTCGAGGACGTTGGCCGTGGTGTTCTGTTCGACGAGAGACGGAGCGGGCCGGTGGATCGGGTACCGCTTTGTGGCGTTG
>Ga0181529_10006191_pt1 | contig 12237 bp, 10 predicted proteins | sample PEATcosm2014_Bin_36_FD_119763 | JGI IMG/M metagenome (GOLD analysis project Ga0181529, IMG submission 119763) | Peatland microbial communities from MTU Mesocosm Facility, Houghton, MI, USA - PEATcosm2014_Bin10_30_metaG | ecosystem: Environmental > Terrestrial > Soil > Wetlands > Peat | place... | reverse complement strand
TTTGGGCCCATAGAGCCCGGCTCTTCTTGGGGACCTCACGGTACCCCGTGGGAGGCTGGCCTTCTCATCCCATCTGCTAGGCGCGCGACGAAGTCACGCACGCCTGAGCGGCGACGACGAAGTCGATCGACGAATTAGAGGGCCGCTCGCCTGTCGCGGCCGGCGACACGTTTGGACAGATGGGCGCGGCAACGGTAGAGTAGGGCGTCCGCGAATCGAGAAACGAGAACCAAGTGCCAGTTCCGAAACGAAAGACCTCAAAGAGCAAGCGCGACTCGCGCCGGGCTCAGCAGAAGCTCAGCGTCGAGACGGCGAGCTTCTGTCCGCAGTGCAAGAGCCCCAAGCTGCCCCATCGTGCCTGCCCCAAGTGCGGCACGTACAAGGGCCGCGAGGTCACCCCCCTCGACGTAGAGAAGAAGAAGAAGTAGCGACGTCACGGCGGCTCGTTCGTTGCGCAGCGCAGACCTCTAGTCGGGGAGCGTCGAGATGAGATCCCTCTACATCGCGTCGACCGAGGGCAGCGGTGGCAAGACCACCGTCTCGGTGGGCCTGTGCCTGGCCTTGCGCGCCCGCGGCCTCGATGTCGCGTACTTCAAGCCCGTCGGCATCATGCCGCAGGGCGCCACGGGCGAGCTCGTCGACGACGACGCACGTTTCGTGGCCGACGTGCTCGGTCTCGACCTGCCGCTCTCCGACCTTTGCCCGGTCGTCCTGGACGAGGGCGCGCTGCACGAGGTGCTGGCCGGTTCCGACGTCGACACGCTGGCGCGCGTGGCGAGCGCCTTCGAGCGCGTGCGCGAGGGTCACGACCTGGTGGTCTGCGAGGGCCTCGGCGAGATCTGGCAAGGGCGCTTCCTCAAGGCCAGCGGCGCCGACGTCGTCACCCGTCTCGACCTGGGCGCGATCCTCGTGGCGCGCTTCGCCGGCGCCCGCCTGCTCGACGACATCTGCTACGTCAAGGACGGCCTCAAACGGGCCCTGCTCGGCGCCGTATTCAACATGGTGCCCGAATCGCGCCTCGCCCTGGTGCGCGGCGAGTACGCCCGCTTCCTGGGCGAACAGGACATCACCACCTACGGCGTGCTGCCGGCCAGCAAGCGGCTCGCCGCGGTCACCGTGGCCGAGATCGTCGCCGCGCTGGGCGCCACCTACATCTGCGGCGAGGAGCACAGCGACGCGTCGGCCGAGACCTACCTCATCGGCGCCATGAGTCCCGAGCATGCCCTGCGCTACTTCCAGAACGCGGCCCACAAGGTGGTCGTGGTCGGCGGCGACCGCTCCGAGATCATCCTGGCGGCGCTCGAGACCCCCACCGTGGCGATCGTACTGACGGGCAGTTACGTGCCCAGCCCAGCCGTGCTCGCGCGCGCCGAAGAGCTCGGCGTGCCCATCGTCTCAGTCGCCACCGACACCGTCTCGGCGACCGACGGCATCCGCCGCCTGTTCGGCCGTCTCGGCGTGCACGACAAGCGCAAGATCGAGCTCATCGCCGACGAGATCGCCACCAACATCGACCTCGATCGCCTGGTCGACGACCTCAGCCGGTAGCACGCCCTTGCCGAAAGTCCTCACCCCGCACGACATCCAGGCCGCCATGACCGCGCAGAAGGCGGGCGTCGTGGTGCGCGTCGCGGTCGACGCCCTGGGCGGAGACAACGCCCCCGAGGTCGTGGTCGAGGGCGCCCTGCAGGTGGCCAGCGAGTTGCTGCGCGTGATGCTGGTCGGCCCCGAGGAACGCTTGCGAGCGCTCCTGCCGGCGGGTGGCCACCCGCACATCGAGATCGTGTCCGCCACCGACAAGATCGGTTCGGGCGACGAACCCGTCGAAGCGGTGCGCCGCCGGCCCGATTCGTCGCTCGTGGTCGCCGCCCGCCTGGTCGCCGACGGCAAAGCCGACGCCTTCGTGTCGATGGGGAATACCGGCGCCGCGCTGGCCGCCGGCCTGCTGCACGTGCACCGCATCAAGGGCGTCCTGCGCCCGGCGCTGTGCACGCTGCTGCCGGCCATCCCGTTACCGGTCGTGTTTCTCGACGCCGGGGCCAACGCCGAAGTGCGCCCCGAAGCGCTGCGCCAGTTCGCCGTGCTGGGCTCGGTCTTCGCCCAGGAGATGCTCGGCCTCGAACGCCCCACGGTCGGCCTGCTGTCGATCGGTGAAGAGCCGACCAAGGGCACGCAGGTGGTGATCGAGGCGCACAAGCTCATGGCGGCCGACCCGCAGATCAACTTCTTCGGCAACGTCGAGGGCCGCGACCTCTCGCGCCATACCGTCGACGTCGTCGTCACCGACGGCTTCACCGGCAACGTCGCCCTCAAGGTCTTCGAGGGTACGGCGCGCACCATCGTGGGCGAGATCCGCAGCGCCGTCCTGGGCTCGCTGCGTGCCAAGATCGGCGCCGCCATCATGGCGCGCGACCTCAGGCACATCGCCCAGGCGCTCGACCCCGAACAGTACGGCGGAGCGTATCTGCTCGGCCTGCGGCACCCCATGATCGTCGGTCACGGCAGCTCGCATGCCGCGGGCGTCGCCAACGGCATCCGCACGGCGTCGCGCGGCGTCACGAGCGAGCTTCTGCCGACCATCGCCCGGCGCCTGGGAAGCGGCGGGTAACGCGACCGCCCCGAGCACGCGCGGCTCACCGACAGTCTCGCCGGCGGTGTATTGCACCGCTTTGGCGTTCTGGTAGAGTAGCCAGAAATTCAGCAGCCGGAGGTCAATGCATGACGAGGGAAGAAGTCTTCGAGCAGGTCAAATCGATCCTCGTCGAGACGCTCAGCGTCGACGAAGACAAGGTCAAGCCTGAGGCGCGCTTCCAGGAGGATCTCGAGACCGACTCGCTCGACCTCGTGGAGCTTGTCATGACCATGGAAGACAAGTTCGGCATCAAGATCTCCGACGAAGAGGCAGCCGGCATCAAGACCGTCGGCAATGCCGTCGACTTCGTCATGGGGCGTCTGAGCTAGATCCACCACCGCAAGCCGCGGCCGCTCGCGCCGCGGCATCGGGGCCGCCGTCTCCGTCGAGACCTCGAAGTCGGCCCTCTTCCATAGGGGAGAACGACAGATGATTTGGCGTCTGCTGGCTCTGGCGGAGCAGCTCGACGACGGGCTGCTGCGCCAGGTCTTCACGCACTCGTCATGGGTGGCCGAACGTGGCCGCTCCTACGAGCGTCTCGAATTCCTCGGCGACAGCGTCCTGAGCCTCGCCGTGACCACCGAACTGTACCGCCGCTTCCCCGATCACTCCGAGGGGAGCCTTGCGCGGCTGCGCGCCTACATCGTGAGCCGCGCCACCTGCGCCAAGGTCGCCACCCGGCTCGGGCTGCCCGAGTTCGTGCGCCGCTTCGGCACCGGTCACGAGACGGTCGAGCTCGACCAGCTCGTCTCCAACGAGAACATCCTCGCCGACATGACCGAGTCGCTGATCGGGGCCGTCTACCTCACCTACGGCCTCGACGTCGTGCGCCCGACCGTCATCGAAGCCTTCGCCGAGCACATCTCGTTCGCCGAGCGCAGCTACGTCGACTTCAAGACCGAGCTCCAGGAGCAGCTCGCCAAGAACGGCCGCTCCGTGGTCTACCAGGTGGTCGAGACGGTCGGCCCGCCGCACTCCCGCGAGTTCGTGCTCGATGCGGTGGTCGACGGCGTCGCCCTGGGGCGCGGCGTGGGCGCCAGCAAGAAGCGCGCCGAACAGGATGCCGCAGCCGAGGCCCTGCGCGAGCTGAGCGGCGCCGAAAGGCCCAAGCGGCGCCGCGCGCGCGGCCGCCGTCGCGGCGCGGGCGCCGACTCCGAAGCGCAGGTCGGCGACGCCGCGGCGCTCGACGCCGACGACCCGGGCGACCGCGCAGCAGTCGTCGACCAGGCGCAGGACGTGCCTTTGCAAAGCGGACCCGAGCCCGAGACCGTCGCACCTGACACCACCGGGTCGCCGGCCGCCGTCGAGGCGAGCGACACGCCCGTCGAGGCCCGCCAGAGTGACACGGCCGTGAGCGGCGCTGAACGCGCGCCGATCATCGCCCCCGACGGTGAGCCCCCCGTGGTCGAGAGCGCGCCAGCGGTGCCCGAGAGCGTCCCGGCGGTCGAGATCGACGTTCCGGCTCCTGTGCCCGAGAGCGCGCCAGTAGGCGAGCCCGATATCGCGACTCCCGTGGCCGAGAGCGCACCGGCGGTCGAGCCCGATATCGCGACTCCCGTGGCCGAGAGCGCACCGGCCGACGAAGCCGACGTCCCGGCCCCTTTCGCCGCATCAGCCGCAGAGGTCGAGACATCGCCGGCTCAGACCGGCGCCGAGCACAGCGTCGAGCCCGCGGCCGCCGGCGAGCCGGCGCCACGCGTCGTGTTTGAGATCGGCGCGGCCACGCGCGGCGACACCGCCCTGCGCAGCTACAGCGTCGAGGTGAGCGACGACACAGCCGTCGTCAAGCCCTCCGACGCGGCCGCCAGACCCGCCGACGGCGACCCCGCCGCCGACGAGCCCGACAGCTCCGGCGATCCCGCGGACGCCGGCGAGCCGCACGACGCTCACGACACCGACGGGGCCGACCCGGCCGCCGACCAGGGTGCGCGACCCCCCCAAGCAGACGGCGGGGTGTAACCGAGGGTGTATCTGCGCTCGCTGCGCATGAAGGGCTTCAAGTCGTTCTCGCGGCAGACCGAGCTCGTCTTCGAACCCGGCGTCGCCGTCGTCATCGGACCGAACGGCAGCGGCAAGAGCAATATCGCTGACGCCGTCATGTGGGTGCTGGGCGAGCAAAGCCCCACGAGCATCCGCGGCACCTCCATGCAGGACGTCATCTTCGCCGGCAGCGACGGCCGCCGGGCCGCCGCCGTCGCCGAGGTCGAGCTCACCTTCGACAACGCGGACGGCGCCCTGTCGGTGCCCACGCCCGAGGTCAGCATCGGCCGCCGTGTCGTGCGCGGCGGCGACACCACCTACACCATCAATCGCGCGGCCTGCCGTCTGACCGATGTGATCGAACTGACCGCCGAGCTCGGCTTGGGCCGCGAGATGCACTCGATCATCGGCCAGGGCAAGGTCGAGACGCTGCTCGCGGCAAAACCCCAGGAGCGCCGCGCGCTGGTCGAAGAGGCGGCGGGCCTGGGGCGCTACAAGCGCCGCCGCGAGCGTTCCGAGGCCAAGCTGCGCGAAGTCAGGCGCAACCTCGAGCGGGCCCGCGACCTCGAGCGCGAGGCGAGCCTGCAGCTTGCGCCCCTGCGGCGGCAGGCCAACGCCGCCGAGACCCTGCGTCACATCGAGCGCGAGATCGCCGAGACGCGCGGCCGCCTGCTCGCCGGCGAGCTCGAGTCTCTCGACGCGCGTCTGGCCGAAGAGCGCGGCACCGTGGCCGCCATGGTGGCGCGCCGCGCCGCGATCGACGAGCGCCTCGCGCAGACCGAGAAGGCGCGCCAGGCCGAAGAGGAGTCGCTGGCGCGCGACGCGCGCGAGCGTGAGCGTCGCGCCGGGCGCGCCTTGCGGGCCCGCTACCTGGGCGACCGGCTGACCGGCTGCCGCAGCCTGATCGAGCAGCGCGGCGCGCTGCTCGACGAAGTGCGGCGCGCCGCCGAAGGGGAGCGCGCCAACCTGACCAGTGAGCTCGCCGGCGTCACGGCGCCGGCCGACGACGACGGCGCTGTCGATCTGAGCGCCTTCGAGACGACGCTGGCCGACGCCCAGGCCGCTCAGTCCGCCTGCGCATCCGGCCTTGCCGCGGCGCGCGCGGCGCTGGGCGAGGCGCGCGCCGCCGCCGGCGCCCTCGAGCTCGAGCTCGAGACCACGGCGGGGCGCCGCGAACGCGCGCAGCAGCGGCTGCTCGCCGTCGGCGCCGAGCGCGAGCGCGTGGCGGCCGAGGCCGCCGCGATCGATGCGGCGCAGGCGGCTCTGGCCGCCGACGAAGAGAGCGCGCACGAGACGGTCGGCGTGGCGGCGGCGGCGCTCGCCGCCGCGGAAGCGGCGGCCGACGCCGCCGCCGACGAGGCCTCGGCCGCGGCGCTGGCCTTGGCCGAAGCGACGTCGGCCTGGCGGCAGATCGCCGCCGAGCGCGCCGGCGTCGAAGCCGACCTCGACCACGCCGGGGCCTCGCTCGCCGAGCTGCGCGAGGTCGACGCCGACGTGCTGCGCATCGCCGAGGGGTATCCGGGCGTGGTCGAGCTCTCCTCGGCCGTGCGCTGCGAGCCCGGCTTCGAGCTGGCGCTCGGCGCCGCGCTCGCGCAGCACCCAGGCACCCTGGCGGTGGCGAGTGGCGCCGACCAGTGGCCGCTGCTGCAGGCGTTGCGCGCGGCCGGCGTGCGCATGGCGCGGTTGCTCGTGCCGTCGCGCGCCCGGGGTGTGGGACCCGGCGCCTTCGCGGGCGCGCTGCCGCTCGCCGAGAAAGTCACCATCGCCGCGGGCGATCACCTGGCCCAGGTGCTGGTCGACGTCGTCGTGGTCGACGACCTGACTTCTGTGCCCGACTCGTTCGACGGTCTCGCGGTCATGCGCGACGGCTCCTATTACCGGCCGTCGAGCGGGCAGCTCGGACTAGCCGCCGGCGTGCCGGCGGCGCTGGTCGTCGAGCGGCGGGCGCGCGTCGAGGCCCTCGCCACCCGCCGCGAGGCGCTGCAGCAGGCCGAGGCGCACGAGACCGCTGCCGTGGCGCGGGCCAAGGCGAGCGCCGAGGCACTCGCCGCCGCCCGCACTACGGCAGCGGCGACGCTCGAGTCGGCCGCGGTGGCGCTCGAACAGGCGCGCCGCCGCGCAGTCACCGTGGCCGCCGAGCACCGCGCCGGAGGCGACCGCACCAGGCGCCTTGCCGAGGCCCTCGCAGCCGCGGCTGCCGAGGCTGAACGGCTGGGCGCCGACATCGCCGGGCTCGGCGCCCGGGGCGCCGAGCTGCAGGCCGACACGACGTCGGCCGGCGTCGCCGTGTCGGCCGCCGAACAGGCCGCCGCCGCGGCCGAAGCGCGCCATCACGAGACGCTGGCGGCGCTCACCGCGGCGCGCATCGAGCTCGACGAGCGCCGCGCCCGGCGGCAGCGCGCCGCCGACGAGCGCGACCGCGCGCGACGCCGCGCCGACAGCGCGCGCGCCCGCCTCGCCGCAGTCGACAAGCGCTTGGCCAGCGTGCCCACCGCCGCTGCGGCGTGCGCCGACGTGGCGGCCGCGCTTGCGGCGCTGCAGACCGGCATCGAGCCGCTCATCGCTCGCCTGGGCGACGAGGCGCGCGAGGCCGAGGGCCGGGTGCGCGACCGGGTCGCCGCGCGCCGTCTGGCCGAAGACGAAGTCGCCTTGCGCCGCGAGATCGACACCCTCGGCGAGGGCCGGGGGGCAGCGCAGGTGGCGGTCGCCCGGCTCGAGGAACGCCGCGTCGAGGTGGCCGCGCGCTTCGACGAGATCTCGTCGGCTCTCGAGGTGAGCGTCTTCCACCCGCCGCAGGGCGACGACGAGGCGGCGACGCTGCGCGACCGCCTCGAGCGCCTCGAGCGCCGCCGCGACGGCGTCGGGCCGGTCAACCCGCTCGCCGAGGCTGAGTGCGCTCGCCTTTCGGAGCACGTCGAGTTCCTGCGCGAGCAGCGCCGCGACCTGGAGCGCTCACTCGACGAGACCGAGAAGCTCATCGTCGAGCTCACTCAGCGCATCGAGGCCGACTTCGACGAGACCTTCGCCGTGGTGCAGGGCAACTTCGTCCACATGGTGGGTATCCTGTTCCCGGGCGGCGTGGGGCGCCTGGCGACCGTGGCCGGCGAGGCCGACGAGCCGTCGGGCATCGCCATCGAGGTCAAGCCGGCGCGCAAGCTGGGTCGCAAGCTGGCCCTGCTGTCGGGCGGCGAACGCTCGCTCGTGGCGCTCGCCTTCCTGCTCGCGCTGCTGCTGTCGCGGACCTGTCCTTTCTACATCCTGGACGAGGTCGAGGCGGCGCTCGACGACCTGAACATCGGGCTCTTCGTGTCGCTGGTGCGCGAGTACCGGGCACGCACCCAGTTCCTCATCATCACCCACCAGAAACGCACGATGGAGGCGGCCGACCTGCTCTACGGCGTGACGATGGGCACAGACGGCACATCGCAGGTCGTGAGCGCCCGCATGGCCGAGCAAGAGATCGACCACGAAGCGGGAGCGGACTGACGTGGATTGGCACGAAGCGTTCAAGGGATTGTCGGCGCGGCTTCCCGAAGCCGCCGTCGAGCACGAAGACGAAGAACGGCGCGGCCTGTTCGGGCGACTGCGCGACAACATCGGCAAGGCCGGCGGGGCGCTGCGCGAGCACTTCCGCGCGATCATGTTCGACGCCATCACCGACGAGCTCTGGGAGCAGATCGAAGAGGCGCTGATCTTCGCCGACGTGGGCGTGGCCGCCACGGTGCGCATCGTCGAGCAACTCGAGGCCGACGCCGCCGAGCAGCATCTGACGACGCGCGAGGAGCTCCTCGAGCGGCTCGCCGCGATCGTCGCCGCGCTGCTGCGCCCGGCCGATTCCGACAAGCACCTGATCGACGTCAGCGGAGAACCCACGGTGATCCTCATGGTGGGCGTCAACGGCACCGGCAAGACGACTACCATCGGCAAGCTCGCCTTTCGTCTCGCCGAGCTCGGCAAGACGCCGCTCATGGTGGCCGCCGACACCTTCCGCGCGGCCGCCGTCGAGCAGCTCTCGGAGTGGGCCTCGCGGGTCGGCTGCGAGGTCGTGCGCCAGGCCCCCGGCAGCGACCCGGCGGCGGTCGTCTACGATGGCATCGCGGCCGCCCGTTCGCGCGGCGTCGACGTGGTGATCGTCGACACCGCGGGTCGGCTGCACACGCAGGTGAACCTCATGAACGAGCTCGCCAAGGTACGCCGCGTGATCGAGAAGCAGATCCCCGGCGCGCCACACGAGACCCTGCTCGTGATCGACGCCACCACCGGCCAGAACGGCCTGCGCCAGGCCCAGGTGTTCGCCGAGGCCGTCGAGGTGAGCGGCGTGGTGCTCACCAAGCTCGACGGCAGCGCCAAGGGCGGCATCGTCATCGCCATCCGCGAGGAGCTCGGCATCCCCATCAAGCTGATCGGCGTGGGGGAGAGGCTCGAAGACCTGCGGCCCTTCGACCCCGACGAGTTCGCTCGCGCCCTGTTCCTCGACGATGGCACGTCCGCTTCGTGAGAGCCCGCCTCGACACGCCGCGCCTGGTCGTGCGCGACTACTCCGAGAGCGATCTCGACGACGTCGAGGAGATCCTCGCCGACCCCGCGGTGTTCTGGTGGGTCAAGGAGCCCTTCACCCGCGAAAAGGCGCGTCTCTGGCTCGACGAGGAGATGAGCTTCGCGGCGCGCGACGGCACCGGGCGGCGGGCGGTCGTGCTCAGGGCCACCGGCAAGGTCATCGGCGGCGCCGGTCTGGTGTGGCGCGATCTCGAGAGCGGTCGCGAGGTCGAGCTCGGCTACCACCTGCACCACGACTACTGGGGGCAGGGCTACGCGACCGAGGCCGCCGGCGCTTGCCTCGAGCACGCGCGCAGCCTTGGCCTGCGCCGCGTCGTGAGTCTCATCTACACCGACAACCCGCGTTCCGAAGCGGTCGCCAAGCGCCTCGGCATGAGTCCCCGCCAGGAGATCCTGTGGGCGGGCCTGCCGCACAACATGTGGGTGATCGAGTTCGGCGCTCGCCGCCGTCGCCGCCTGTCGTTGCCCCACCTCTAAAAGGCCGGCGCGGCGCAGCGGGCTTTTCGACGCTGCGCCGCGAGCGGTAGAATCGCCCTGCCCGTGGGTATCTGTCCCACTGTCCACGACGAAAGAGGACGTTCCCTCATGTTCGACTCCCTCTCCGAGCGCCTGCAAGGCGTCTTCGGCGAGTTACGCGGCCACGGCAAGTTAAGCGAAGCCGACGTCGACAAGGCCATGCGCGAGATCCGTCTGGCCCTGCTCGAGGCCGACGTCAACTTCAAGGTCGTGCGCGAGTTCGTCAATCACGTCAAAGAGCGCGCTCTGGGCGTCGAGGTCATGGAGAGCCTGACCCCCGCCCAGCAGGTCGTCAAGATCGTCAACGAGGAGCTCGTCGCGCTCATGGGCGCGGGCGACTCGCGTCTGGCCTTCAGCGGGCGGCCGCCGACCGTCATCTTGCTCGCCGGCCTGCAAGGCTCGGGCAAGACCACCACCTGCGCCAAGTTGGCCCAGCTTCTCAAGAGGGACGGCAAGAAGCCCGTGCTGATCGCCGCCGACGTCTACCGTCCGGCGGCCATCGACCAGCTCGTCACGCTGGCCGGACGTGTGGGCGTGCCCGTGTACGCGCCGGGCGCGCACGTCGACCCGGTCGACATCGCACGCGACGGCGTCGCCTTCGCGCGCGACAAGGGCGACGTGGCCATCATCGACACCGCCGGCCGCCTGCACATCGACGACGAGCTCATGGAAGAGCTCGTGCGCATCCGCAAAGAGGTCAAGCCCCACAACATCCTGCTCGTGATCGACGCCATGACCGGCCAGGACGCCGTGAACGCCGCCGAGCAGTTCAAGCAGCGCGTCGACATCGACGGCGTGGTGCTCACCAAGCTCGACGGCGACGCCCGCGGCGGCGCCGCCCTGTCGGTGCGCGCGGTCACCGGCAAGCCCATCAAGTTCGCCAGCACCGGCGAGAAGCTCGACGACTTCGACGCCTTCCACCCCGACCGCATGGCCTCGCGCATCCTGGGCATGGGCGACGTGCTGACCCTCATCGAAAAGGCGCAGGGCGAGATCTCCGAAAAAGAGGCGGCCCGCATGGAAGAGCGCCTGCGGCGCGCCGACTTCGCGTTCGAGGACTTCCTCGACCAGCTCAAACAGGTGCGCAAGATGGGCTCGCTGTCGAGCATCATCGGCATGCTGCCCGGCGTGCCCGGCATGAAGGAGCTGAAGAACGCCCAGGTCGACGAGGGTCAGATGGACCGCATCGAGGCCATCGTCTTTTCGATGACCCCCGAAGAGCGCCGCCACCCCGACATCATCGACGGCAGCCGGCGTCAGCGCATCGCCCGCGGCAGCGGCACGCAGGTCGCCGACGTCAATCGCCTGCTCAAGCAGTTCCGCGAGATGAAGAAGATGCTCAAGCAGATGGTCGGTCCGAAGGGCGGCCTGCTGGGCCGGCTGCCCGGCATGGGCGGTCCGTGAAGCGAGCCGCGACGGCGCCGGACCCGGGCTCGACTTGCGCGCGCCGACCGCTCGGCGCGCTGTGGTATCATGAACGTCCTTCGGGGCGCGCTGTAGCGCCTCTCATTCGTGTGTGGGAAGAGGTGATGAGTTGGCCGTCCGTATCAGGCTGAGCAGGGTCGGGAGCGCCAAGAACCCCATTTATCGTATCGTGGTAGCCGACGCTCGGGCGCCGCGCGATGGCCGCTCCATCGAGACCATCGGTCAGTACAACCCGCGCCAGACGCCTTCGCTGATCGTCATCGACGAAGACAAGGCGACGGCCTGGCTCTCCAAGGGCGCCCAGCCCTCCAATACCGTGAAGAGGCTGCTGGCCATCAAAGGCATCGCCGTCTGAGCATGGCTGCCGTCGACGAGACAGAGGGCGTGGTCCTGCAGGAGCTGCTCGAGTACCTGGCGAGATCGCTGGTCGACAGCCCCGACGAGGTCCGCGTGCAGGCCACCGAGACCGACACCACCGTCGTGCTCGAACTGTCCGTCGCCAAAGACGACGTCGGCAAGGTGATCGGCAAGCAGGGCCGCATCGCCCGCGCGCTGCGCACGATCATCAAGGCGAGCGCCGTGCGCGACGGCAAGCGGGCCATCGTCGAGATCGTCGACTGACAGGCCCCGTCGTGGCTCTCGGCCTGTGGGCCTGCGGCACCGTGGGCCGGGCGCACGGGCTCAAAGGTGAGTTCTACCTCGATCTGCTGCCCCACGGCCTCGACGGCCTGGTCGGCGGCGAGCGCTTCTTTCTGGAGCGACCCGGCGCCGACGAGCCCCAGCCCGTAGAGCTCGCGCGGGCCGGCGGCACCGATCGCCGGCCGCTCGTCACGCTCGAGGGGATCGCCTCGCGCGACGCCGCCACGGCCCTGCACGGGGCCGTCATCCTGGCGTCGAGCACTGGCCTCGACGCAGGGGTCGACCACTATCCCGTCTCCGATCTGCTCGGCGCGCGCGTCGTCACCGGCGATCGCGAGCTCGGCGTCGTCACAGAGGTGCTCATGAACCCCGCCCACGACATCCTCCAGATCGATGCACCCGACGGCACGCGCACGCTCGTGCCGTTCGTGGCCGAGCTCGTCGAGGTCGACCGCGAGCACCGCCTCCTCACCGTGCGCGAAGGGTTG
>Ga0181529_10006190_pt1 | contig 12238 bp, 12 predicted proteins | sample PEATcosm2014_Bin_36_FD_119763 | JGI IMG/M metagenome (GOLD analysis project Ga0181529, IMG submission 119763) | Peatland microbial communities from MTU Mesocosm Facility, Houghton, MI, USA - PEATcosm2014_Bin10_30_metaG | ecosystem: Environmental > Terrestrial > Soil > Wetlands > Peat | place... | reverse complement strand
GATGGCGAGCTCTTGATAGCTGCTCTTGCTCTCCAGTTCGACAATCCTCCGCTCGATGCTCTCGGGCGAAGGATGCGTGTTCGTCCCGCTCAGATCCGTGCCCACGTCAGGTAGAAAAAGGGGCCCAGGCCCCCGAAGACTATCCCCCCGAAGCCCGCCCCATGAAGGAGAGCGGCCATCTCCGGCCGGCCGATCCGCTCCCCCGCCGGGGGACCGAGCACCAGGGGGCTCTTCCTGAACTCGATGATGGCTATTCGCCCCCCATCGGCCAGGGCCCTCCGTATCGAACCCAAGGTGCCCGCCTTGTCCTCTATCTCGTGCAGGACAAGGCTCATGAAGGCCAGGGTGGCGACCCCTCTCAGCGAGGCCAGGTCGCCGGCCTCGCTGAGGACGGCCTCGACATTTCCAAGCCCCGCGGCTTCTTTTTTTCTCTTGATGAGCTCCACGGCCTCGGGCGCGACGTCGACGGCCAGGACACGGCCATCGTCGCCTACGATCCGGGCGGCCGGTAGGGCGAAGAAGCCCGATCCCGCGCCTATGTCGAGGAAGGTGTCACCCTGCTTTAGCCCCAGCCTCCCCAAAGTCCTGCGGGGAGGCAGGGCGAGATAACGAAGCTTGCTGTCTAGGTGGCCGAGGCCCTCGGGCTCGAACCTATGCGGCATCTTTTGCACCTCCAGGAGAATCGACGCGCGGCGGGGCGAATTCGTGTTGGCTCATTGCGTTTTGCCCCGTCAGCCGACGAGGAATCGCTCCGGGTTGTCGTGGCCGAGGCGCAGCTTCATCTCGTCGCTCAGGCGAGATTCCGCGAAAATGCGGTAATAGTCCGAGTAGGACCTGACCTTCGTGAGGTTGACCATGAAGTCCGAGCCGAAGAGCAGCCTCTCCTCCACGGCCTTGGCGAGCGAGGGGCTCTTCTTGGCCAAATAGCCCTCGAGCCATCGGTAGTAGTCGGGCTCCGTGCCATTGAAGGAGATGTCGGCGTAGACTTTGGGGAATTGGGCCATCAGCAGCACGATTCGGTCGGTCCATTCGGTGTTGGCAGGCCGCCCGATGGGGTGCGAATACTGGGCGCCAAAGTGGGCGAAGTCGAGGCGAAGGCCGGGATGGGCCCTGAGTGCGCCTAGCCAGCGCTGGGGGGAGCTGAAGCGCCAGGACTCCTCCAAGTCCGAGACGCGGAAGCCCTGGTCGTCGCAGTGGGTGACGACCGGTATGTCTCGGCGCTCGCAGAAGCCCCAAAGGAGCTCGGCCTTCTCCCGCTCGGGGCCGGCCTCGGGCCAGGGGTCGAAGCCCAGGGGCGGGTAGACCTTCACTCCCGCGAAGCAGCCTGGAGGGGGGACCAATGCGTCGTAGTCCCGCATGGCGTCGAAGGCCGCGCGCGAGGCTTCTTCTCCGCGCGAGTAGCCGTCGAAGGCGGACTCCAGGCTCCTCTCGAGCTCCGAGGCCGAGTAATGCCGCGTGTCCACGCCGAGGAAGGGCCTGATTTCGAGGAAGCCGAAGGGCCGGTCGCGGCGGTAATCCCGTATGCCCTCCATCACGTCCCTCACCTGTGCCGAGAGGGGCTTGGCGCTGGGCCTATCATAGTAGGCGTCCCCCGAAGGCCGATAGCTCACTCCCTGGAAATCCAGGATCAGGGGGCAGATCACGAGCCGTCCGAAGCGAAGAGAGCCCAGGCGGAGTTCCCCCTCCCCAAGGAGAGGAGGGCCGTCGCCTTCGCGGGCGAAATTTCCCGCAAGGTCGTCCTCCATCAGCTCGAATATCGAACGGGCATCGCGCTCCATGACCGACAGCATGTTGCGTATGCGCTCCCCCGTCTTGAAGAACAGGGCCGTGATGAGGTAGTTCGGCGCCGTCACCTGGGCATAGACCTCTTCCAGGCCGCGCCGCCTCAAGGTTTGAGTAAAAGCGAGGAAATTCGGGTGCGACAAGGAAAGCGCGTGGCAGTGGGCATCGTAAAAGCTCGTGGGTTCCATGGCATTTTGTAATTTAATAAGATGGCGGCGAGTTTGAATTGCCTTTCCGGAAAATTACCGTATTATTTGCACAGAGGAGCCAAGAATGGAGACACTCCTGACCGCTGTAGGAATAGCGTGCTTTCCCGTAGGCGCCGCCCTTATCTTCCAAGGCTGGGGCATAATCCAGCTTGGCTTCCTTTCAGGATTCCGGCACTTCAACATGTGGGGCGCCGTATTCCTCCTGGCCGGGATAGCCATTCTTCTCGTCAAGACCGTCATCAGGACCGATAGCCGGAGAGAGAGCCCCGCCGATAGCCAGAAAGGGGACGGGTTGCGCTAGCGGTACCTGCCTCCCTCGAGGGCCGCGGCCTCGGCATAGAGCCTCTTGAGCTCATCGGCCCGGGACTTGGGACAGACGAGGGTCGCGTCCGGCGTGTGCACCACGACCAGGTCCTCGCAGCCGAGGCAGGCGACGAGGTGGCCAGCCTCCGTCGAGACCGCTATGGAGCCCGAGCATTCGACGAGGCTCGTCGTTCCGAGCCTCGAGTTCCCGCTGCCGTCCTGTTCCAGCAGCTCGCCGTAGGCCGGCCAGGAGCCTATGTCCCGCCATTCGACCGCGAGCGGGAGGGCGGCTATCCTCGCCTCGGGATCCTGGGAGGCCCTCTCCATGACGCCGAAATCCACGCTGATCTTCTTGAGCGATGGATAGGCCGAGGCCAGGGCCGCGCTAAATCGGGGGCTCCCGGCCTCGGAGGCGATCGCCGCGACGGAGGCGCCCAGTGCGGGCTCGTAGCGGTCCGCGAGCTCGAGGAAGCGCGTCGCGCGCCAGAGGAACATGCCCGAATTCCAGAGATAGCGCTCCTTGCCCGCCTCCACGAAGGCCGCCGCCGTCGCCGCGTCCGGCTTCTCCCGGAAGCGCATCACGCGTCGGGCCCCGTCTTCCAGTGTATCTCCAAGCTCGAGGTAGCCGTAGCCGGTGACGGGCGCGGTGGGGGCCACGCCGAACGTGACCAGGTAGCCGGGATTCCCTTCGACGAGGGCGTAGGCCCGGTCGACCAGGGTCCGGAACTCTGCCTCGGGGCGGATGATGTGGTCGGAGGTGAATACGGCGATCACGGCCTCGGGGTCCTCGCGCGCGATGAGGGCCGAGGAGAGGGCGAGGGCGGCCAGGGTATCCCTGCCCACGGGTTCGCCGATGTAGCGGTCCAGTCCGCTTCGAGAAAGGCTGGCCAGGCCGGGGATCCGGGCCAAGGAGGCTGCCCGGTGCCGCTCGGCCGCGCAGACGAAGCGGCGGGACTCCGGCACGAGGCCTTCGAGCCTCGAGTAGGCCGCCTCGAGGAGACTGCGGCCCCCAGCCAAGGGTATGAGCTGCTTGGGCTGGGCCTCGCGCGAAAGGGGCCAGAGCCTCGTACCCGAGCCTCCTGCCAATATCAATGCGTACCTCATGATGCCTCCAAATTTAAATGCGACCACAGAGATACGGAGTGTGGCACGGAGATCACGGAGGAATAGGAATTGTCAGTATCTAGGATTTAAAGTTGATCTTGCCAGATGAATACAGCAATTATCTGTTTCACATCCTTAAATCCTCTCCGTGTTCTCCAATATTTCTATCTCCGTGCCTCCGTGGTTCCTCTGATATCTCCGCATATCCTCAATAGCCCCGGAGATCGGTGCTGCTGCGGCGCGGCAGCCCTTCCTTCGGCGCACGCTTGAGGACGATATACTCGATCCCTAGCTCCTCGCAATAGCGCCTCTTCTCGTCCTTGTCACCATCCTCATTGACGACGTAACGCCTGGCTCCCAGCGCTCTGATCTCGGGCTCGGCGTCGAGCCAGCCCTCGCCAGTGGAGACGAGACAGCGGGCGACGCTCCGGAAGGACCCGACCATATAGCGCCGCTGGGTCTCGGGGAAAAGGGGATGCCCCTCGCCCTTGAGGAGCCGAACGTTCTTGTCGCTTCCGATGACGACATTGAGCTCTCCGAAGGCCGAGGCCTCCTCGAAGAAGCGAAGGTGTCCCGTATGGAGCCAGTCGTAGCAGCCCGTCACGACGACTCTCGGCCTCGCCGCAAGGGCAGGCCCATCGTTTGGCGCCGCCAGGGGCGGGGCCAGCGGCGGTGCTTCGTAGGGAAAGCCCTCCAAGAGGGAATCAGGCAAGACCCGGAGCTCGACTCCCCTCGAGTCGCTCCAGGATCGCCTGGCCGCGTTGGACTCGCCGGCAGCAAAGCCGGGGCGGGTCCCGACAACCCAGAGCGGGCCTTCATCGCCCTCGCCCAGCCAGGGATCGAGGCTGTCCGGACTGTGGCCGGGAGGAGCGGCCTCGACCTTGTCCACGTATCTGAGGGCCTCGAAGAAATACCTGCGCTCGGCCAGGCCAGTCTTTGGGGTGCCTTGGACCCGAGCGATGTCCTCGTCAGAGCTCAGGACGAGGGTCACCGGCCCCAGGCGGGCCGCCTCTTGAAGGAACCGTAGGTGCTCGGGGCCCGGATTGTCGAAGGCCCCCGCGACATAGACCCGCCTCATGCCCGCCGCCCCTCCGATGCCTCTCCGCCGCCACGGAGTCGGACGCGGAAGCCGAAGGAGCCGGGCACCGGGCGGTCGGTGGCCACGAAGAGGTAGCCGCCCCCGCAGCCCGAGTACATGGCGCCGCCGAACTCGGCGCGATAGTGGGCGAGGAGGGCCAAGAGGTCCGGGGCGATCAGGGGATCGCGGAGGGTCGCGGGCAGGAGTACCTCCCAGGCGAGCATGCATTCGTTCATGGCGTCTTGAAGTCCCGCGAGGTCCTTGGAAAGAATGGAATCGAAGCAGGTCCTGCCCGATCGTCCCAGGCGTCGCACCCAGGACGGCTCCAGGTTCTTGGACGCGAGGGGGTTATAGCCCGGGGAGCGCTGGCAAACCGGCAGGATCTTGAGGTGCCGCTCCAACCAGGCGGCTGCCGTTGGGTCCTCGCAGGACTCGACGAGGCAGGGGAAGACCCCTCCCTCGCTCCTCGAGTCGAAATCCATCCTCACGATGCCCGGATAGACGAGCCCCACCATGTCCTGGGAGCCCGAAGGGGCCGACTTCCCCCTGTTCTCCTCGGCGTAGAGCTCCCGCACGAGCTCGGCGGGCGGCCTGTCCGGAAGGCGCCGCCCCCAGATCCGCGCGGCGACCTTGCGAGTGCTCGTCGCCATGCCCGCCCCGTCCATGAAGCGAAAGTCGGGCTCGACGGCCACGACGGTCATGGACCCTGGCGGCTGGGGATCGAGTCGGGAGATGAAGGGCTGGTCTATCCATCCCCCGCACAGGGCGAGCCTGTACGGGATGCCGCCGATCGCGTCGGCTATGTCGTTCATCGTTGCTGCTCCTAGGGACGGAAACCACGGAGGCACGGAGGAAGAGGGAGATCAGGGAGGGAATCGCGAAAAAGAGATGGAAAGCGCGAAAGCATAATTGACTTTCCCTTATTTTCGCTCACGTTCCATAAAATCCCTCTCTGTGATCTCCGTGGCCAGACTCAGTGTCTCCGTGGTTGCCTTCCAATGAATCCGTAAACTTCAGTCGACGACGCGCTTGCCGGCCTTCCTCGCCTCGCGCTGAGTTTCTATCCAGCGGTAGGTCTTCTCGAGGCCGACCTTGAACGAGGTCGAGGGCTCCCACGTGAGGACCTGCTTGATGAAGGTATTGTCGGAATTGCGGCCGGCCACGCCCTTGGGGGCGGTCGGGTCGTAGGTCCGGCGCAGCTTCACGCCGCCGATCTCCTCGGCCAGGGTCACGAGGTGGTTGATCTCGATGAGCTCGGAGGAGCCGAGGTTGATGGGCGTGGCGACCAAGGCGTCGCAGTGGGTGATTTTATCGATGCCCTGCACGCAGTCGTCGATATACATGAAGCTTCTGGTCTGGGTGCCGTCGCCCCAGATGTCGATGGTGCCGGTCTTGCCCTCGATGGCCTCCTGGACCTTGCGGCAGATGGCCGCGGGCGCTTTCTCGCGTCCGCCCATCCAGGTTCCGAAGGGCCCGTAGACATTGTGGAAGCGGGCTATAAAGGTGGCCATGCCTCGCTCGGCCCAGTACTCCTGGCAGAACATCTCGGAGATGAGCTTCTCCCAGCCATAGCCGCGCTCGGACATCGCGGGGTAGGCGTCGCTTTCCTTGAGCGCGCGGACGTGCGGGTCCTTCTGCAGGTCGGTGTTGTAGGCGCATGCCGACGAGCTGTAGAAATAGCGCTTGCAGCCGGCCCGCCAGGCCGCCTCGACCATGTGGGTATTGATGAGGATGGAGCGGAGACAGTCGACACGATGGGTCTCGATGAAGCCCATGCCGCCCATGTCCGCGGCGAGGTTGTAGACCTCGACGGCCCCCTCGACCGCGCGCCGGCAATTCTCCTCGATCGAAAGGTCGAGGCAGAGGTTCTCGACGCCGGGGATCGTCTGATACCACTCGTAGAGCGGTTTTTTGTCTATGGCCCGGATCCTGTTGAAGCCCTTGCTCTTGAAATAGGCCGCCAGGTTGCCGGCGATAAATCCGCCTGCCCCGGCAATGACGATAAGGTCGTCCTTCTTGGCGGAAGCTATCGGCTCCTTGGCCTTGGGGAATTCGTACTCCATAAGTCCCTCCTGTCGCGGCGCTCGCGCTAACTCGCCCTATCCGCGATCTAATGTGAGCATACTATGAGCCTGCTTGTCTCGCTATTCTTAATATGCGTATAATGTATATCGAAATGCGCAAGATTGCCCTTTGCATGGAGCTTTCCGACCGATACGAGCACGGAATCGCTCGAGGCCTGGTGCGTTACGCCAAGACGAACCCCGAGTGGCGCCTCTATGGGTATGGCTGGATGTTTCGTCCCCTGTCCGACCTGGAGCATTGGGACGGGGACGGCGTCATAGCCAGGGTCGAGGACTCGGAGAGCGCGGATAGGCTTTCGGCCCTCGGCCTGCCGGTCGTCGACGTGGCCGGGGCATATGCCCGGCCGCGCTTTCGCAGCGTGACCAACGACGACTTCCTCACTGGGTACAAGGCAGGACTCAACCTGCGCGGCTGCGGTTTCTCGCGCTTCGCCTTCCTGGGCGTTTCCGGCACAATCTGGTCCTCTTTGCGGAAAGAAGGCTTCTTCGAGTGCATCCAGCGGCGCGAAACCACGACCGATGCGGCGGCCGCATCGGCGCGGCCCGCCTCCACGCCGGTCTTCGAGCGTCCCCTCGCCTGGTGGGAAGGCCAAGCGAGGGGCACTTCCGACGAGGGGCTCGAGGCCTTCCTCGCATCCCTCGCGCCGCCCGTCGCCCTCTTCGCCTGCAACGACACGACTGGATTGCGGGCGGCCGAGACCGCGGCAAGGCTCGGTCTGGCGGTGCCCGAATCCCTCGCGATACTCGGGGTCGACGACGAGGACATCATCTGCGAGCTCGCTCAGCCGAGCCTCTCGAGCATCATGCTCGATTGCGAGGCCATAGGTTTCCGGGCGGCAGCGGTGCTCGACGACATCCTCGAGCAGCGCCTGCCAGGCGGACCGCCCGGAGGACTACCCCCGGGAGCGCGGGAGGCCGTGCCTCCTCGCGACGTGGCCGAGCGGGAATCGACCCAGGTCTTCGCCTGCGAGGACGAGCTCGTGGCGCGCGCCGTCACCTTCATCCGCGCCCATGCCCACGAAGGCATCGACGTCTCGGACGTGCTGGGCGTGGTCTCGGCCTCGAGGCGCTCCCTGGAGACGCGATTCAGGCATGCGATGGGTCGGAGCCTCCACGAGGAGATCGTCAGAGGCAAGCTCGCGCGGGCCAAGCGCCTCCTCCGCGAGGGCGGGGCGACGATCGAAAGGGTCGCGGAGGAATCGGGCTTCGGCGCCCTGGGACGATTCCACGCCTTGTTCAAGGAGGCGGAGGGGCTCTCGCCGGGTGAGTGGAGGCGGAGGAACGGCGCCTCGCGCTAGAGGTCGATGGTATCGGCCCCGGGCCCAAAGCCTGTACAATCCGAGGCTTCCGGCTTAGGATGGCAGGGGTTTTGTCGCTTGGGACAAATCCTGCTTCAGACGGTCCGCCAGCCGGCCCATCCAGCACTATAAGGAGCCGTTCGAATGAGAGCGCATTCGAGAATCATCGTCCTCGCCGCGGTCATGGCCCTCCTCTCCTGCCTCCCGGCCCTCGCCGCCAATCACCCCGCCTATCTGCACGCCTTGGAGGATCTCAGGGCGGCCCGCTGGATGCTCCAGCATCGGCCCGGCAATTGGGCCCAGACGGCTGACGAGGCGGAGGCCGTCAATCAGATAGACCAGGCTATCAACGAGATCAAGCTGGCCTCCATCGACGACGGCAAGGACATCGACTTCCGCCCTAAAGTGGACGAAAAGCCCGATCACATCGGGAGGCTCCACGATGCGCTCGAATACCTAAACCGAGCCCATGCCGAGGTCACCAGGGAAGAGGACAACCTATTCGCCAAGGGCCTGCGGGGCAGGGCCGCCCAGCACATTGACGCTGCGTTAGCCGCCACGAAAAACGCCATCGAGTCCCCCGAAAGGCCAGCTCAGGCGCAGGGCGGCCATCCCGCGTACTTGCACGCCCTCTCGGACCTCCGCGCCGCGCGCTGGTTGATCGAGCATCGACCCGGGGACTGGGCCCGGACAGCCGAGGAGGCCGAGGCCGTGCGGCAGATCGACGCGGCTATCAAAGACATCAAGATCGCCTCGATCGACGACGGCAAGAACATCGACGACCATCCCGCGGTGGACGAGAGGCCCGACCACGTAGGGAGGCTTCACGACGCCTTGGATTTCCTGGGCAAGGCCCGCGCCGATATCGGGCAGGACGAGGACAATGCCTTTGCCCAGGGTTTGCGGGGCCGCGCCTTCGCGGAGATAGACGCGGCCATCAGGTCCGTGAGGATAGCGATAAAAATTTGATTTTCCTCGCCTAGGAAAAAGGTGCCTCCGAGGAAGCCTCTCGGGGGCGCCTGCCTTATCCATTTCCCGCCCATTGCCTCTACCCCGCGTTTCCCGTATCCTCGGGCCCATGTCCGACGATTCCCGGCCCGCGGCCGATGGCGATGCCGTCCGAATGATGCGGGCGGGCTCGCCAACGCGAATCCTCCGCGATGGCGGCAAGCTCTCCCTCCTGACGATGGCCTCCCGCGTCCTCGGCCTCCTCCGGGAGATGACGAGGGCCGCCTTCCTGGGCACGGGCTGGCTTGCCGACGCCTTCGGCATCGCCTTCACCCTGCCCAATTTCCTCCGGCGGCTCTTCGCCGAGGGATCCATGACCGCGGCCTTCATCCCCACCTTCACCGGCTACCTCACCGAGGGCTCGGAGGAGGGGACGAGGGAGTTCCTCTCGGCGACCTTCACCGTCCTCGTCTTCCTCGTCGGCCTCATCGTCGCGCTCGGCGTCGCCCTCGCGCCTTGGATCGTCCTCGTCTTCCCCTTCGAGCGGCATGGGGAGCTCGCCCTCCTCACGCAGATAATGTTCCCATTCCTGGCCATGGTCGCCTTGGCCGCCTTCTTCCAGGGCATCCTCAATTCGATCGGCGTCTTCGTCCCCTCGGGATTGGCCCCCATCCTCTTCAATGTATGCTGGATCGCGGTGCCCTACCTCCTGGGAAAGGCGATGGGCAACCCCGCGCGGGCCATGTCGGTGGGGATCCTCATCGGCGGCCTGGCCCAGGCGTTCTGCCAGCTGCCGGCCGTGCTCAAGGCGGGCTATCGCTTCGGCTTCGTCGGATTGAGGCGCGCCTTCCGCAACCCCGGCATGAAGCGGGTCTTTGCCCTCATCGCGCCGACGATCGTCGGCATGGCCGCCTACCAGATAAATATCTTCGTCTCCACCTACTTGGCCGCGAACTCGGGCACGGGCTCGGTCGCGAGCCTCCAGTACTCGCTCAGGCTCCAGGAGCTCGTGCTCGGGGTCTTCGTCGTCTCCTTGGGGACGGTCCTCCTGCCCGACCTTGCGGGCGCGGCGAGATCGGAAGACTGGGTTTCCTACACGGGGAGCCTGGACCGGGGTCTCAGGGCCATGCTCCTCATCACGGTCCCCGTGGCGGTCTACTCGATGATGGTCGGCGCGGACATCGTAACCCTGCTCTTCCGCCGGGCCGAGTTCGGGGCCGACTCGGTGCTCCTAACCTCCTCGGTCTTCTTCTGGCACATGGCCGGGCTGGTCTTCATCGCGATGAACCGGGTCATGGCCCCCGCCTTCTACGCCCGCGGGGACACCAAGACACCGACCGCCGCCGGCCTCGTCTCGGTCGCTGTCAACGTGGCCTTGGCCTTCGCCCTCGTCGGTCCCCTGAAGGCCCCCGGCATCGCCCTCGCCCTGACAGGCGCGAGCGCCGTCAACACCCTCGTCCTCGTCCTGGCCCTGCTGCGGGCCAGAATACCCGGCGTACCGACCGCCCTCGCCGGCTCGGGCCGCTACGCGCTCAAGCTCCTCGCCTTCTCTGCGATCTCCGGCGCGCCCCTCCTTTTCCTGAGGCCGATGTTAGCGGCCCGCCTGGCCGCCTGGAACGTCAACCTCCGAGCGGGCGCATTGCTCGCGGCGACGGCCCTGGCCTACGGAGGCCTCGGGATTGCACTCCTCGCGATCTGCCGCGACGAAATGGCAGGCACAATCGTCGGAGCCTTCCGCCGTCGAGCTAGATAATCGGAAGCAAGTACCGTGCCCTTGCCCAGATGGGTGCCGTCTAGCTTGACAAAGCCTGAGGCCGGTGCTATGTTTTTAAGGCTTCGCAGTATGCCCTTGTAGCTCAGTTGGCAGAGCATATCCATGGTAAGGATAAGGTCAACGGTTCGATTCCGTTCGAGGGCTGTCCGTCCATAGTGTATGGACCGTGGCAGTAGGACGGAAATGTTTACGTCTACGCTCCGTGGGAATGGGCGCTGTTTACCGGCTTGCTTCGAGGCGAGTAATTCGTTATAGGCGCTGGTGTTCTTTGATGCGCCGAAAGGATCGATCATGGCTGCCAAGAAGCAGAACGTCGAGATCATCGCTCTCGCTTGTTCCGAATGCAAGCGTCGCAACTATACCACGACTAAGAATCGCAAGACTCAGTCCGAGAAGCTCGAGCTCATGAAATACTGCAAGTGGGATCACAAACACACCCTGCACAAAGAGACTAAAGTAAAGTAAGCTCATATATGCAGGTACTTTGGAAGTACCTGCGGGCTCGCGATCCGGGATCGGAGATATCGGATCGTCGCTTCTCGAGACCCTGCGTTGTTAGTGTCGCGGATCGCCGCAACCCGGCGATTCCGTTTGGAATCGGCTCTGAACAGGGTTTGTTTGATAGAGGGAGAGCCCGGCGCAACCGGCGCCGGACCGAAGCGAATCGCGGAATCGCCGCAACCCGGCGATTCCGCGGGCGAAAAGCTGAACTTCTTTCAAGAAGTTCAGCTTTTCGCCGAAGGCCAGTAGCTCTAATGGTAGAGCGCCGGTCTCCAAAACCGGATGTTGAGGGTTCGAATCCTTCCTGGCCTGGAAGGTCTTGGAGGCGAGGGAGCCGAAGGGACCTCGTGGAATTTCGAGGTGGCGAGTCCGAGGCGCCTTGGCGTCTGGAGGGCTCCTTCCTGTTTCCGAAATATTTTGGCTGGCGGGGACATTGGACCCGTCCGCGGCGAAGGAGCCGCTATGAAGAAGATCGTCCAGTTCTTCAAGGACAGCTATGCCGAGCTCCGCAAGGTCGTTTGGCCGAGCAGGGAAGACGTCATCGCCTCCACGAAGGTCGTGCTCGTCTCCACGCTCGTGATGGCCGCCGTGCTCGGCTTGATCGACTACCTCCTCCTCAGCGGCATCGACGTGATCTTCAGGTAAGGGACTCGAGAGGCGCAGGGCATGGCTAAAGCCTGGTACGTTCTCCACGTCTATTCCGGCTACGAGAACAAGATCGAACGCACGATCCGCATGCTGATCGACAACGGGGACCTCTCCCGCGACATCGTCACCGATATCAAGGTGCCGAGCGAGGAGGTGGTCGACGTCAAGGACGGCAAGAAGCGCTCGTCGTCGCGCAAGATCCTTCCCGGCTACATTCTGGTCGAGATGGACCTCCCCGAGCTGGACTGGAAGGCCACCTGTGCGGGAATTCGCAAGATCACCGGGGTCACCGGCTTCGTCGGCGCGACGCAGCACCACAAGCCCCAACCCATCAGCGCCGAAGAGGCGCGCGGCGTGCTCCAGCGCTCCGGCGAGATCAAGGGAGATCGAGGAGCCCGCACTCGCCAGACCTTCTCCCCAGGCGAGCAGGTCAAGATAGTCGACGGCCCCTTCGAGTCCTTCACCGGCTCCATAGAGGAAGTCATCGCGGACAAGTCCAAGCTCAAGGT
>Ga0181529_10006189_pt1 | contig 12238 bp, 9 predicted proteins | sample PEATcosm2014_Bin_36_FD_119763 | JGI IMG/M metagenome (GOLD analysis project Ga0181529, IMG submission 119763) | Peatland microbial communities from MTU Mesocosm Facility, Houghton, MI, USA - PEATcosm2014_Bin10_30_metaG | ecosystem: Environmental > Terrestrial > Soil > Wetlands > Peat | place... | reverse complement strand
GCGGCGCCCGCGCGGCGGCTTAGGGAGTTACCGATGAGCTGGCTTACCGAATACGTCCGCCCCAAGATCCGCACCCTGCTCGGCCGGCGCGAGGTGCCGGACAACCTGTGGACGCAGTGCCCGGCCTGCCAGCAGATGCTGTACCACACCGAACTCGCCAAGACGCTGAAGGTGTGCTCGCATTGCGGCCACCACCTGCGCGCGAAGGCCGAGGAACGGCTGGCCTGGACCTTCGATAACGGCACCTTCGCCCGCATCGACCTGCCCAAGGTGCCGGCCGATCCGCTGCGCTTCCGCGACGCCAAGCGCTACAGCGACCGGCTGCGCGCGGCGCGCGAGAAAACCGGGCTGGACGACGCCATCGTGGTGGCGCACGGGCGCATTGGCGGCCAGAAGGCGGTGGTCGCGGCGATGGAGTTCGACTTCATCGGCGGCTCGATGGGCGCCGCGGTCGGCGAGGGCCTGGTGGCGGCGGCCCGGCTGGCGGTGTTGCAGGAAGCGGCGCTGATCGTCTTCACCGCCTCGGGCGGCGCGCGCATGATGGAGGGCGCGATCAGCCTGATGCAGATGCCGCGCAGCGTCATCGCCACGCGCATGGTCAAGGAAGTCGGCCTGCCCTTCATCACCGTGCTGACCGACCCCACCACCGGTGGCGTCACCGCCAGCTTCACCATGCTGGGCGACATCATCATCGCCGAGCCGAACGCCGAAATCGGCTTCGCCGGCGCGCGGGTGATCGAGCAGACCGTGCGCGAAAAGCTGCCGGAAGGGTTCCAGCGTTCCGAGTATCTGTACCAGCACGGCGTCATCGACATGGTGGTGCCGCGTTCCGAGCTGACCGCCACGCTGGGCCGGTTGCTGTCGCTGTTGTGCGTGAAGGCGCTCGACCAGGCGGCCTGATGCGATGAGCGATAACCCGCCGCAGGGGCGCTTCGCCCCGGTGGTGCAACGGCTGCACGCGCTGCATCCGCGCCTGATCGACCTCAGCCTGGGCCGGTTGCAGGCGCTGCTGGAGAAACTGGGCCACCCCGAGCGCCGCCTGCCGCCGGTGGTGCATGTGGCCGGCACCAACGGCAAGGGCAGCACCTGCGCCTTCCTGCGCGGCATCGGCGAGGCGGCGGGCTGGCGGGTGCATGTCTACACCTCGCCGCATCTGGTGCGCTTCAACGAGCGCATCCGGCTGGCCGGCGCCATCGTCGACGACGACACCCTGGCCGCCACGCTGGACGAGGTCGAGACGAAGAACGATGGCGCGGCGATCACCGTCTTCGAGGTGCTCACCGCCGCCGCTTTTTTGCTCTTCTCCCGCATTCCCGCCGATCTGGCGGTATTGGAAGTGGGACTGGGCGGGCGCTATGACGCGACCAACGTGATCGCCCCGCCCGCCGCCGCCGCGATTACGTCTATATCTTTTGATCACAGGGAGTTCCTGGGCGATTCTCTGGCCGGCATCGCGGCCGAGAAGGCCGGCGTCATGAAGCCCGGCGTCGCCGTGGCCACCGGCTTGCAGGAGGCGGTGGTGCGCGACGTGCTGCGCGCCGAGGCGGATCGGGTCGGCGCGCGCCTGCTGGAGCGTGGCCGCGACTGGACGATCGCCCCGAGCGCGACCGGGCTGGCCTATGCGGATGGCACCGGCACGCTGGACTTGCCGCGCCCCGCGCTGCCCGGGCCGCATCAGATCGACAACGCCGGCATCGCCGTCGCCGCCCTGCGGGCCGGATTGCGCGTGCCCGCGGAGGCGATTGCCCGCGGCCTGGCCGGCGCGATCTGGCCGGCGCGGCTGCAACGCCTGACCGGGCGCCTGGCCGCCACGCTGCCGGCGGGCTGGGAACTATGGCTGGACGGCGGCCACAACCCGGGTGCCGGGGTCGCCCTGGCCGAGTATCTGTCCGCCCCTGGCCGGCCGGTGCACCTGATCGTCGGCATGAAGCAGGGCAAGGATTCGGCCGACTTCCTGCGCCCGTTGTTGCCGCTCGCGGCTTCGGTCCGGGCGGTGGCGGAGCCCGGCCAGCACCTGGCCAAGCCGGTCGAGGACATCATCGCCGCCTCGGGTGGCGTGGCCCGGCCCGGCCCGACCGTGGCCGCGGCGCTGGCCGCCATCGCGCGCGAGCACCCGCCCGGCCGCGTGCTGATTTGCGGCAGCCTTTACCTGGCCGGCGAAGTCTTGAAGGCCGACGGTACCGAAGTCACTTGATGATCTGTCCGCCGCGCCGTTCCCGCCAGGAGTCTTCCCACATGGTCCAGCCGCCCTGCCGCGTCGCCCTCGACGAGGCCATTGCCGCGCCGTTGCCGCTGGGTCGGTCGTCCGCCCTGCTGTTCGCCCACGGCAGCCTCGAACTCCGCTGGTATGCGCCGCACGGCATCGACGCCCAGACCCTGCACACGCGCGACGAGTTGTATGTCGTCGTTTCCGGCCGGGGCTGGTTCATGCGCGCGGGCGAGCGGGTGCCGTTTACCGCCGGCGACGCGCTGTTCGTGCGCGCCGGCGTGCCGCACCGGTTCGAGGATTTCTCCGAGGGCTTCGGCGCCTGGATAATCTACTACGGGCCGGAGGGCGGGGAGCCGCCGCCTGCCGAATAGTTATGCACCATAACTGTTATGGGGTGCGGGTTACCCCAGGGCGCTGGCCACCCACTGCCTGAGCACGCTCTTCGGCGCCGCGCCCACCTTCTGGCTGACGATCTGGCCGTCCTTGAACAGGATCAGCGTGGGGATGCCGCGCACGGCATAACTACCCGGCGTACCCGGATTGTCGTCGATGTTCAGCTTGGCCACGGTCAGGCGGCCGGCGAACTCGGTGGCGATTTCCTCCAGCGCCGGCGCGATCGCCTTGCAGGGTCCACACCATTCCGCCCAGAAATCGACCAGCACCGCGCCCTTGGCGCCGAGCACGTCGACCTGGAAGCTGTCGTCGGTGACCGCCTTGGTATTCTCGCTCATGGCCTCATCCCTTTATTCGTTGCTGCAAGGTGGGTACCGCGACGGCCGGTTCAAGCCGCCCCTGGAGCATGCCGGTCCAGCAGGGAGTCGGGAAGGGGCATGACGTCGCTGGTCGCCGTCCAGACCAGCGCGCAGGTCACCGCGCGGCCCGGCAGGGCACCGCGCAGCACGTCGCGGTAGGCCGCCATCTGGCGCAGATAGAGCACCGGCACGTCATCGGCGCGGGCGGGTGGGCTGCGGTTGGTCTTGTAGTCGGCCAGCAGCACGCGGTCGGGCAGCACCGCCAGCCGATCGACCAGCCCGCCCACCACGGCGCCGCCGACCAGCCCGGTCAGCGGCACCTCGGCGCGGCCGTGCGGTCCGAACAGCGGCGCCAGGTCGGGATGTTCGAGGACGGCGATCACCTGGTCGGCGAGCGATTCGGCATCGCCGACGCTGCCCAGCCAGCGCAGCGCCGCCGCCCGCCGCTGCTCCGGCGGCAGCGCCGGGAGGTGCTGCAACAGGGCATGCGCCAGCTGGCCGCGGCGGAAGCGGGCGCCGCTCATATCGCGGGTGGCGAGCGGGCTCGCGGCCCGCGGCACCGGCCCCATGTCCACCCCCTCGGGCCGGCTCGGCGCCAGCGGCGAGGGCGGCGCTTTTTCCGTCGGCGGCGCGACGGCAACCCAGTCCGGCGCCTGCCCGGCCCAGGCGGGCAAGGGCGCCAGACCGCCCTGCCCCGCCGCTTCCGTCCCGCCATCCGCGGGGCGGGTCTGCGGACTGCTGTACCTCAGCGCCTCGCCCTCCCAGGGCAGCTTCACCGCCACCGGCGCGGCGCCGAGCGCGGCGAAACCGCGGCTGACCAACTCGTACCAGCATCCCGCCGGCAGCGCCCGGCGTGGCTGCCAGCCGCAAACCAGCAGACGGTCCTCGGCGCGGGTGAGGGCCACGTAGAGCAGCCGGTTGTGCTCGTCGCGCCGCCGCGCCTCCCGCACCGCGCGCAACGCGTCGGAGGCGGCGCAGCGCAGTTCCTTGCGGGGCGACCAGATCGGCACCGCCGGCCCGCCCGCCGGGTCCGGCGCCCACATCAGCGGGCCGTCGTCGGGCGGCAGGGCGGTGGTGTCGGGCAGGATGACCAGCGGCGCCTGCAAGCCCTTGGCGCCATGCACGGTCATGACGCGCACCGTCGCCCCCGTGCCCTCGGCCTCGCGCTTCACCTCGGCGCCGGACTGGCGCAGCGCGTGGAGGAAACCCTGCAAGGCCGGCGGGTGGCTCTGCGCATGGCTGAGCGCGGCGTTCAGCAGTTCGTCGATCGGCTCGGCCGCCTCCGGTCCCAACCGCGCCAGCAGCCGCGCCCGCCCGCCCAGCCGGCCCAGCGCGTCGGCCAGCAGGGCGTGCGGCGAGGCGTAGTCCACCCGGGCCAGCAGGGCGGCGATGAAATCATGGGCGGCCCGCCAGTCCGCCCGCTCGCGCGCCCGCGCCCGCAGCGCCGACCACAGCGAGCCTTTTCTGCCGGTCGCCAGCGCCATCAGCGACTCATCGGAGAGCCCGCCGAGCGGACTGGTCAGCACGCAGGCCAGTTGCAGGTCGTCCTCGGGCAGCAACAGCACGTCGCACAGCGCCAGCAGGTCGGCGACGGCGGGCTGGTCGGTCAGCACCAGGCGGTCCAGCCCCGCCACCGGCACTTTCTTCGCCTTCAGCGCCCGCACCAGCGACCGGGCGAAATCGTCGCGCCGGCGCACCAGCACCAGCACGTCGCCGGGATGCAGCGGACGGCCCCGGCTTTCCAGCCAGACCCCGCCACCGGTCTGGACAGCGATCCAGTCGGCCAGCGCCTCGGCCAGACGCTGCGGCGCGCTTTTCGAGCCCAGGTTATGGTCCGGCACGGTCCAGGGCTCGGCCGGCGCCTCCTCCGGCGGCGGCGCCAGCGGCCACAGCTCGACCGAACCGGCATGGCCGGCGCGGTCGGCGACGTGGTGCAGCGCCCCCGGTTCGGTGACCCCGAGGGCTGCCACCGGATCGGCGAACACGGCGTCCACCAGCGCCAGCACCGGGGCGGTGGAGCGGAACGAGACGTGCAGGCCGACGTCGCGCCAGTCCTCGCCGACCCGGGCACTGAGAATGCCGCGCCAGCGCTCGAACTCGTCGGGGTCGGCGCCCTGGAAGGAATAGATGGACTGCTTGACGTCGCCGACCGCGAACACGGTGCGGTGCGCCTCGGCGGCACCCTCGCCGGAGAAGAATTCCTCGGTCAGCTTGCCCGCGATGTTCCACTGCGCCGGGGCGGTGTCCTGCACCTCGTCCAGCAGCAGGTGGTCGAGCCCGCCGTCCAGTTTGTAGAGCACCCAGGCCGCGCCGGGATCGACCAGCAGGCGGGAGGTGCGGCCGATCAGGTCGTCGTAGTCGAGCCTGTCCGTGGTTTCCTTGGCGGCGCGATAGAACCGCGCCACCGGTCCGGCGAGGCGCACCAGGGCCGCCGACGCCGCCGCCGCGCGCACCGCCCGGCAGGCGTCGTCGACGGCCATCACGCGCCGCTGTTCGGCGAACAGCGGCGTCGCCACGTCCGGGCGCGCGTCGGCGAGTTTCTTGTTCACCAGCGTGGTCGGGCCGCGCGGCGCGCCGTCCTCGAGCAGGAAAGCCAGCCGCCAGGCGTTCCATTGCGCCGCCCGCCCGGCGGCCGGGGCGGAGAGCCACTCGAGCAGATAGCGCGCCTTTTCGGCACAGACCGCCGCGCCCTGGCCGGCGACGACGCGCAACGCCGCCACCAGCGGCGCGGCATTCCAGGCGCAGGCGGCGGCGATCACCGCCGCCTCGTCGCCGGCCACGCCGAGCACCCGGCGCTGCGCCGCGGCGACGTCGCCGGGGTCGAGCGCCAGCAAGGCGTCGAGCCGGTCGCGATCCTGTTGCAGGGCGCGCACCAGGCCGCCGAATTGCTCGGCCGAGGCGAGACCGGCCAGCGCCGTCAGCGCGGCGCGGCTTTCCGCCGTGTGCGCCCCCTCCAGCATCGCTTCGCGGGATTCGCGCCAGGCCAGGTCGGCGTCGACGTCGTCGAGCACGCGGAAGTGGGGCGACAGCGCCGCCTCGACGGGGAAGCGGCGCAGCAGCGACTGGCAGAAGGCATGGATGGTGCCGATGCGCATACCGCCGGGCAGATCGAGCACCTGGGCGAACAACTCCCGCGCCTTGGCCATCGCCGCCGGCGTCGGCGCGACGGACAGCGCCGTCAGCTCGTTTTCCAGTGCCGCGTCGCCCAGCGTGACCCAGGCGCCAAGGCGGCGGTGCAGGCGCACCGCCATCTCGGAGGCCGCCGCCTTGGTGAAGGTCAGACACTGGATGCGCGCCGGGTTTTCCCCAGCCAGCATCAGGCGCAGCAGGCGATCGGTCAGCAGCTTGGTCTTGCCCGAGCCGGCCGAGGCGGAAACGAAGGCCGACACCGCCGGGTCGGAGGCCTCGAGTTGCGCCGTCACCGCGATCTGGCGGGCGGTGTCGCTCATGTCTCGTCTCCGGACAGGTCCCACTCGGCAACGCGGGCGAGTTGGGCGTAGTCGGAGAAGCGGGGCGCCCGGCCGGGATGGGGCTGCGACAGATAGGCGCGGGCGGGGTCGTCGAAGCGGGCGATCAGGTCGGCCAGCTTGTCGCGCGCGGTGGCGACGGCGGCGGCGATGCGGGCGTTATCGGCGCGGAAAATGATCCGCTGATCGGCCGGGATGAAGCCGCCGGTCAGGTGCCAGTAGACCAGCTCCGCTGTCGCGCCGGCGAGTTCGGGGCCGAAGGCGCCGGCCCAAGCCATCGCCGCCTCCAGCGGAAGCTGCGGGCGGAAGCCGGCTTCGACCTCCTTGTCCGACGGCGGCAGGCCGGTCTTGTAGTCGAGGATGGCCAGGTTGCCGTCGGCGCGGCGCTCGATGCGGTCGGCGCGGCCGACCAGCAGAAAGCCGCCCGGCACTGGCAGCTCCCAGCGGCCCCGGACCTCGCCGCGGATCAGCGCGGGCATGGCGCGGCGGCGCTCGCCCTCGCGCTGGGCGGCCCAGTCGGCGATGCGGTGCAGGCGCGGGCGCCACCATTCCTGCAGGGCCTGGCGCAGCCCGGCCTCGGCCAGCGCGCGTTCCATGGCGCGGCGCAGGCGATCCGGCCCGTCCGGCGGCCAGGCGGCGCCCACGTCGTCAAGAAAGAGCCGCATACCCTGGTGCACCAGGGTGCCGTAATCCGCGGCGTCGGTGGCTTCCTCCAGCGGTTTCAGGGCTTTGAGGCCGAGGATGTGGCGGGCGTAGATGGCGTAGGGATCGGCCAGCCAGGTTTCGATCTCGGTGACGCTGAGCTGGCGCGGGCGCAGTTCCACCGGCGGGCGCGGCGCCGGCGGCGGCACGGGAGCGGGCGTGCCGGCAGGCTGGTCGAGCAGCCCGGCCCAGGCGGCGGCGGTATGGCGCGGCAAGGTCCGGTCATCGCCACGCAAACAGGCCTCGATGCGGGTCAGCCAGCGCGCCGGCACGGCCGGGGCGCCGTCGCGGCGGCGCGAACAGGACAGCACGACCATCGGCGCCGCGCAGGCGCAGGTGAAGAAATCATGGGCGGCCTGGCCGATCGCCTCCTCGGTTCCGGGCAGGCCGGCGCGGGCGCGCATCGGCCGGCTCATCCACGGGCCGGGATCGGTGGCGGGCGGCCAGACGCCTTCGACCAGCCCGCCCAGCACCATCACTTCCGCCGATTGCAGCCGGGCCTCCAGCAGCCCCCAGATGAACACGCGCGGATGCTCGCCGCCCACGCGACCCCGCAGGGCACGGCGGCTGCGCACCACCGCGCCCTCCAGCAGCGCGTCCAGCAGACCGGCGAGGATCGACGGCGGCTGGTCGGGAAGCCGCAGCAGCGCCGGGCGCGCGCCGGCCAGCAGCACGGCCAGCGCCTCGCCTTCCTCCTGCGCCCACAGACGCGCCGGACCCGGGGTGTCGTCGGTGGCGGCCAGCGCCTCGGCGGCCTCGATGAGGGCGGCGAGCAGCGCATCGGGCGCGAGGCTGGCGGCGGTGGCGGCGCGCAGCAGGGGCGCCAGGCAGGATTCCACCGCGTCCAGCAGGGCGCGCGCTTCCGGCGGCGCCCCTTCGGCACGGGCACGCAGCCCGGCGAGGCCGGGCTGCGGCTTTGGCCCGCGCAAGGCGGCGGTTTCGAGCGCCCGCGCCGCCGCCCGGCAGGAAGCCGGCGACATTCCGGCCGCCGCCAGCGGATGCTTCAGCAGCGCCAGCAACGCCACCGGCGCCAGCCGCGACGCCAACGCCTCGGCGAGCAGGCGCAGGAACACCGCCGGCGGGGAATCGGACAGCTTCTCGCCGGCGCTGTCGTCGGCCACCACGCCCCAGCGCAGCAACTCGGCGGATACCCGCACGGCCAGCGCCCGGTCCGGCGTGACCAGGGCCGCGCGGGTGCCCGGCGTGCCCAGGGCGTCGCGCAGGATGAGCGCGATCGCGACCGCCTCCTCCTGCTCGTCCGCGGTCTCCAGGCGGAACAGGCCAGCGGTTTCAACCGCTGCGGGCACGCGCCAGGCGGCCAGCGCGGTGGCCGGCAGCAAGGCACGGGCCAGCATGCGCACGCGGCCGGGCGGCGCCACGGCGGGGCCGTCCCAGCGCGCGACGTCGCCACGGATCGCGCCGAGTCCGGTCAGCAGGCGCCGCAGCCCGGCCTGCGGATGGGCATCGTCCACCGCCTCCCAGGCCGCGTCGGGAAGGTCGAGATCGAGCGCGGGCAACACCACCTGACCCTGTGGCAGCCCCGCCACCACCCGCAGCAGCCCGGCCACGGCGGGAATCCCGGCGGTGGTGCCGGCGACCCAGACCGGCTCGGCGGGTGGGTTTTCCCGCCAGGCGCGGGCCTGGGCACGCAGCAGCGCCACCTGGCGGGCGGCCGGGTTCATCAGGCCGGAGGCGGCGAGAAAATCGGGCCAGGCCCGGGTGACGATCTCCAGGAACCGCAGGGTCGCCTGCCAATGCCCGGCGAGCGCGCCGTCGGCCAATCCGGCCAGGGTGGCGGGCAGATCGTCGATCTCGGCGCGCTCGGCCTCGTCCATCAGGCCCGCGAGTTCGCGCGCCAGCAGCAGCGCGCGGTCGGCGGTGCCGGCGCCGCCGAGGGCTGCCGGCAGCTTCATCACCAGGGCGGCGAGCGCACCCAGCCGCTCCTGCGGATCGACCGCGGGCGGCAGATCGAGCGCGCCCGCGAGCGCCAGCGGCGCCTCGTCCGGCGCGCCGAGGGCGGCGATGCGCGGCAACAGCATGGGCCGCCCGCCGCCCGCGCGCAGGAACGCCTCGGCCAGCGCCCGCGCGGCGCGGCGGGTCGGCAGCAGGATGAGTCCGCGCGCCAGCGTGTCGGCGCCGTGCCCGGCGAGCCAGCGCGCGGCCAGCGTGTCCAGGAACGGGACTTCGGCCGGGATGGTGGCCAGTCTCAACGGCTGGCGCCGGTGCGTCGCGCGTACAGGCTGGCCTCGGCCTCGGCCAGGTCGAGTGGCGTGGAGAGATGGAACCACAGCCCGTCATGCACGACGGCGCGCAACCGGCCGGCGGCGATGGCGCTGTCCCAGGCCAGGCCCATCGAGAACTGGTCCCGCGGCGCCTCGGTCAGCAGCCGCGGGGCGATCAACTGGATGCCGGCATAGCTGTAGGGAACGATCTCGCCTTCGCCGCGCCGGCGCACCGCCCCCAGCGGGTCGAGGGCAAAATCTCCCGGACCGGTCTCCGAACGCGTCTGGCAGGTGCGGTTCACCAGCAGCAGGGCGTCGGCCGGGGCGGCGATGTCCCAGGCGGTGGCGAGGCGGTCCAGCGCCGGGGTCGGACCATCCAGCCAGAGCGTATCCCCGTTCACCACGAAGAACGGGTCGGGACCCAGCAGATCGAGCGCGGCGAGCACGCTCTCGCCGGTGTTCGGCAGCGCCTCCTCCCGGCGCAGCACGGTGCGCGGACCGGTGGGTCGCGCGGCCAGATGCGCGGCCACGGCGTCGGCCTGCCAGTGGGTGTTCACCACCACCGTTGCCACCCCGGCCGCGGCCAGCCGGTCCAGCGCGTGGTCGAGCAGAGTGCGCCCGCCCAGGGTCAGCAGCGGTTTGGCGGTGGTGTCGGTGAGCGGGCGCATGCGGGTGCCGCGACCGGCGGCCAACAGCAGGGCGGTGCGCGGACGGGTCATGCCAAGGCTCCGATGCGGTCCGGCCAGCCCAGCAGCACGGCGCGCCGCGCCTGTCCCGCGCGCAAACCCAACCGCACCTCCAGCGCCCCGGGCGGACGCAGCGCGCCGAGCCGCTCCGGCCATTCGGCCAGCACTATGTCGGCGGTTGCCTCGTCCCAGCCCAGTTCGAGCATCGCCGCCGGCCCGTCCAGCCGCCAAAGGTCGAAATGATGCACCGGGCCGAGGCGGGTGTCGTAGCTCTGCACCAGGGTGAAACTCGGGCTCGGCACTTCCAGCGCGGGATCGGCGCTGGCGGCGCGCAGGAAGGCGCGGGCGAAGGCCGTCTTGCCGGCGCCGAAGGGGCCCTCCAACAGGATGACGTCGCCTGGCCGCGCCAGCGCTGCCACCGCTGCGGCCAGCGCCTCGGTGGCGGCCAGATCGGGCAGGTCGCGTTGCACGCCGGACGCAGGCGACTCGGGTTCGGGCATGGGGTCAATGTGCCCCCCCTGATGCGCCGCCTCAACCTCGCGCTTGCCTCGGCGGCGCGCCGGGGTAGGGTGCCGCGCATGACACACACCGCCGCGCCGCAACAGATCGAGACCGACGTCGCCATCGTGGGGGCGGGTCCGGTGGGACTGTTCGCCGCTTTCGAGCTTGGCATGCTGAAGCTCGGCAGCGTGCTGATCGACGCGCTGGACGAGGTCGGGGGCCAGTGCACGGCGCTCTACCCGGAAAAGCCGATCTACGACATCCCGGCCCACCCGGCGCTGGAGGCGGGCGAGCTGATTTCCCGCCTCGAACAGCAGATCGCGCCGTTCCGGCCGGGCCGCCTGCTGGGCCGGCGGGTGGAGCGGCTGGAGGGGGCATCGGGCGGCTTCACGCTGGGCACCGATGGCGGCGACGTGGTGCGCTGCAAGGCGGTGATCCTGGCCGCCGGCGCCGGCGCCTTCGGCCCCAACCGCCCGCCGCTGGAGGGGCTCGCCGAGTACGAGGCAAGCGGGGCGGTGCAGTACTACGTGCGCCGGCGCGAGGCGTTGCGCGGCAAGCGGGTGGTGATCGCCGGCGGTGGCGACTCGGCGGTGGACTGGGCGCTGGCGCTGCGCGGCATCGCCGGCTCGATTCAGGTGGTGCACCGGCGGCGGAAATTCCGCGCCGCCCCGGAAAGCGCCGCCCAACTCGATGGGGCCGCCGAACGCGGCGAGGTGGAGCTGATCATTCCGTATCAATTGCACGCCTTGCACGGCGCCGGCGGGACACTGGAGGCGGTGGCGGTGGCCGACCTCGATGGCGCCACGCGACGGCTGGCGGCCGACGTGCTGCTGCCGTTCTTCGGCCTGTCCACGGACCTGGGACCGATCGCGGGCTGGGGGCTTTCGCTCGAGCACCATCACGTAAAAATCGACCCGGCGACCTGCGCCAGCTCGGTGCCGGGCATTTTCGCCATCGGCGATGTCGTTAGCTATCCGGGCAAGCTGAAGCTCATCCTGCAGGGCTTCTCCGAAGCGGCGATGGCGGCGCACGCCATTCATCCCATCGTGTTCCCCGACACCGCGCTGCACTTCGAGTATTCGACCAGCACGGGCGTGCCGGGATTGGGCTGAGCGTAACATACGGCAACGCGGCGGATAATCCGCTTGACGAACTAATATATTAGTGCGTTGGATTGCGGGCATCGGAGAGAGACCCGCGCTCGTCGGACCGGCTGGCGCGGGGGGCTGTCAACCGCAGGTGCCCCGAAATGGCCGTGACGCATGACGCCGTGCTGCTTGCCCGCCACGCTGGCGGGGCGGTGGCCGGGCGTTAGGAAGCCGAATGCCGGCCAACGAGCCGGCCGAACAGGAGGTAACGATGCTAAGAAGAGAATTGCTGCAACAGGGTGCGATCGCCGGCAGCCTGGTGCTCGCCGCACCCCGGATTTCGCGCGGCGCCGAGCCGATCACGTTGCGCTTCGCCCATTACGTGCCAGCCGATCATCCGGCAAACGTCGCCGCCGAGCAGTTCGCCAAGCAGGTGGCGGAGCGGACGCACGGCGCCGTCAAAATCGCCATCTTCCCGAACAACCAGTTGGGCGATCCGCCGCAGGAAGCGGCACAGATCCGCTCCGGCGTGATCGACATGGGCCTGCCGACCCAGGGCCAGCTCGACAAATACGACAAAGCCTTCGCCGTGATCCCGCTGCCGTTCGTCT
>Ga0181529_10006188_pt1 | contig 12239 bp, 8 predicted proteins | sample PEATcosm2014_Bin_36_FD_119763 | JGI IMG/M metagenome (GOLD analysis project Ga0181529, IMG submission 119763) | Peatland microbial communities from MTU Mesocosm Facility, Houghton, MI, USA - PEATcosm2014_Bin10_30_metaG | ecosystem: Environmental > Terrestrial > Soil > Wetlands > Peat | place... | reverse complement strand
TCATCGCATACGCCTCAGCCGGTCACGTCATAGACCAGTACTGACCCAAATTCCGCATCAAAAAGAAAGAACACTATAACATCAACCTCCGCCTCTGATAAACTCTTTTTTCATGGACATATGCCGGCGCTCCTTCACGCTTTCGATGATGGGAGGTATATCCTTCAAAACATGGTGCTTAGCGCCGCGTCCGAACCTGTTCCTATTGATTTTGATCGAGCTCCTGAGGCCCGATTTCCTGGAAAACGCGTGGGGTAAACTAACCAATGGGGGGCTCCGGAAACTACTAACTTCCGGTGCATATTTTCCCGACTGCCGGCACCTGGCCAGCACATTTCCATCGACCACTCTGGCGACGCTAGCCACCGGCGCGTGGCCCGCCGAGCATGGCATCGTGGCCGACTCCTGGTGGGATCGCCGTTGGCGGCAAACGGTGAAAGCTTCCGAAGAAGAACTGCTGGCGACCACCGTGGCGGGGCAGATCGCCGCCGAAGCCGGTACCCGAGTCTACGTAGTGGCTTCGGATGCGGGGCAGGCCGGCCTGGTGGCTGCGCACCCGGCGGCGCGGCTGTTCTGGCAGGACCGGGAGGGCCGCTTCAACACGCTGGGCAATGCGCCGGATTGGCTGAGCCCGTTCAACACGCAACGGCCGATTGAGCAACTGCACGGCGCCGGGTGGCTGGCGGCCGGGGCGCCGGCTGGCTCCCCGCCGCTGCGACAGTTGACGTACGATGCGGCTCATCCAAAGGTTTTCACCGAGTTGTACCAGGCATCGCCGTTCGCGGCGGCCGCGCAATTCGATTTCCTGCGCGAGTTGGCAACCAACGAACGCCTGGGGCAATCGGGCAGCTTCGATTTCGTCTGTCTGGTGGTATCCGCGCCGGCCCGGCTGGGATTCGAGACCGGCGCCTTTTCGCCGCTGATGCAGCAGATGACGCTGCAACTCGACCTGCAGGTCGAATCGCTGCTGACCCAGTTGCGGCGAACGCTCGGCGACAAAGGATTCGAACTCGCTCTGGCCGGCTGCCATGGAGCGCCTCCCGCTCCCAGCCCCGTCGCCCGCTCGCGGATGGCCGTGACGGGCGAGAGTGTGGCGCAGGCGGTCGAGAGCGCCCTGCACGACCGCAATCTCGGACACGTACAGAAATATCTCTATCCGTTCCTATACCTGGACGGCGGAACGGCGCGCGACCTGGAACCGATGCGTCAGGCGGCGGCCGCCGCCGCTTTCGAACATCCCGCCGTCGCCGGATACTATACCGCCGGCGGCGCCTGCTCCAGCCGCGACGAATGGGAGCGCCGCTTCCGGAACAGCTTCCACCCGCGGCGCTGCGGTGACGTCATGCTGTCCTACCGGCCGGAATACGTGGAGGACTATAACCAGGGGCGCGGCATCTCCTACGGCTCGTTGTACAACTATGACACCAGCGTGCCCCTTTGCCTGTACGGCCCGCGCTTTCGCGCGGGCGCGTTCGAATCGCCGGTGGAGGCGGTGGACCTGGCTCCTACGATAGCTCGCGCCTGCGGCGTCGCGCCGCCTTCTTCCTCGACCGGCCGCGTCCTGGCGGAGGCGCTGGCGGAGTAAGCGGCGCACGGGATCCCTCGCTCTCGATCAGCCTGTGCGGTATCCCGCTGCGCAATCCGATCGTCGCCGCTTCCGGCACTTTCGCTTGTGGTGTGCAAGTTCGCTTCGCTGCTGGATCTCAACGCGCTCGGTAGCCTGGTAGTGAAGGGCCTCTCGCGAGAGCCCATCGAAGGCAATCCGCCGCCGCTACGAAAAAAACCTGGCGCTACTTCGTGGCACTGCGGCTACAACCTGTTTTCTTGTAATGCCGGAGGTCTTTGCCGCCGGTTCCTGAGTGTGAAATGATCCGCACAAGATTCTTGGACTGTAACCTCGGGCGTGGGCAGGTCGCCTTACATACAGAAACCGCAACCTGCCCTAGGGTTGGACGCAAGACAAAAACTTCTTGTGCGCCAAGCGCTATCTGGCCACAGTAACTTCGACCTCAAGGAAATTCTCGACCATGACGAAGAAATCGCTGTTCTTTATTGGATTCGTGTCTGTTTGCAGCTTGGCTCTGGCCGGCACGAAGAGCTATGACATTGTTTTCGAGCGCACTGCAGTCGTCGGCGCTTTGCAGTTGGCCCCCGGCGAATACAAGCTCAAAGTGGAAAATGGCACCGCAACCTTCACCGACGTCCGCACTAGCAAGTCGGTGTCCGAACCGGTCAAGCTGGAAACTGCCGCTCGGAAGTTCTCCTACACGGCGGTCGACTCCGTCGTCGAGGGTAAGACCGAGCGCGTTGCTTCCATCGAGTTGGGTGGTTCCACCGCCGAAATCGAGTTCGGAGCCGGCGCCGCCGCGCAGAGCAGCAAGTAGTTGCCCGACTCGCGGGGCAGGCCGCGGCCTGCCCCGCAGTTGCAGCGTTTCTTCCGCTTTCCTTTCGAGTAACGCCCTTCGGCAAGACCGCCCGTTCCGATAAATCCCATTCCGCTCGCCGGCCCGCGTGCTTTGGTCGTTTCCACCATTCCTATTGCTTTCCCACAAGAGAGATGACGCGCTGACGATGGCAGTGGCGCTGCTGATTCTGGCCGGCGCGGGTGGCCTGGCGGGGCTTCTGCCCGCCAATCGGGCGCCACTTATCGACCCGATGAAGGCGTTGCGCTGCGAATGAGGCCTCGTGCGGTAATAACCAGCCGTTCCCTATGGTCGCGGCTCCGATGAGCAAGTCGCTCTCGTGTTATTCACACCTGTAGCTTGGCTTTCACAAGGCTGGCGCGCGCGAGGGTGTGCGCGGCAGCACCGTGTTGAGGCAAAATAGTAGAGGGGCGTCGAAGGCAGGCGTTTGGCCTGACCCGTGCAGCGGGGTCTGGCGGCCTCCGGGTCCATCCTAAATCGGAACAAAGAGGAATACGTGAAGAAATCGGCCATGGTGTTGGTTTGTGTTTTGTGGTGGGCGTGCTGGGCGCAGGCGAAGCCGTCGGACCCGGACTCGGCGGCGGGTGACACGACCGCCGCCCCGGCGAGCGCCACGGCGGCAGGCGACACGAGCACCGCGCCGGCCGATCCACAGAGCCCGCCGCCAGCCACGCAACCGGCGAGCCAAGAGCCGGTGCAGACCGGGCAGCCCAACATTTCAGCGCCGCCGGAGCTGCCCAAATACCCGGACGTGCGGATGCCCGGCGAATCCGGCATCTGGATGGGCTTCGGCCTGTCGGAGCCCACCAACAACCCGATTTTCGATAAGGGGCGGGCCTCCGGAATCACCAACGATTCTCTGATCACCTTCCAGGGCAGGCCGAAACTGGGGGAAAGCGCCGAGATCGGTATCGCGATGGGTCTGCACAACGCGCTCGTGGTCTCCGGGTTCAACACGCGCGCGGCGGGCGATTTCACCTCGACCACGAATCTAACGCTTTGGAGCCAGACCTATGAACCGGGCGTGCTGATTTCCACCAACTACCATTTGCAGGATCTCAAGCTTTCGTTCGAGTACCTGACGTGGCCGTATCCAGTGGAAAGCCGGCACTTCCGCCTAAAAACGTTGTGGCAGGTGCAGTACGTCAATGTAAGCACCGGGTTCGATGCGCCGCTGCTGCCGATCACCGGCCCCGGGGGCGGCCCCCTGATTGGCTCCAACGGCTCTCCCGTGAGCTATCAGGCGGCAGGGAGTCGCTGGTTGATCTCGCCTACGCTGGGCCTGGGCGTGGCGGAGTATTTCTCCAAGTTCGTGCGCCTGGAGCTGAACGCTTCGGGCTTTGCGTTCCCACGGCGCTGGACGATCTGGGACACGGATGGTTCCATCAACCTCCGTTTCGGACACTTCGAGCTGGGCGGCGGAGCGCGCGCCTTCCATTTCAAGACTTCGACCAACGGTCCCTTCTACCTACGCGGGACCTTGTTCGTGCCGCAGGTTTCGCTTCGCTGGTATTCGAAGTAGCCGGTCCGGGCGGCCGGGGCCGCCCGCCGAGCGCGGCGATTTCCTCTTCCGTCAGCCGCCGCCATTTGCCGATCGCGAGGTCCGCGATGCGGAGCGGGCCGATCGCGGTGCGGACGAGTTTCAGTACGCGGCTGCCGGCGGCTTCGATCATGCGACGCACCTGCCGGTTGCGGCCTTCAGTGAGGACGATTTCGATAAACGTGTGTTTCGCGCCGTCGCGCAGGCGGCTCACCTGGGCTGGGCGGGTTGGGCCGTCGCTCAACTCGATGCCGCGGCGCAGCCGCTCGATTTGCTCCTCGCTCAGCAATGTGGCCGTTTTCACCTGGTAGGTCTTGGGCACCAGGTGGGCGGGGCTGGTGACGTGGTCGGCGAACGCGGTGTCGTTGGTCATCAGCAGCAGGCCGCTCGAGTCCAGATCGAGGCGTCCCACCGGGGTCACCCAAGCGTCCAGGTCCGCAATCAGGTCGTAAACCGTGGGACGCTTTTCCGGGTCGCGATAGGTGGTCAGGTAGCCCTTCGGCTTGTATAGCAGGATGTAGATTCCGCGCGTGGTTGCGATGGGATTGCCGTCCAGGGTGACCCGGTCGCGCGCGAGATCGATCCACTGGTCTGGGCTGCGCGCGACCACGCCGTTGACCGAGACGCGCCCTTCGCCGATCCAGCGCCGGGCCTCGCTGCGAGATCCCCTTCCGGCCTTCGAAAACACGCGTTCCAGCGTTTTAAGAACGCGACGGTCCCGCTGCTGCGCAGATGGCTTCAACGCCGGTCCCTGGTAAACACGATAGCGTCTGCTGCTACAGTGAAGTCTGGGGGCAAAAACAAACGCGGGCCATATTGATTCGGGGCGCCCGCCATCTGCTCACGATGCGCGGCCCGCCGGAGGCCCGCCGGGGGGCTTTGCTGAATGAGCCGGGACTGATATTCGACGGATCGATACTGATCCGCGATGGGCTGGTGCAGGAAGTCGGCACAACGCGCCGGGTTGAGAACCTGAAGGCGGCGCGCGACGCGGTGGAGATCAGCGCGGCCGGGCGGGTGGTGATGCCGGGGTTCGTAGACAGCCACACCCATTTGGCTTTTCCGCCGCCGGGCTTGCCACACACCGACACGGCATCGGCGCTGAACTCGGTCCAGACATCGAGCGCCAAAAGCATCGCCAACCAGGTGCGGAAATGTCTGCAGGCGATGGCGCGGCACGGCACCACGACGGTAGAGGTCAAATCCGGCTGTGGGGGCGGGCCACGCGCCGAGCTGAAACTGTTGCGCGCATTGTCCCTGGTGAATCGCTTTCCCGTCGACGTGGTAACCACTTTCCTCTTGGGCCTGGCGGCGCCCGCTGCAGGGCCGGATCCGTCGGAGGCAGCCGTGAAGTGGGCCTGCGAAGAGTTTCTGCCGCAGCTCGACAGCCGGCGACTGGCCCAGTTTGCCGACATCGAATGGAGTCCCGTCGAGAGCCGGCAGCGGCTGATCCGGCGCTACCTGCAGACGGCGGCCCAGCTTGGCCTGGGCTGCCGGGTTCACGCGGATGGCGATGGCTCTCTTGAAGCGGCGGCGCTGGCGTTCGATCTGCGGATCGCCGGCATCGACCATCTGGAGCAGATCGCGGTCGGGGAACTGGGAAAGACGATGGCATCGGGTCCGGTCATCACGCTGCTGCCCGGTCTGGCCTTTCACACTGGCGGCCGCCCGGCCCCGGCGCGGGCTCTGATCGAGGCTGGCGCCGCAGTAGCGCTGGGCAGCAATTTCAACCGTTCCGACAGTCCGATGCTCAACATGCAGGCGGTCGTATCGCTGGCGTGCCGCGAACTGGGACTGACGCCGGCCGAAGCGCTGGTCGCGGCCACCATCAACGGCGCTCATGGACTGGGTCGCGCAGCTACCGCCGGCTCGATCGAACATGGCAAGCCGGCCGACCTGATCGTGTGCAACGTCGCGGATTATCGGGAACTGGGATACCATTCCGGCATGAACCTGGTGCATCTCACCATGAAGCGCGGCGAATTCATTTACCAGGAAGGCGACGTCGCGCCGCTAGCGGCCGAACGTCTGCGCCTCGCCTGGTAGGCCCGCCCACCTGCCCCCGGGCGGCAGCGTAACTCAATCCCCTCCATCAAAAAAGCCGGGCGGCTGGTTGGGCCGCCCGGCATGACTAGCGTGAATACAGGGTCGCGGATTACCTGACGAAAACCGAAATGCTGACGCTGACGGTCTGGCCTCCAGGTCCGTAAGCGGTCAGGGTATAGGTTTCGTTGGTAATCGGGTTGTCGGTATAGGAGCCGTTGACCGGCAGTGTCATCGGCGGTATATCGGCGCCGGTGAGCACCACCGAGGTGGCGTTCGCGGTAGTCCATGACAGCACTGTCGGGGCTCCGGCGACCTGCGTGCTCACCGGATTGGCCTGGAACGAGAGAATCTGGACCAGGCCGACGTTGACCGTCAGGTTGCCCTGGACCTGGCCCACCGCGTTGGTGGCGGTCAGGGTGTAAGTGGTGGTGGCGCTCGGCGTAACGGTGGTGCAACCGTTGGCATTGAGATTGCTGCCGACGCCAGGCGCGATCGAGATGCTCGTCGCCCCGGTGACCTGCCAGCAGATCTGGGTCGATTGGCCCGGCGAGATACTTGTCGGGGTGGCGACGAAGCTCACGATCTGCGGAATGGCGGATCCGCTCACCGTCACGGTTGTCACGGCGGTGACGGTCTTGCCGTCCGCGCCGGTGGCGCTGAGTGTGTAACTTGTGGTGGCGGCCGGCGAGACGGTGGTGCTCCCGTTGGCGGTCACGCTGCCGACGCCCGGCGAGATGGAAACGCTGGTGGCGCCGGATGTGCTCCAGCTCAAGGTGGTTTGCGCGCCGAGGCCGATAGTGCTCGGGCTCGCCGCGAAGCGGAGGATTTGAGCCGTTAGAGCGCCCACCGTGACCTGCGCGGTAGCGGTGACGGTCTTGCCGTCGGCGCCGGTGGCGCTGATCGTATAGACGGTGGTAGCGGCCGGCGAGACGGTTGTACTGCCGTTGGTGGCCACTGTGCCGATACCCGGCGAGATGGACACCGTGGTGGCGTTGGACGTGCTCCAACTCAAGGTGGTCGACGCGCCGGTGGCGATGCTGCTCGGGTTCGCCGCGAAGCGGACAATCTGAGCCGTTACGGCGCCCACTGTGACCTGCACGGCAGCCGTGACAGTCTTGCCATCGGTGCCGGTGGCGCTGAGCGTGTAAGTAGTGGTAGTGGCCGGCGAGACGGTCGTACTGCCGTTGGCGGCAACCGTGCCGATGCCCGGCGAGATGGACACCGTGGTGGCGCCGGACGTGCTCCAACTCAACGTGGATTGCGCGCCGGTTGCAATGCTGCTCGGGCCTGCCGCGAAGCGGAGGATCTGAGCCGATGTGGCGCCCACCGTAACCTGCACGGTCTGCGTGGTCGGGCCGTTGGGACCGGTCGCCGTGAGGGTATAGGTGGTGGTGGTGGTGGGCGACACCGGAACCGAACCGGTGGTGGCGCTGACAGTGCCCACTCCGGGCGAGATGCTGGCCGACGTGGCGTTCTGGATCACCCAGCTCAGCGTTGTGGTCTGGCCGGATGTGATCGCCGCCGGTTGCGCGGTGAACGCCACGATCTGCGCCTGTACCGGCGCGGCCGTGGTAACCATGGTGGTAGCTTCGGCGGAGATGCCGTCGGTGTTGGTGACCTTGAGCAGGAAAATATAGCTCTGGCTGGCGGCAGCGGTGAACGTGGCCACCGCCTGGGTGGCGTTGTTAATCGTCACCGTGGGTCCGGAGACCTGCGACCAGGCGTACGTGAGAGCTTCTCCCAAAGGATCGTACGATCCGGAGCCGTTGAGCGTGATGGTTCCGGCGGGCACTCCGATCTGGTTGGGACCGGCGTTGGCGATGGGCGGGCTGGTGCCGACGCGCCGCGTGCCAAATTCGTAGCGGATGCGCGGGACGTCCATCGGCACCGGCGTCTTGATGCTGCCGTAATCCTTGGGGTGGATGTAGGTGCCCATTTCCAGACCGAACATCACCTGGCCGTTGCCGGTCGAGCCGATGCCGGTCTGATTGTAATCGAGGGCGGCCGTGAAGGCGACGCGCGAGCTCACTGGCTGCGTCAGCTTGATTTCGCCGCCGACCGTTTTGCCCCCGGTCACCTGGCGCGTCAACACGCCGAGGTTGCCTTGCAGGTAAGCGTTACCCCACACGCCGAACAGGGTGTCGGCGCCGTACTGGTTGACCACCTTGGCGTAAGTTTGCAGGAAAGCGCCGGGCGCCAGAGTCACGTTGTTGACCACGGCGTAATTCTTGAAGCCTTGCGTACCGAAGACGCCAATGCGGCCACGGCTGAAAATATAATCCAGCAGGAAAGCGCCCTGGCCGAGCGCCCCGCCGCTTTGATACTGCTTGTAGTCCAGGTATTTGAAGCTGCTGAATACGCCGGCCTGTATATTGCCCCATCGATTGACCAGACCGAGATCGAATTGGCCTTCCTGGGCCTGCGGGTTGTATGTGTACTCGCCTTGCGCCTGTACGGCAAGCGTGCCGTCACTGCCGAACGGCGAGAAGAAGCGGCCGTTGGCATCGAAGGTTGCATTGCCGCGGCTGGTCGAGCCGAAGGTCGGCCCCACGCTGATCCCCAGCAGCGAGAACTTGTCGTTATGTTTCTTCGCCTGGTCCGGCGGGTTGACGGGCGGGGTCGGCGGCAGTTCGATCGTGGGCTTGGGCGGGTTCTCGATCCGGTCGCGCAGCGTGTTGATCTGGTTGCGTTGGTCGGCCAGTTCGCCCTTGAGTGCCGCGTTCTCGCCCTGCAGGGCCTTCAGCGCGGCCAGTATGTCATCCAGTTTGTCGAGCCGTTTGAGGATGGCATCGCAGCATTCCTGCTGCTTCTTCGCCAACTGGTCCTGCCAGGCCTGTAAGACCGGCAGCACTTCACTGATGCCGCCTTGCTTTACGAGTCTGCCTTTTCCATCCGTCACCCGAAGGCTGACCCTGCGGTTTATGAAGCGGCCTTCCTTGGACTTGTTGTCGACTTCCGGCTGACGCTTGCCCTCGCCGGCTACCGACACCTGATCGGCATTGGCGCCGTACTTCACGAGAAACTGCTGCACGGTATTGGCGCGCTGGAGCGCCAGCTTGTCGTTATAGGGGTCGGAACCGACGTAGTCGGTGTTTCCGGTGACCGCTACCTTGTAATCGCGATGCTGACTCAACAGATCGGCGAGACGAAGCAGGCTGGGATAACCATCCGAAAGAATGGAAGAGTTGAACTCGAAGTTGATCTCTTCCCAATCCTCTTTGGTCTGGCTGGTAGGCGCATTCAGTCCTTGAGCAAAGAGTGCGGAGGCCATGACCCCGAGCGCGCTCAACGCTACGATTCTCTTCATTGTCTTCTTGATCTCCTCAACAGAAACAGGCTTGGCATATGATCCGAGGATGGAAGCATATTCTTCCTTCCTCCAACAAGGGGCGAGCCAAGACTTTCAGTGCCCGAGCTGTAACGCTGGTTCCGATAGTGGCTCGTTCCCAAGACCCCGATAACGATTTATATTTTACACCGGAAATGCGGAATATCCGCAACAATTGGACCAACTTACTTTAAACCTCACGCAGTTGGCGTAACCCAATCTGCCTAACATGAGATAATCGGGTGCGGGAGCTGCCGGATGGGCAGTCGCCTCCGGAGACGGAGGAGGAAAGTCCGGTCTCCATAGAGCAGCGTGCCGGCTAACGGCCGGGGTCCCCGTGCGGGATACGGAAAGTGCCACAGAAAATATACCGCCTTGAATGGTGGTGGCAGGCTTCAGCCTGCCACGCCGGGCAGGCCGAAAGGCTTGCCCCACCATCAGAGGTAAGGGTGAAATGGTGCGGTAAGAGCGCACCGCGGCTGGAGCAATCCCGCCGGCAGGGTAAACCCCACGCGGAGCAAGACCAAATAGGGGAGGAGGGGCGGCTCGCCCCGCTTGACTCCCGGGTAGGTCGCTTGAGCCCGTCAGCGATGGCGGGCCTAGAGGAATGACTGTCGCCCTAACGGGTACAGAAACCGGCTTATAGTCCGGCAGCTCCCTTGTCACATAGTACGTATTAGTACGGTTCAGAACTGTTCAGATACACGCCACGATTCTGCATAATTGAAGTCAGCCGCGACTTATGTCATGTTCCAACACCCGCCGCAGACTGACGCATCGTCAATGGCGCATCCCTTAGCTTGCCCGCGCGTACGCTAGAATCGTAACTTCGAGTCACCATGAAAATCTCACGTTCCCTCATTGTCGCGTTGCTGCTGGCGCCCGCCTGGGCAGCCTCGCTCGACGAACCGACCCGCAGGCTGTCGCGGGACATCCTCCAGGAGCTGATCGAGATCAACACCACCGATTCTTCGGGCAGCACCACCGTGGCCGCCGAAGCCATGCGCAAGCGTCTGCTCGCGGCGGGCTTCCCGGCCGAGGACGTGACGGTGTTGGGACCGAACGAGCGCAAAGGGAACCTGGTGGCGCGGCTGCGCGGCGCGCACCCGGGTGGTCCCAAGCCGATCCTCATCATCGCTCACCTGGACGTGGTGGAAGCGCGGCGCGCGGACTGGACCACCGATCCATTCCGCCTGGTGGAGCAGGACGGGTTTTTCTACGGCCGCGGCACGCAGGACATGAAGGGCGCCGACGCCATCATGGTGACCACGCTGATCCGGTTTGTGCGCGAAGGATACCGGCCGGACCGCGACATCATCCTGGCGCTGACCGCCGACGAGGAAACGGGCACTTCCAACGGCGTGGAATGGCTGCTGAAGCAGCATCGCGACCTGGTGGATGCCGACTTCGTGCTCAACCCGGATTCGGGCGGAGTGACCACGCAGAATGGCAAGGCGCTGGCCGTGGAAGTGGCGTCCGCCGAAAAGCTCTACGCCGATTTCGAGCTGAAGGCCACCAATCCCGGCGGGCACAGCTCGCTGCCGGTGCCGGACAATGCCATCTACCACGTGACCGATGCCCTGGCGCGCCTGGAGCGCGCGGTGTTTCCGTTCGAGCTCAACGCCGTGACGCGCGCCTATTTTGAGGGACTGGCACAAGTGGAATCCGCGCAGAACGCGGCGGACATGCGCGGCATGCTGGCGCAACCTCCGGATCAGACAGCCATCGCGCGGCTTGCGCGTGTGCCCCAGTTCAACGCCCTGGTGCGGACCACCTGTGTGGCCACGCGTTTGGAAGCGGGTCACGCCAACAACGCGTTGCCGCAGAGTGCGCGTGCGATCGTGAATTGCCGCATTCTGCCCGGCCACTCCGCCGAAGAGGTGCGGTTGGATCTGGTGCGCATCTTGGCCGATCCGGCGGTTTCGGTGCGGCATATCAGCGATCTGACCAACCAGATCGCGGACCACGCGCCGCTCGACAAGCCAATGGCGCCGGTCGAGCTGCGGAAGGACGTGCTGGCGCCGCTCGAACGGGTGGCGGCGCAGTTTTGGCCGGGCGCGCCGCTGGTGACGGACATGGAAACCGGCGCTTCGGATAGCAAATACACCAACGCCGCGGGCATTCCCAGCTTCGGCTTCTCCGCTCTCGCCATCGATCGAGACGACGTGCGCGCTCATGGCAAGGACGAGCGCCTCCGCGTAAGTTCCTACTATGATGGCGTGGAATTCTACTACCAATATCTGAAGGCGCTAACCGGAGCACCGGCAAAATAGGCTTCCGACCGTGTGATGATCCATCGGAGCCGCGACCAAAGGGAGCGGTCACGCCGCAATAGCATCGAATACCACAGTTAGATTCTTTGCGTGCGCGCGGGATGGCATCCTGCTCGCGACTCCACCCGCGCTCATAGGGGCCGGGGACACCCAGTCTGCCGCGAAGGTCTCAACCGAAGGAAATACGTCACTGCACTGGCGGCTTGGTGCTGTCAGAACGTTGCGCCGGTCCGTACTGCTGGCGGCGCAGCAGGCGGTCGGCATCTGCGTAAACGCGGACGTAGTCGACCGTCAGGCGCTGCGGAAACTCGCTGGTGCGGTCGGGCGCGCCCGGCCAGTCCCCGCCAACGGCGAGATTCAGCAACAGGTAGAAGGGATGGTCAAACGCCCAGTGCGTGCCGGCCGGCAGGTGCGACGGCGTGACATGGAAGTACGGTTCGCCATCCAGCAGAAACTGAATGCTGTCTTCCTCCCAGATGACGCCAAAAACGTGGAAGTCGTCGGCGAACTGGCGGCCGTTGGTCAGAGTCGCCGTGGCGCCGATGCCGCCCGTGCCGGAGTATCCGGGCCCATGCACGGTGCCGTGGATGCTGAACGGTTCCTTGCCGATGTTCTCCATGATGTCGATC
>Ga0181529_10006187_pt1 | contig 12242 bp, 10 predicted proteins | sample PEATcosm2014_Bin_36_FD_119763 | JGI IMG/M metagenome (GOLD analysis project Ga0181529, IMG submission 119763) | Peatland microbial communities from MTU Mesocosm Facility, Houghton, MI, USA - PEATcosm2014_Bin10_30_metaG | ecosystem: Environmental > Terrestrial > Soil > Wetlands > Peat | place... | reverse complement strand
GTGATCGTGTTCCTGGGCACCCCGCTCGCTTACCTGATGGCCCGGGGCCGGCTTCCGTTCCCCCGCGTCTGGGAGGCGGGGGTGCTCCTGCCGCTGCTCACCCCGCCGCTCGTGATCGGTCTGCTCCTGATCTTCATGGTCGGGCCGGAGACGCCCATCGGGGCTGCCCTCAGCCACCTCAACCTGACCGCATCCAACACCTTCTTCGCCCTGGTCGTGGCCGAGATCTACGAGTCCGTGCCCTTCTACGTGCTCGGTGCCATGGCCGCATTCGCCACCGTCGATCCGGCGCTGGAGCAGGCCGCTGCACTCCTCGGGGACGGCCGCTGGCGGACCTGGCGGCGGGTGACCATACCGCTGGCAGCCCCCGGGCTGGCCAACGCGCTGGCGGTGACCTGGGCCCGAGCCATGGGCGCCTTCGGCGCCGTCCTCATCATCGCCTACCACCCGTTCGGCCTCCCCATGCAGATCTGGGTCACGCTGCAGGAGACCGGGCTCTCCTCGGCCCTGCCCTATGCCCTGGTGCTGCTGGTGGTCGCGCTGCCGCTGCCCGTTGCCGCCTTCATCTGGAGTGCCCATGCTCGTCGCCGACTTTGAGGTAGCCCGGCGGGAGTTCAGCGTCCGGATCGCGCTGGAGGTGGCGCCGGGAGAGCGGGTGGCCCTGCTGGGTCGCTCAGGAGCCGGCAAGACCACGACGGTGGAGGCCATCGCCGGCCTGCTCCGGCTGACCCGAGGGGGGGTCCGCCTCGGGGAGCGACAGCTCAGCTCAGCCCGTCACCCCCACGCCGACCTGCCTCCGGGGCGGCGAGGAGTCGGCCTGCTGCGGCAGAATCCGGGGCTCTTCCCGCATCTCACCGTGCTCCAGAACATCGGCTACGGTCGGGGCGTCGATGCGGGCGATGCTCGGGTCGCGGCCCAGCGCCTGGGCCTGGAAGCGCTCCTGAACGCCCGACCCCGCGGCCTCTCTGGAGGCGAGGCCCAGCGCGTTTCCCTGGCTCGCGCCCTGCTGACCAAGGTCGAGGTGCTCTGCTTGGACGAGCCCTTCAACTCCCTGGACCGTCCCCTCGGCCTGGAGCTGCTCGACCTGCTGCGCCGCGAACTGGAGGATTCCGCCACCTCCGCCATCCTGGTCACCCACCAGCTGGAGGAGGCTCAGGCCTTCGCCCACCGCCTGGCCGTTCTCCACCGCGGCCAGATCCTCCAGGTGGGGCATCCCCGTGAGCTGGTGCTGCAACCGGCCAGCCGCGAGGTGGCGGAGCTGGTCGGCTACCGGGGCTGGCTCAGCTCCGGCTCGCAGACCCTGGCCCTGCACCCCGACCGGATCCATCCGGTCGGGGCCCAGGCTGACGGGGAGATCACGGCGCGAGTGATCCAGGTGGTCCCCCAGGGAGCGAGGATGGAGCTCGAGCTCGAAGCGGAGGGGCGCTGGCGAGGACGATTCCGCTGTCGCGCGGACCGATCAGCGACGGTCGGCGAGCTGATGTGGTTCGCTGCCCCCGGAGCCCCGATCTTCCCCGCCGCCGAGGAGCCGCGGACTGACCTCAGCGGCGGCTAGCCTCACGGAAGCGGAGCGATCCGCCTGACCTGGAGTGGCGAACCGACGTGGACGACGGGAACGGTGCGGCTGCTGTCGACCTGGCAGCACACCTCGACATCCTCCTCGGCATCGATGTCGCGCAGCAGCTGGCCCACGGCCGACCCGCGGAAAGCCGCCACCAGGTCAGGGTAGGCCCACCGCAATCGGATCGCGACCTCTGCCGAGTCACTCAGCCGGCAGGGCACTCCCTGGGCCGCAGCCAGCTCGAGGAGCCGCTCCAGGAGCACGCCCGCAGTCAGCGCGTCCTCCAATGCGAAGCGGCCGTGCTCTCCGGCGCACACGATGCCCACGTCGGTACCGAGTGCGAGGGCTTGGCGCAGCACCTCCTCGGCGCAGACGCGAGCGTTGAGAAGGCAACCCACGAGCAGCGGCGTCATCCGCCGCAGCCGGCTGATCACCACCGTGCCATTGGTGGTGCAGAGCACCACGCTCCTTCCGAGCACCGCCGTCCTGGCCAGCTCAGCCGGTGAGTTGTTGGTATCGAAGCCCCGCGGCACGCGGCCGTCACGCTCACCGGCGAGAAGGCTCCCGTGCGCCTTCCCCAGGCGGCGCGCCTCCCCGAGGCTCGCCGTCAGCGAGAGGTCGGTGCAGCCGAGGTCGAGCAGCGTCGTGATCGTGGAGCTGGCCCGCAACTCGTCGATCACGACGCAGACGATGGGCGGCCAGAGGCGTGCCTCCGCGGGCACGAAGGCGACATCGATGTTCATGGTGCGCACGGCGCCGGGCTGTCCACCGGGGAGGGGGAGAGCAGCGCCAAATTCCTCATGTGCAATGTTTCTCAACGCGAAGAGGCGCGGCAGGCGCCGGCGGACCCGACGCCTGCCGCCCTCCTCTACCAGCTCTAGCTAAGCACCGAACGTCACTTGCTGGGCGCTGGTCCGGCCACCTTGAGCCGCTTGAAGTCCTGGACCTGCCCCTTGATCGCGCGCTCCGTGGGCAGCCGCTCGATGCTGGACGCCCCGAAGAAGCCGGCGATGCCAGGCATCCTGGCCAGGGCCACACCAACGTTCTCGGGCTCGTCGAAAGGACCTCCGTGGCAGATCACCAGGATGTCCTTGCGCACGCTCCGCCCCGCCTCGGCGATCGTCATGACCCTCTCGATGGCCTCGTCAAGGGTGAGCGCAACGCCTGCTCCGATCGATCCAGCCGTGGTCAGACCCACATGGGCGACGAGAATGTCAGCCCCTGCTCGGGTCATCGCCTTGGCCTGGTCCGCATCGAAGACATACGGCGAGGTGAAGAGGTCGATCTCATGGGCCACATGGATGGCCTCGACCTCCTTGTCGTAGCCCATGCCGGTGGCTTCCAGGTTGGCGCGGAACCCCCCGTCGATCAACCCGACGGTGGGGAAGTTCTGCACACCCGAGAAGCCAATCTCCTTCAGATGCCGGAGGAAGACGGGCATCAGGCGGAACGGGTCGGTGCCGTTGATGCCCGCGAGCACGGGCGTCTGCGTCGCGACCGGCAGCACCTCGGATCCCATCTCCACCACGATCGCGTTGGCGTCGCCGTAGGCCATCAGGCCGGCCAGCGAACCGCGTCCCGCCATCCGGTAGCGTCCGGAGTTGTAGATGATGATGAGGTCTGCGCCGCCCGCCTCAGCCATCTTGGCTGAGATTCCCGTGCCCGCACCGCAGCCGACGACGGGCTTGCCCGCCTCACCCTGCGCACGCAGGCGCCGCAGGATCTCTTCGCGTGTGAATGCCATTGTCCTTGCCTCCTTGTCCCCGCGAGCTGGCTCGCGGGCTGAATACACGGTGTCTATCGCACCATTCCCAGCAGCGTCTCGACGGCACGCTCGGAGAACGCCGGGTCGTTGATGTTCTCCGTCATCTTGATCACCGGGATGTCCGACCGCAGCTTGGCCTCGATGGTGTCGAAGCAGGCCCGATCGGCTTCGGGATCCCAGAACTCGTGCCCCTCAGAGTCGAGCATGGACACGCCGCCGAGCGGGAACAGGAACTTGACCGGCCCGGTCGCCGCGTTGGCCGCTGCGGCCAGGAGCTCGCCCATGCGCCGGTTCTCCTCGACGTTGGTGCGCAGGAGCGTGGTGTCTGGGTTCCACTGATAGATGAGGCGATTGCGGTACTTCTCGGGAAGGGTGGCGACGCGGCCGAAGTTGGCCATGTCCACGCAACCCGGGACCAGGACGACCGGAATCCCCGCCTTCGATGCGGCCATGCACCGTTCGGGGCCGGCGCTGAGAATGCCGCCACACACCTCGTCAGCGAGCTCGGTGGTGGTCATGTCGAGCAGCGCCGTGATGTAGCCGTCGGTGATCAGGGCCTCCATGGTCCGGCCCCCGGAGCCGGTCGCGTGGAAGACCAGGACCTCGTAGCCCTTGCCTTCCAGGATCTCACGGGCGTGGTCGACCGCCACCGTGGTGTTGCCGAACATGGACGCCGCGATGAGTGGCTTCTCCTCCGTGGCAGCCGGAAGCTCAGCCTCGACCATGCCCGCGATCGCCCCGGCTGCGTTGGCGTAGATCCGCCGGCTGATGCGGTTGAACCCAGCCACATCGACGACCGACGGCATGAAGGTGATGTCCTTCGATCCCGCGAACGGGCTGACGTCGCCTCCGCCCACCGTTGAGACCATGAGCTTGGGCACGCCGACGGGGAGCGTGCGCATCGCGGTGGTGGCGATCGACGTGCCGCCGGTCCCGCCCATGCCCATGATCCCGTCGAGCTTGCCGTCCTCATGCAGGCCCCGCACGATGACGGCCAGCCCCTTGGCCATGGCCTGCATCGCCTCGTCCTTGTGCTCTCCCGTGCTGAGCCGGGCGAGGTCGCCGCCGCCGGCCGCGGCCACCTCGGCGCGCGCCACGTCGGGGGCGAAGGCGGGGGCGCCCATGACCCCGAAGTCGACCACCAGGGTGTTCAGCCCTCGCTTCTCGACCAAGTCCTTCACGTATTCGAAATCCTTGCCCTTCGTGTCGAGGGCACCCACGAGCACGACTGTCTTTGGCATCAGTGGTTTCTCCTTCGCTGGCAATCACGACTCGGCCGTCGGCCGGTGTCCGCGGGAATCTTCAAAGCTAGCCTCCGCGCGCGGATCTCCGAGCGGGGATAGGCTTGTCGGGGCAGGCTATTTCGGTCCTCACCCCTTTGGCCTCCCTCATTGAATACCCTTCGCTGCCTCTCTCCGCCAGTGAGGGTTGTCGCCCACATCACGGGGCCTTGCGCCCCTTGTCTGCAGGCCTGCAACGAGGGTAAGATGGAACTGCTAGACACGCTCCAGAAAGTCGGTTGTCCACCCTCTGGACTCGGACCGGGACCTCTGCTCAGACGCAGCCACTTGAGGTGGCGAGTTTAGGCCGGCAGATCCGGTCAGTTGCGCACCAGGAGGGTTTCACGCAGGGCCTGCTGCATCGTCGCGTCGACGTTCAGACCCACGGCAAAGTAGCCTTCGATGGTCCCGAAGGAACGGGAGACCTCGTCGCGAGCGGCGTCCAGGTAGCCCGGCACGATGCCCAGGAACGGCTGCAGGAGCTCAGGGTCACCACCCTGGGCCGCGAAGGCATCGGTCATGGGCTCGACCAGCGGCCGCAGGTACACCGCACTGCGGAGGAAGTCCTGCATCACGAGCTCGTACGGGACATCGAGAAGCAGGAGCAATGCAGCCGTGGCCCAGCCCGTGCGGTCCTTTCCCGTCGAGCAGTGGTAGAGGGCTGGCCGGTTGACCTCGCCGGCGATCCCCGTGAACAGCCGCCCGTAGGCGCGACGAGCGCTCTCGAGCCGGACGAAGTCACGGTAGAGTTCAGTCCACATGGAGATGCCGCGGCCGTCTCCGAGAAGATCCCGGGCCAGGGCGGGATCGGTCAGCATCTCGGTCAGCTGGGCGAAGCCTCCCCGGACAGCCCCACCGATCACGTCCGCGACGACGTAGTTCGTGCCGTGCGGGAGCTGCTCCGCCTGCGCCTGGCGTTCAGGATCGCTGCGCAGGTCGTAGACGGTCCGGATGCCAAGCCGGGCAAACGCCGCGGCATCATCACCTGCCAGCTGGTGCAGGGCACTCGACCGATAGACGACGCCCGTCCGGACCCGATCACCGTCGCGCGTGGGGTATCCCCCGATGTCGCGAAGGTTGGGCGCCGACCAGATCCCCTGGCTCTCGCCCGCTGCCGTGGACGTGTGACTGCTCCTCCGAGTGGTCGGGCTCATCTGCGCTGCATCGACGTCACGGAGAGCCAATCAGGATGGACGGTAGCCCATGGCTTCGGAGATTCGCCGAGCGCCATCGGTGACCAGGTCGATGACGAGGTTGCCGCGCGGATTGCCCACCACCAGGCTGGCCAAACCGCCGATGGAGATGGCGGCGGTCACCTGTCCGGTACCGTCGAAGATCGGCGCACCGACCGACGCGATGCCGACGACGACATCTTGATCGCTGACCGCGTAGCCTCTCCGCAAGGTGTCCTCGAGGAGCTCGACGACCTGAGGCCTCGTGGTCGGGGACGCCGGGGTCAGGGGGCTGAGCTCCACCGCCGTGAGGTACTCGTCCCAGTAGGCACGGGGCAGATGCGCGAGCAGCGCGCGCGGACCTGCCCCGAGGTGCAGGGGCAGCGAGCCTCCGAGGGTGAGGAACATGGACCGGATGTGCAGTCCTTCGATCCGGTCGATGCACACGGCCTCACGATCCCGCCGGATCACCAGATAAACGGTCTCCTCCAGAGCCCGGTGGATCTCCTGCATCACCGACGCGGCCGCCTCTCGCACGTCGACGCGCAGGGCGACCAACGACCCGAGTCGGAAGAGCTCCAGGCCGAGCCGATATGTCCCGCGCTTCGGACCCGGCTCGACGTATCCGAGCGCGGCGAGGTTCTTGAGAAGCCGGTGGACGGTGGGGCGGGGCTCGCCGAGGTTCAGCGAGAGCTCGCGGACGGTCAGATCCGATCTCTCGCCCAACTGAGCGAGCACCCTTCCCGCCTTGGCGATCACGTTCGGGGCCTGGTCTCCGGGAGCAGTTTGCACGTTCAGCCTCAACCCAGATCGGGCAGCATCACATCACGGACCAGGGCGTCCACCTCGCCGACGGCGCCGATGAACTGACGCAAGGTGCGCACGGTCGGGCCGAACCGGTCGAACTCCTCGGCCGCAAGTCCGTCCTCCGCGTAGGCCCGGCGAAAGTCGCCGAAATGGCTGAGCAGCGGGTCGATCAGGCGCGGCTCCACCGCGTCGCCGATGCGCGAGCGGACCTCGACATCACTGGCGTTGAACCGCTTCTGCCAGGCGTGGGGCGGCGAGATCACGGCATCCGCGCCGATCAGCTCACTCCAGTGCATATGGTTCCGAAAAGCCGCCGACAGGAGGCGGAGCCGGTAGCCGCGCTGGCGGAAGATCCCATACGTCTTCTTGAACACGGCGACCCCCGCCCACTCCAAGCAGCCGGGATCGACGCTGATGCCCTGCCTCTCCATCACCACCTTGAGCCAGTCGTCGAGACGGCCGACCATGATGGTGCACATCGGACCCATCGACGCGATGTCCTTGCCCTCCGCCTCACGACGGCGCAGTCCTCGCTCGACACTCTCCGCAACGGCGATGCACTGGGGAAGCGTGAAGCAGACGGTCGCGTTGATGCTCACGCCTCGGTACGTCGCCTCCTCCATGGCCGGAATGCCCGCGGTGGTGGCCGGGATCTTCACGATCATGTTGGGTGCCAGCCCGGCGAAGGCGACCGCGTTCTCGACCATCGCCTCGGTGTTCCGATACAACCGGGGATCAACCTGTATGGAGAGTCGTCCGTCACGTCCGTGAGACGTCTCGAAGGCCGGCTCGAGGAGCTTGGCGGCTCGGATGGACAGTTCTTCGACCATCTTCCAGCCGATCTGATCCTCGGTGGCCCCGGGCAGCTCAGCGCCCAGCTCCTTGATGCGTGATCGCGACTTGGCCAGATCCTTCTTGAGCATCCCAAGCACGATCACGGGGTTGCAGGTGGCGCCGACCGCGCCGTCCTCGATCGAGGCGGCGAGCTCATCAACGTCCGCGGAGTCGTTCCACAGGCATGTCGGCGTGGTCTGCGTCATGCAGTGAAGTGGGCTCTTGTATCCTCGCCGGGTCGGGTCATCCGTCATCTGCGCGAGCCTCTCAACATCCTCATCACATCGTATTCCTGGGTGGGAGCGCGCCGGAACCGGCAGCGTCCCACCCAGGGGAAGGTTTCGACGACCGCTCGCTCAGCTATTGCCCGGAAAGACGAGGCTGAGCTTCTCGCGCCGACCCGGGTCCGGCCAACGAAGGGTGACCATCTTCTGTTGCGTGAAGAAGCGAATGCCGTCCTCCCCGCGCATCTTGAGATCGCCGAAGGCGGAACCGCGCGTGCCCCCGAAGCTGAGATAGCCTGCGGGAACCGGGATCGGGACGTTGATCCCGATCATCGGCACGTCCGCCTCGAGCTCGAACCGCCGGCCGGCGCCGCCGTCGGTGGTGAAGATCGCCGTCCCGTTGCCGTACTGGTGGCCGTTGACGAGCGCGAGCGCCTCGTCATATGTGGCCACCCGGACGATACCCAGAACCGGCCCGAAGATCTCCTCCTGGTAGATCTCCATCGCGGGCGTGACGTGGTCGAAGAGCGTGGCTCCCAGGAAGAAGCCATCCGGGTGATCGGGACGGGAGAATCGCCGCCCGTCGGCGACGAGCTCGGCGCCTTCGGCGACGCCCTTGTCGATCCACTCCACGATCGCGGCCCGGTGCTCGGCCGAGTAGATGGGGCCCATGTCCATGTCGGGGTCGAGACCGGGACCGATCTTGAGCCGCTGGATTCGCTCTTCCATGAGCGGACGCAGACGATCGGCGGCGTCGCCAACCCCGATCACCAGGGTCTGGGCCATGCAGCGCTCACCAGCCGACCCGTAGCCGGAGGCGACCGCCGAGTCGGCGGTGAACTCCATGTCGGCGTCGGGCAGGACGACCATCGCATTCTTGGCGGCCGTGTACGCCCCGACGCGCTTGCCGTGGGCGGTGCCGGTCTCGTAGACGTGCCGGCCGACCGGCGTCGAGCCCACAAACTGGATGGCAGCGACACCGGGGTGCACCAGCAGCGCCGAAACCGCCTCGCGACCGCCGTAGACGACGTTGAACACGCCGTCCGGGAGGCCCGCCTCCTTCCACAGCTCGGCCTGGAGCTGGGTCGCACCGGGGGTGTGGCTGGAGGGCTTCCAGACGAAGGTGTTGCCACAGGCGAGGGCGATCGGGTAGATCCACATCGGCACCATCGCCGGGAAGTTGAAGGGAGTGATGCCAACGGCGACCCCGAGCGGCTGCCGGAGCGTGTGGGTGTCAACGTTCGTCGAGACCCCCGGCGTGTTGATCCCAGCCAGATGCAACGGCAGCCCGCACGCGAACTCGATCGTCTCGAGCCCGCGCATGACCTCGCCGAGAGCATCGGGAAAGGTCTTGCCATGATCACGGCTGATGAGCCGGGCCAGGTCCTCGCGGTGGCGATAGATGAGCTCGCGATACGCGAAGAAGATGTTGCTGCGGGCGATGAGCGGCATGTCGCGCCATGCGGGGAAGGCCCGCTGGGCGGCGGTCACCGCGAGGTCGACCTCTGCCGCACCGCCGCGCGGGACGCGGGCGATGACCGCACCGGTGGCGGGGTCGAAGACGGGAGCCGTCCCTTCCGGCGGGACCTCGACGGAGTGCCCGTCGATCCAGTGACTGAGGACTGGCACAGTGCTGGGGGCGACTGCTACTGGCGTCGTTGCCATTGTGGATACCTCTACAAGCCGGCGCCGGCCGGCCGCATCGCGGACCGCCGACCTTTGTGGACGATCTTACGCTCTGGTGATCTTCTTGTCCAGATGGCAGACGGCATGTCCATTATATGGATTCTCATGGCCGCCACATCTCGACCCTGAGGGGCCGCCCACTCCGCAGCACCGGGACGGTGGCGCTGCTGTCGACACTGGCGCAGATCTCAATGTCCGCCTCGGCATCCAGGCTGATGAGGATCTGCCCGCTGGAGGACTCCCGAAGCGCGGCGATGCCGTCCGGGTAGGCGGAGCGCAGGCGCACCGCGGCCCGCGCGGCATCGGTCAGCCGGCAGGAGTGGCCTCGGACCTCGGCCGCCTCAACCGCACGGCTGACGATCAGGCCGGCCGCCAGCGCATCGTCGAGCGCAAACCGGCCCCGGCGCCCGGCACAGACGATCCCGATCCCCAGGTGCCGGGCCCCGGCCTCGTCGCAGGCGGCTTCGGCGCATGCTCGCGCGTTCATGAAGCAGCCGATGAGGACGGCGGGCATGGTCTGCAGGCGGCTGAGCACCTTGGTGCCATTGCTGGTGGAGAGCACCATCCCGCGGCCTTCCACCCCGATGGCTCGCAACTCGGCAGGCGAGTTGTTGACATCAAAACCGGGGGCGATGCGCCCACCGCGCTCGCCGGCGAGGAGACTGCCGCGCTCGCGGGCGAGCCGGCGCGCCTCCTCCAGGCTGCCGGTGACGACCACCTCAGGGCAACCGAGATCGAGCGCGGTGGTAAGCGTGGAGCTGGCGCGCAGCTGGTCGATCACCACGCACACGGTGGGCGGCCACGCCAGCGCCTGCTCCGGAACCAGGGCCACGTCAAGGTCCAGCTGCGCGCGCATCACCGCGTCTCCATGGTCGTGGCGTGCAGCGGGGACCTTCTCATCGTTCAGCCGACCTCATTCCGAACATCCAACTCTCCGTATGCACCTCTCTTCCAGGTTCCATCCAGCATGTCGCCGATCAGCCGGTTGAGCAGATCTGCCAGCTCCGGGTCGAGGATGTGCATGTCGACCGCCACCAGGTCGAGGTTGTCGTTGCCCGAATCCAGATTCTCGGCCAGCACCTGAAGCATCACGGACGCCCGGGAGGACCGTTCCGGCCGCTCGGGATCCGGCTCCCAGGTGGGTCCGTCGCCATTGCCCTCGGCCCAACCCCGCTCGCGCGTGGCCACTGCCTGGCTCTGGTCGTAGGCGGACCAGCCGCGCATCGGCACCACGACGGTGGCGGGCCCCCTGGTCCGGTTCAGCCGGTCAGCCATGTACCGAGCGACCGCGGCCACCTCGTCGAGGGTGGGGACCATGATGGTGACCCCCTCGTTGTGCCGGTAGGGCAGCCCGGTGCCGCGATAGGAAGGTCGCCTTCCGGCCTGGAGATCCTCGCGATAGCCGACCGGGATCGAGCTGAGCGCGCCATAGGCACACTGGTCCAATCCGCCGGGTACGACGACCTGTGGGATCCCCATCTCGCCGGCCGCCGACAGCCGCTCGCCGTCCCAGCTCGCGGGAATCCCGAACGGGCTCTGGCACAGGGTGTTGATGAGCTCAGCGGTGGTGATATCGAGCACGGCGGTGATCAGGCCGGATCGGATGAGGTCCTCCATGGTGGCACCCACCCCGACGGCGTGGAAGACCGCGGTATCCCAACCGCGACCCTCCATGAAGGCCTTGCAGCGCAGCACCGCCGGGGTCGTCGTCCCGTACGAGGTGAGCGCGCAAAGAGGCCGAGAGCCGGCTGCGATCGGTCCCACCTGGGCCATGGCCACGATGCCGGCCGCCGCGTTGGCCACCATCCGGCGGGTGACCACGTTGATGCCCTGTTCGAGGGTGGGATTGACGATGTAGATGTCCTTGTTGCCGACCCAGGTGCCGATATCGCCTGAGGTCATGTCGGTGAGCATGATCTTGGGCACCCCGAAGGGCAGGGCACGCATCACCCGCGTCGCCGTCGACGTCCCCACAGATCCCGCCCAGGACAGCACCCCGTCGCAGTCACCCCGCGAGTGCAGCTCCAGGATCTTGGCGGCACCGGCGCGACCGACCAGGTCGCTGGCTTCGGCCCGGGGGGCGGCGAGCACCTCCTCGATCGTGACGTCGGTGCAGGCCAGAACCTCGTGGAGGGAGATGTCGGCCCAATCGACGGCGCCGCCCAGGCTGAGGTCCATGATCACGGGCCTCCCGCCATGAGCGGCCACCATCTCGGCCAGGAACCGGACCTCGGCCCCCTTGGTGTTGCACATGCCCGTGCAGATGATGGTCGGCCTGCTCACAGGTCGCACCCCTCTCCGGACGGGCCGGAGCCGGCGCTACACGCCAAGGCGAGCCCGCCTCAGCAGCTCACCTCGAGTGCGGTTGCCGGCCGGACGGTATCCCGGGAGCGGAAGGATCTGCTCGTGAACGGCATCCAGCAGCCAGGCCGGCTGCGGGAAGAACATCCCTTCCAGCTCCGGGGCGGGCGTGATCCAGTTCCTGGAGCCCACCACCACGGGGGGCGCGTCCAGATCGTCGAAGCAGAGCTGGGTCAGCGTGGACGCCACCGTCTGCATGACGCCGCCCCGCTCGACGGCATCCGAGACGAGCAAGACCTTGCCCGTCTTGTGGACCGACTCCACCAGCAGCCCGTAGTCCAGGGGATTGGCCGAGCGCAGGTCGATAACCTCGGTGGACAGATCGAAGTGATCCCTCAGCTCGTCAGCGGCGGCGATCGCCGTGTAGAGCGCCGGCCCGAAGGTGACCATGGTCAGGTCGGCGCCGGTGCGCTTGACCGAGGGGAGCCCGAGCTCGATCTCGTAGTAGGCCTCGGGCACGCCGGCGGTCTGGAACGTCTCGCCGATGTCGTAGAGCTTCTGGCTCTCGAAGAAGAGCACGGGATCGGTGCCGGCAAGGGCGGCGTTCATCAT
>Ga0181529_10006185_pt1 | contig 12243 bp, 10 predicted proteins | sample PEATcosm2014_Bin_36_FD_119763 | JGI IMG/M metagenome (GOLD analysis project Ga0181529, IMG submission 119763) | Peatland microbial communities from MTU Mesocosm Facility, Houghton, MI, USA - PEATcosm2014_Bin10_30_metaG | ecosystem: Environmental > Terrestrial > Soil > Wetlands > Peat | place... | reverse complement strand
ACGGTCGTCTATGTACCGGTCTACGATCCTTGGGCGGTCTACGGCTACCCGTTCGCGCCATTTCCGGGCTATTACTACTATCCGCCTCCAGGAATCTTCTTTGGTGGATTGGCGATCGGTTTCGGAATCGGGATCGGAATCGGCTTCTTCGGTCATTGGGGCTGGGGATGGGGCCACTGGGGAATGGGATGGCACAGCCACGCCGTATTCTTTAATCATGGCGCTTACTTTACCCACAGCACAACCGTGATCAACCACGGCTTCAATCGTCCGGGCGGCCCGGGTCGCGGCTTTGGAGCACGTGGTGCCTATGCCCGGCCTGCGGGTGGATTCAACCGTGCAGGCGGCTATAACCGTGGGGCTGTTGCGAACCGCGCAGCTGGTGCGGGCAGGACTGCCGGTAGCTATCGTCCTGGCGGAGCTGCGGGAGCAGCCAATCGCGCCGGTGGCGGCGCGCCTCGGGCCGCTGCGGCTCGTGGCCCTGCTGGTGGCGGTGGCCGTCCCAGCGGTGGCGGCGGTCACCCAAGCGGTGGAGGACATGCCGGCGCGGCTCATAGCGGCGGCGGACATGGCGGACACGGAAAATAGGCGCATCCGCATCACAGTAGAAGGTAAGGGAGGCCCAGCGGGGGCCTCCCTTCTTTTTGCGCAGAATTTCTTATCGTTAATTCCTTGTTACAGTCCGGCAGCTCTCGTGTTATGATCGGCCCCATCGCTACACCCCTGTCTACCGTGTCACTAATACAATAAGGAGAGCCCGGCCAATGAAAAGCCGCTTAGCCGTACTATTTGTTTTTTTGGTCTCCATTTTTACTTGCTGTGCTTTCGGACAGACTTTTCGAGGAAGCATTCAGGGGACGGTAACGGACCCCTCCGGCGCGGCGATTGTGGCGGCAAAGGTGAGAATCTTCAGTCCTGACACCGGATTCTCACGTACCGTCGCAACCAATGGCCAGGGCGAATATCTGACCTCCGAATTGCCTCTCGGCGTCTACAACGTCACCATCGAAAAAGAAGGCTTCCGGACCACCACCTTGACTAAGATCCCGGTCAGCGTGGGCTCTCCGGCGCGTGCCGACGCCAAGCTCACCACCGGCCAGGTAAAGGAACTGGTCGAGGTCAATGCCGACGTCCCGCTCGTGGAGACCTCCTCCAACACTACGGGTGGCACCATCGCTGCCTCCGAGGTGGCTGAGTTGCCGATCAACGGCCGCGACTTCACCAAGCTGCTGGAGCTGGTCCCAGGCACTACCAGTGATCCGGTCGGCTCAACCGAATCCGCAGGCTCCTATGGTCTGTTCAGCCTGAACGGCAACCGTGGCCGCTCCAATAACTACCTGCTCGACGGTACCGACATGAACGATGGTTACCGCAACCTGCCTGCCATCAACCAGGCCGGTGTGTGGGGCTGTCCCTCCACCATCCTTCCCACCGATGCTCTGGCCGAAGTCCCAATCACCGGCAGCCCCGAAGCCGAGTTTGGCCGCAGCTCCGGCGCCACCGTCAACATCGTCACCAAGTCTGGCTCCAACAAGATTCACGGCGGCTTCTTCGAATACTTCCGCAACGCATCTCTAGGCGCACGCAACTACTTCAACACCACTGACCAGCCAAAGAATTCTTTTACGAACCATCAATTCGGCGGCTCCGTTGGCGGCCCGTTTGTGAAGGACAAGTCGTTCTGGTTCGTGGCCTACGAGGGCCAGCGCGAAGACGGCGGCTTGCCGCAGCTAGGCACCGTGCCGACGCAGAGCTACATCAACAACACCTTTGGTCTGGCAAACGTCAATCCAGTCATCTCCAACCTGCTGGCCAGGAAACCATGGGGCACACTGCCGACACTCGCCGATCCGACCATCCCGTATGCTTCGGAGACCTTTACCACGCCATTCAGCAACAACAGCAATAACCTGATCTTCAAAATTGATCAGCACTTGCACCTGTTCAGCCCCGGCGACCTGCTGACTGGACGCTACTTCTTCAGCCAGGGAAATCAGAGCTTCCCGTTGGGAATGCTCGCCACCGGTGGCAGCGCTCCCGGCTTCAACACCACAACCCCAACGCACGTCAACATAGTCTCGCTCTCCTACACCTCAGTTCCCAAGCCCAATGTGATCGTCGAAATTCGCGGCGGCTACAACCGCTTTCTGCAAAACTTCATACCGCAGGACATCAGCTTCAATCCCACCAGCATTGGGCTGGACACTCTGCCTCCTGGCTTTATGCCTTCCCGCGATTATGGGCTTCCAACAATCAGCATCAGCGGGCTCAGCCCCATTGGCACTACTGGTAGCGATGCTCGTGGCCGGATTGACACCAACTATCAGCTCTTTGGAAACGTCTCCATCACCAAGGGCAAGCACAATTACAAAATGGGCTATGAGTGGCGGCGCACGTTCATCAACAGCTTCATCGATTCGGGCCACCGCGGCGAACTCTCTTTCGACTCGCTGGATGATTTTCTGAGCGGCACGATCGACGGTGGCGGCTCCGCCGAGGGTTACAGCACGCGCTATACCTACCAGAACGGCAGCGGCGCTTACTTCCAGGACTCATGGCGCTTAACGAACCGAATCACCGCGAACTACGGTATTCGTTGGGATTACTTCGGCGTGGTCGGCGAACAGAACCATCAGTTCAGCATCTTTAACCCCGTGACGCAGCTCATGGAACAGGTCGGCGTCAATGGCGGCCCCAGCTCGCTGTACCCGAAGGATTGGGCCAACTTCGCGCCGCGCCTCAGTCTCGTGGATGATCTTCTCGGCAACGGCAAGCTCGTCGTCCGTACCGGCATAGGAATCTTCTACGACGGCGCTTCGCAGGATTTCTTCGTCGGCAACCAGCCTTGGAACACGTTGCCCGCGCAAGCAGGCCCGGCGTTTAACAATATCGGCTTTGCGGGAACGGTTGCTCCGACCATCGTCTCTGGCCAGCCGATCTTCAGCAACTACGCTTCGAGCAGTGCTTTCACGGTGTCGCAGAGTCTGGTTACTCCAAGGTACCTTTCTTACAACCTGAACATCGAGTCCCAAGTGGCAAGGAATGTCGCCGTGCAGATCGGATACGTGGGATCGGAAGGACATCACCTCTTCCACTTCCGCGATATCAACCAGTTCAACAACGTGGCTGGCAGCATCGATAGCTGCGGCAACGGCCAGACCATCAGTTATGGCCAGCAGTGCTTCGCAAACAGTTTCCCCGATGGCTACGTCAACCAGGTTGAAACTACAGCGAATTCTTTTTATAACTCCTTGCAGGCCAGTTTAAAGATACAGAACTGGCACGGGGTGCACTCGACTCTGAACTACACCTGGGCGCACTCGATTGACAACGCCAGCGACGGACTGGACTTCGTTCCCAATGCCGCCCAACCCGATAACAGCTTCAATCCACGCGGTGAACGCGCCAGTTCCAACTTCGACGTGCGACAACGCATGCAGTGGTACTGGGGATACAACCTGCCCAAGTTCCAGTCTGCAAAGTGGCTCACCAACGGCTGGGCGCTGGATGGAAATTTCAACTTCGCAACCGGCCAGCCATACACCGTCAGCTATTTGTATGAAGGCGACTTCAATGGCACGGGCGAATTCTTCGGACGCCCGGACATCATCGGCAATCCACACGCTGCACACAGTTATAACCCGCAGACTGGCGGCATCAACCTGTTGAACGCGGCGGCTTTTGCTGCGCCGTGCACATGGGATCCTGTGGCAGGTGCCTGCGTACCCGGAACGCAGCACCCAGGCAGCGAAGGTCGCAATGCCTTCAACGCAACAAGCTACACCAACTTCGATTTCTCGGTCACCAAGCTCTCCCACCTGACCGAGAAGCTGACCATGGAGCTTCGCGCTGATGTTTTCAACATCTTCAACCACGCGAACTTCAGCAACCCGCTATTGCCGGGCTTCTCTGTTGACGCGTTCTCCAACAACCACGCCGCGGGGAATCGGCTTCTGGGAGGCCTTGACCCGAACGGCTTTGTGAATGGTACGAGCGGTCCGCTGAACGGCCCTCAATACGTACAGACCCAGGCCACTCCTGACGTGGGCAGTGGCAACCCCTACCTCGGTGGAGGCGGTCCGCGCACCATGCAATTGGCGGCTCACTTCAACTTCTAACCCGCTTCACCTGCACTCTGAGGCCGCCTTCGGGCGGCCTCTCACTTTTCACCCCGAAGCTCGGGATACAATCACCTCTGTTGCTATTGCATCTGGGCGAGGTGCCTCTGGAAATTCCTCCTGCATCGTTGGCCGTGCGGCCCTGGTTTGACCATCTGCGTGTAGTGCTGGTGCGCTCGCGCAACCCGCTGAACATCGGCGCGGCCGCCCGTGCCATGAGCAATTTTGGATTCTCGAATCTTCGTCTGGTCACTCCCTGGGAGCCATCCTACCTCGGCGCGCGCTCAGCCGTGGGAGCTTCCCAAGTGCTGCTGAATGCGCAGGTCTTCGGCAGCGTGGGCGAAGCCGTCGCCGACTGTGGCCTCGTGGTTGGAACCTCTGCCGTGGGCGAGCGCGAATTGCACCATCCCCTCCGCGTATTGGAGCAAGGTGCTGAACTCATGCGCCGGGAACTCGCGGCTTCGCCTGTCGCATTGCTATTCGGCTCGGAAAAGTTCGGGCTCTCTAACGAGGACCTGAGCCACTGCCATTGGCTGCTGCGCATCCCTACCCGCGATGAGCACCGCTCCATGAATCTCGGACAATCGGTTGCGGTATGCCTCTACGAACTTGCGCGCAGTGCCGCCAATGCCTTGCCCCTAACCGAGTCCACACCCGCTTCTGCCCAGGAAGTTGAGCGCCTCACCCAGGTCGTTTACGATGCCCTTTGCACCAGCGGTTACGTGCAATCCCCCGGAGAGGCCGCTGCCCAGGAAAAAGTCCGACGTCTACTGCGGCGGCTGAATCTGGAGGCGAGCGACGCTGAGCTTTGGCTCGGCATGATGCGCCAGATTCTTTGGAAGACAAACCATCCGGGTCGCGAATAACTTAACGAGTGGCGCCACAAACACCATAGATAGCCGCGGTGCACTTCTCCGCCGCCTAAGCCCGGAGCAGAGTAACCCTGAACCAGTTACGCTCGTCGCTCCAATCCTGCTCAATGCGAAAGCCGGCGTTCGAGGCAATCGATTCAATCATCGCGCCAGTAAACTTGTAGCTGTTCTCCGTGTGAATCGTCTCTCTCCGCACAAAGGGAACTGAAATATCCAGCGCGTGGACCGCTACAACTTGATCGTCGCGGCTCTCCAGATGCATCTCGATGCGTGAGTCCCGCTCATTCCACACCACCCGATGGGCGAATTGATCGAGGTCGAACTCCGCATCAAACTCGCGGTTGATGCGCGCCAGAACATTGAGGTTGAACTGCGCCGTGACTCCAGCAGCATCGTCATAAGCAGGTAACAATACCTCCGCTGGTTTCCGCATGTCCGTGCCCAGCAGCAGAGAGTCGCCGGGAGCCAGCGACGACCGCAACCTTCGCAGCAGTGCACTCGCCGCCATCGGTTCAAAGTTTCCTATGCTGGAGCCAATATAGAGAACCAGTTTGCGCCCGGAGATCTGCGCAAGCACCGGGGAGTGTTGGGTGTAATCCAGTTCCAGCGGATGCACCGAAACCTGTGGCAACTCCGAACGCACCCGATGCTGCGCCACCTCTAGCGCGAAGCTGGAAACATCGACGGGAATAAACCGCACGGCGCGATGCAAATCAAGCGCGGCCCGCAGCACCTGCATTGTCTTTCTCGCAGTGCCAGCCCCAAGTTCAATAATGGTGGAGGCCCCTCCGGCGGCGCGAACCATCTCCGGCGCATGGCGCTCAAAGATGGCCTGCTCGGTCGCCGTCAAATAATACTCAGACAATTCGGTGATCTGCTCGAAAAGCACCGATCCTGCGGCGTCATAGAACAGTCTTGAAGGCAGCCACTTCGGTCGTGAGGTAAGCCCATGAAGCACCTCGCGCGCGTTGCCATCCAGAGGCGGAGCAACTGGGTTAACACTCATGGCTCGCCAATCTGATGCCCATGAACTGCCAGCGTGCATGAGGAGGGAAAAAATTTCGGTACGTTGCGCGAATGTGCGAGGCAGGCGTCGCAAAGGACCCTCCGCGCAACACGAATTGATTGCACATAAATTTTCCGTTGTATTCGCCCACAGCCCCAGCCGCAGGCTGGAATCCCGGATATGCGAGATAGGCGCTCGCCGTCCACTCCCAAACGTCGCCGAACAATTGCTCCTCAGCCGCTGCGTCATGGACTGCAGGAGGACGCGCTTCCAGTGCCCAACTCTCCTGCAGATTCCCCTCTGCCGTTCGGTTCCGCGCAGCGTCTTCCCATTCCGCTTCCATCGGAAGCCGCACCCCTCGCCATCGCGCGAACGCATCCGCCTCATAATAGCTGACATGAACGACGGGAGCGGTGAGATTCAGCGGATTCATTCCGCGTAGCGTGAATCCGCACCACTTATCGTCCACCATCTCCCAATAGAGTGGCGCCCGCCAACCCTCGCGACATACCGTATCCCATCCGTCGGAGAGCCACAGCTCAGGACGCTGATAGCCCTTGTCGTGGATGAAATCGAGATACTCGCCATTGGTCGTCAGCCGCGACCCCAGCCGGTATGGCAACAGCAGCGCAGCATGACCTGGGCGCTCATTGTCAAAGGCGAATCCTTCGCCCACCGCGCCCGTCTCAACCACTCCACCGGCATGGTCCAGCCAGCGCAGCGGCCCTGGGGTGTGCATCTCGCAATCCTCTGCCGGCGGCGCATAAGCCGGACGCAGAGGCTGGCTCCAGAATGCGTGCAGAATGTCGGTAAGGATCAGTTCCTGATGTTGCTGCTCGTGATGAATGCCGAGTTCGACTAGTGCCAGCGTCTCCGGCGCAAGCTCTTTCGCCAGCAGGCGGTACATCGCCTCTTCGACGTGCTCGCGGTAGCGCAGCACATTGCTGAACGACGGCCGGGAGAACGTTCCGCGCTGCTGTCGCGCAGGATGGCTCCCCAGGGTCTTGTAATACGAGTTGAACAGAATTCGATATTCAGGATTGAAGATGCGGTATCCGGCGAGCTGGTCTGCAAGGATAAACGTTTCGAAGAACCATGTTGTGTGCGCCAAGTGCCACTTTGCCGGACTTGCGTCCGGCATCGACTGCACCATGGCATCCTCCGCTGAAAGCGGATCTACAAGGCGCAGGGTTGTGGAACGTACCTGTTGAAATTGTCGCAGCAGGGAAACACCGGAATGGCTCGGCGCCATACCGGAAACGATGCTCGTCAACCGAAACCTCCGCCCCGGAGAACTCTTCCGTCGGGTCATTTATCAGATGCTATTGGGAAGTCCTGAGGTGCGTGAATATCCAGTTGGCAACGCTCTCGCTTGCTCCATCATCTCCCTCAGCAGATCTATTAAATTTCGCAAGCCTCAAAGGCAGGAGAAGTATGCGCAGGTTTATGCTCGTCGCTGTTTTTTCGCTATGCACTCTCGCGTTAGCCGCGCAGGATGCTCAACAACCTGAAGTTACGCCCATGGAGCAAACTCCCGTGTACCGCGTCAATGTTGTGGCCCGCACCGTAGAGGCGGTGAACTACCGCCATCGCAATGGCTCAACAAAGATCAACTTCCGTGGCACCGCCCTCATGCCGGACGCCTCCGGCCAAGCTAAGGTCGACAGCAAGACGGGGCGCACTGAGATCGACGCAGAGTTCAAGAATGTGCGCAACGCCAACTACTACGGACCGGAATACCTGACCTATGTTCTCTGGGCCATCACCCCGGAGGGCCGCCCGTTGAACCTGGGTGACTTTGCTCCCAATGACAAGCATGAGCTTCGTATTCACGTCACCGCAAACCTTCAGGCATTCGGAATGATTGTCACCGCCGAGCCATACTTCGCAGTCACGCGTCCAAGCAACGTTACCGTGCTTGAAAATGAGATTCGCAAAGACACCAAGGGCTCAGAGCAGCCCGTGAGCGCGCACTATGAAGCCACAGAAAAGGGCGAATACACGGTGGATATCGCGAGCAACCAGCTTCCCGCGTCATCCTTGAGTCTGGAGGACCGCAGGAAAATGCCTCTCACTCTGCTGGAAGCGCGCGATGCTGTCGCAATTGCCCAGGCCACGGGCGCCCAGCAGTATGCGCCCGAGGCGCTGACCCGCGCCCAGGTCTCCCTGGAACAGGCTGAGGACTACTATCACCGCAAGCAATCCTCTTCGGCGATTAGCACCGTTGCACGAAGCGCCACTCAGGCGGCTGAGGATGCCCGCATTCTGACCATCCGCAGAAAAGCCGATGAGAAGGTGGCTGCCGAGAAGAAGGCAGAACAAGATCGCACCCTGCAAGCCCAGCAGCAGGCAGCGAATGCGCGCGAGCAGTCCCTGCAAGCCCAGCAGGCCACACAGCAGGCGGAACAGGCAAAAGCCGAAGCACAGCAGGCACAGCAACAGGCCGAGGCAGCCCGCCAAGCCGCTTTGCAGCAGCAACAGGCCTTGGCTGTGCAAGCGCAAAGTGCCCAGCAGCGCGCCCAGGCAGCGGAGCAGGAAAAGGAGCAAATGCGGCAGCGGCTGCTCGCTCAACTCAATCAGGTGCTACAAACCCGTGACACTGCGCGCGGTCTGATCGTTAACATGAACGACGTGCTCTTTGACGTGAATCAAGCCACGCTCAAGCCCGCTGCCAAGATTCGTCTCGCCAAAGTCGCCGGAATCATCCAGGCCTATCCCGACCTGAAACTACAGATCGAAGGCTACACGGACTCGACCGGAAGCACGGAACATAATCAGCAACTTTCCGAACGCCGTGCCGCCGCTGTACGCGATTTTCTGGTGGCGCAGGGAGTAAATCTGAACAGTGTCTCGGCGCAGGGTTTCGGCCCTGAAAATCCCGTGGCCAGCAACAGTACCTCTGAGGGCCGTCAGCTGAATCGCCGCGTGGATCTGGTGGTGAACGGCGAATCCATCGCAGCCCAAGCTTCACCGGCACAGCAGAACGGCGCACCGTCCATGGCCGCACCCCCGGCCTCAGATCCGCAACAAACGGCACCATCGGCAAACGGCAGCCAGCGGTAGTGAACTTCCGTGAAGGCGGACACCGAGTTGCCCGCCTTCTTGCTTTCCCCTTGAAAGTTTTCTGCCAAGACTCGAAACTGGGTTGATGAACTCCGTAGCGATTATTCCTGCTCGCATTGCTTCCACCCGCCTGCCCCGTAAACCTCTTCGTCAGATTCTCGGAAAACCTATGATCCAGCGCGTCTATGAGGCAGCTCGTGCCTGTCGTGGCCTCAGCGACGTCATCATTGCCACCGACTCGGAAGATATTCTCAGTCTTTGCCGGGCGCAGGGATGGAAGGCGCGCATGACATCTGAGGAATGCCGTAGCGGTACCGATCGGGTGCGCGAAGTTGCCCAGAGTGTAAGCGCCGACATCTATGTGAATGTGCAGGGAGATGAGCCGCTCGCACGCCCCGAGCATCTCGACGCGCTGCTCTCCGTGATGAAGCCCGGAGTCGAGGTAGGAACCGTCTACACGCCTTGCGCGGCAGAAGACGTGAATAATCCAAACGCCGTCAAAATCGTCACCGCTCTCAATGGCCGCGCACTCTATTTCTCGCGCGCCACCATTCCCTTCGATCGCGACCGCCGCGGCGATCTGCGCTACTTCAAGCACCTGGGATTCTACGCCTACACGCCCCAGGCTCTGGATCAGTTCTGCACCTGGCCGGAGTCGGAGCTCGAGCGCAGCGAACGCCTGGAGCAGCTTCGCTTTCTCGATCATGGCGTGGACATCTACGCTGCCGAGACGCCATTCGATACCGTCGGCGTGGATACCGAAGATGACCTGCGGCGTGTCGAGCAGATTCTCCTCAGCCAGGGACGCTCCTGAGAAATCGCCGCGCCTCTATTTCACCTGCACGGAAACCTGCGCCTTATCCGAGTGCCCCGCGCCATCGTCGGCGGTGAGCGTATAGGTCGTGCTCTTTTTCGGCGAGACGTCCACGCAGCGGTTCATCGAAGGCCACACGTTCTCGACCGGTGGATCGAACGCAACATTCTTGGCGTTCACCACGCCATAGCAAATCTGCACCGGCTGTCCTTTGCGAGCCTCTGCCGCCGAGACGTAAAGCATCGTGATCTTGAGCTGCGAGCCTCCATTGAGCTCAACGTCCTTTCGAGCACGCTCCACTTCGCGGGCTGCGGCCTCCCGCTTCGCCTCGCGAACGTCATTCCAGCGCGAATAGATAACCCATCCGGCATAGAGTGCCGCGATCAGGATGAAGATCGGCATAATGAGCGGAATTCGCTCCCATAGACTCTTCTTGGATTCCGTCATGATTTTCCTCGCACTCAATTTTCTCAGACCGCTCCCGAACCTGATGCTTTTTCTTCTACCACGCCGCAGTGATACAGTCGTTCGTGCTTGACTCGTGTCTGTCTGCGGGGCCTAAAAACTTCCCAAGGAGAATCGCTCCATGAAGCAGGCAAAGAAACTGCGGTCGCTGGCTACACTTTACCGGGTTGATCATGGCAAGGGGTTTCACATGCGCGACTTCGATCCAGCCGACACCGCAGGCCTTTCCGAGGAGTTCAAGGAAGAGTCCGAACTGCTCCTGCAGCACTCCACCCAGCAGCTTGCCGAGCTGCAGGACAAGCTCTACGCGCAGGACCGCTGGGCATTGCTACTGATCTTTCAGGCCATGGATGCGGCCGGCAAAGATGGCACCATCAAACACGTGATGAGCGGTGTGAATCCCCAGGGCTGCCAGGTCACCTACTTCAAGACGCCTTCCCAGGAGGAGCTCGCGCACGGCTATCTGTGGCGCACCTCCAATTCCATGCCGGGGCGCGGCAAAATCGGCATATTCAATCGCTCCTACTACGAAGAAGTCCTCGTAGTGCGCGTCCACCCGGAGCTGCTGGAGGCACAGCGTCTCCCGGCAAACTGCGTCAGCGGGAACATCTGGAAGGAGCGATTCGAGGACATCTCCTGCTTCGAGCGCTACGCCACGCGCAACGGAATCGCGATTCGTAAGCTTTTCCTGAACCTCAGCAAGGAAGAGCAGAAACGCCGCTTCCTCGCGCGCCTCGACGAGCCGGAGAAGAACTGGAAGTTTTCTGCCTCTGACGTGCGCGAGCGCCGCTGCTGGAACGACTATCAGGAAAACTACGAAGACATGATCCGTCACACATCCAGCAAGGATGCCCCCTGGATCGTGGTTCCTGCGGATAACAAATGGTTCGCGCGCCTCGTGGTTTCCTCCGTAATCATTCATGCCCTGCAGGATATGAAGCTGAGCTATCCTGAGGTGAGCGATGAAAAGCGGCGCTCCCTGGCGGCGGCGCGGCGGGAGCTCGAAGGAAAGGCAAAGCCCCAAAAATCCTGACCCGAGTGAGCATAATTGCTTGCCCAATACTGGTGCCCATGGCCGCTCTCGCTTTAAAGTAGAAAAGCAAATAAGGGAAACCTCATGAGTACAGAACACGAGATGGAAGAATTGCAGGAAGCGGCCGAGCACGGTCGCGAAAACAATCTGGCCCATGTCAGCCTAACCATGTCCATCCTCGCCGTCCTGGTTGCGATCGCTGCATTGCTGAGTCATCGTTCCCACACGGAAGAGGTCCTTTTGCAGAACAAAGCCACTGACACCTGGGGCTACTACCAGGCAAAAAACATTCGCCGGCATACCATGTCGCAGGTGGACGAGCTTCTGAAGGTTCTGCCGTTGAAGGATGCCGTAGCCGCCGACGCTCTGCGCAAGAAGAATGAAGAAGAAATCGGCAAATCCACGGTCGAGCAGGCGCAAATCCTCAAGGAGGCGACGGCGATGGAGTCGGAGGTAAAACTCTTCGAGCATCGCGCCAATCGCTACGACCTCGGCGAAACCCTATTGGAGGTGGGCCTAGTCATCTGCTCCATCACCCTGCTCACCAGGCGGCGCGCCTATTGGATCGCAGGGCTCGCGTTTGGGATGGCGGGAGTAGTCCTAACCATTCTAGGTGCGCTGGTTCATTAAGTTCCCATCATCAAATGCAAAGGACAGGGCGCCAACCCTGTCCTTCCATCTGCACGTCGCGGATGCTGCACCCGCGGTTAGAGCCACGCTCTTAACGCCGCCATCCGTGCGGCCCTTCATACCGGTAGCCATACGGTCTCGCGTGGCCCACGCCGAACGCAATTCCCGGATAGACAACCGGCGGATAAACGTAGCCCGGCGCGTATCCAACGTATGGCGCAGGCGCTACATAAACATAGGGT